>JGI24021J15306_10003983_pt1 | contig 16961 bp, 9 predicted proteins | sample Ectturendosymbi1_FD_15306 | JGI IMG/M metagenome (IMG submission 15306) | reverse complement strand
ACGCGATCCCACAACTTCACGCGCGACGGAAAAGCTTCGTAAAAAATGTCTTCTCATCAAATCATCATCGATGGATCTTGCTGTTGATATCAACAGTGTTAGTGCCGACATGTATTGAAAATTATGGGAAAAACAAATTAAGAGAAAAACGTAAAGGCGACATAACAGCGCAGTTTCTTTTTTACAACGTAAAAATTTCAAATTCCAATGTTACCCGCCTGTGAATGTGGTCAAGTCGTGCACAGGTCAGTAAAAAGCGAGTAGTTGTATCCTTTGACCCGGTTAATTGAACGGCAATTCAGGATGTAATTCAGGTCATTCGTCACTAATAAGCGACGAAACGGTCAAATATATAAGCGTACTCAGCTAATAGCCCTTCGATCCACCAAAAATACCAGGTATGAGAACATCAGAGGTCTTGCTATCATGATGTCAGCATTCTATTTTTCAATCGCTAGACACGCGTCGGAAGAAGCCAGAAGACGAATTGTAAGCATGTGGAGGTGGGTCAATTACGAAACAGCAACATTATGATACTCAGACTAAAAGTATTGCACAGACATCCCAGTTTCAAGATGGTAATAGCCAAATTCCCGGTCGAGATCTGCTTTCAACAAGACAGAAACCAACCAATAAATTCCAGGCAGTTTAATTTCAGCAAAAGCTCATTGAGGTATTGCAGTGCAGTATACCTGCATGATTGCACATGCAACACACGCGTGCGCTTGCACGATTAATTGCGTCACAAATCGTGTTACACGCCCGACATGCTCAGCCCTACAACAACCCATCGACGCTGCTCTTGAAAAAGCGACTTGAAGTGAACATATTTTAGGTAGATGCGAATGCATCGAAGTAAATCGGACCTCAGTAGAGGCTGAGAAGTGCCAGCACGTAACATATTGTTAGTGTTCACGCTTCTGACGTTCAAATCGGTCTTGTGCCCCGCGAAGTCGTAAGACAACTGCGAAACGTGAGGATCCCCAAAACTACAACGACGAAAATCGCGTACATATCCGACCACTTGCGGCGTCGCGCAGTGGCAGCCAAAGAAACGAAAAAGGTGCAGCTGCTGTGGTTGGAGCAAAACCACAACGAATGCGCTTCCACAAGATCAACAGGACAAATCTTAAAACACCTTTCCAGTTGATCTGTTGCCCACGCACGAACGTTAGTGGACTGAAGGTCCCGGACTGTCAAGCATGACGTCCTTCACTTCTGCATCTTCAGGTCTGACATAAAACAACATAAAGTAAGATAAGGAACAGCAAAAATAGGGCGGCAAGGCATGACATTTCACATATGGAACTGTGGTGAAGCTGAAAATCGGAAAAGGTCAACTCGGCATTAAATTAGGCGACTCAAGAGAAGAACCCAAGCGTAAGGTTAATTACAGTAGTCATGCAGCGCTAACGATGATTGCACAAGATACCGAGCTCGGTTGGGACAATCGGCTGTGGTTCAGGTAGTTTTACGATGGCAAAAACCAAAGAAGGTTTATCGTGCAGGATCGGAACAAGGACGGCACCGTGGAAAAGCGCAGCTGAAAAGCGTCACTTACTTTTTTGGTTCTGGTGATTTTCCCGAATCTGTAAAATAACATACAACACACGTGACATGTGTTATAAAACTCGTGCGAGCAGTGTTGCGAGGCAACTGCGATCCATAAAATATCGTCAGACCGACAACACTCGAGATCAACGTAACGCATAAGCAGAATATTCCATCAAAACAAGAACTGGTGACAAAAGGATTTGGAAATGGCGAGATACAGCGTTCACGATTACAGACATCATCTGGTTAATACTGTCTATCGAAAAGTAAACCTTTACCAGCAAAAAATCAGACACTAAGATCTTANAGAGTATATATTTCGCCTGCTAGGTAGGCATCATCAATTCTTTTCAAATAGAATTGTCTGGTTAATCANTGAAAATAGTCATACCCGGTAGAGCAGCCAGTCAGTTGTTACCGCAAACAGCAGTACAACCTACTTAAGGCCAATAACACAGAGTTTTAAATTCCACAGACAAACAGAGTTGGCTTGGCAGCATCGTTCAGCTGAAGACCACCGGAAAACCATCGTGGTTGTACACAAATCAAAAAAGGAGCATGGAAAGAGACTAAGCCAAACTTTGCTGAATGATGCAGATCGACTGCGATTTGCGCAGCCTTCTGCGTCATCTCCAAACAAAGTTTGCGTTTAAAAAATACTAGTTATAAAACAGACCCTGCTATAATTGTACATTTAAAGGCTTTAGGTTTGCTACAAGCTTTCGAGGAATCAGCGGGCTGGGCTCTGCTTTCTTCACTTTGTGATAATTCACACTTGCACAAATCTGTATTTAAGTAACTAGACTCCACAAAGGCAACTGAGTTGAATCCGTCAGCATAATTTATTGAAAAGGAAATCGATTTCANGTAACACTACGATCCTCAGTTTCGAAATCTGATTCAAATAGAATCTTAAAAAAATTTGATGATGAATTANACTTAGCCGCCTTAGTGGAGACTAGCTACCTGCTAATTCCATTACGAAGTACCATTTTTGAAGACATGATTTGTGATATTTTTAGCAAGAGGAATGTTCACTTGAAGATGCCATACCACAATTTCTATAGTTGGCGATGACAGCCATGCGGGGTACCCAGCGTGGACATATGTAGTAAGCTGGCGATACATGCTTACATCAAGCACAAAACCACCTCAGTTACCTGACGTTAAACGTTCAGTGGTGGATGAGGATAGAAGAGTATTGCTTTCAAAAGACCGAACGAAACTAATCGACGGTTTCTGGTCGAAATACAACTTCAGCAGCAAAAAGGTTATCGTTCAAATTTCAACGCGTAAAGTCGCAGCCGTGGTTCTCATCAACCATTCAACTCACTGTCGCAGTATCCTTTCCTCCACGTCCACCAGACCAAGATACCGATGAGTAGAACTCCAAAAATTACGCCAAAAACGATTCCAATGATTGCTCCAACGTCTTGGCTTTCTACAAAAACAATATACTGTAGTTGCGTCATCACAGCAGTTATTTTCCGTCGTCTGGTGGTGAATGAGCAGAAAACTATAGTATAACATCAAGATACTGCGGAAAAATTGGTGTTATACAAAGAAATTTATATGCATAGCCCCACAGGAATGGTGATCAGGCGAACAAAACTTGGAGAAATATTCTGCAAACACAAGATGCGTTGCAATCAAGAAACTGGATCACTGTATTTAGTCCGACCTCCAGTACTTCATAATTGACAGGACTAATTAAAAAAACAAAAAACGAAAACAAGTTTCCCCTAAATCATTATTGCTTGCATACGCTTGATAAGACAAAAACACACCATCATAGGTGCTACTGGCAGAGACTCCAGAAACCCTTCTTGAACTAAAAACAGCTTCGTAATCGTGGACGATAAGTTCAAAGCGAAAACACTTACGACTTCACAACTTGGAATCGTTAATGGTGAATGCTTGTGATTGCAAACATTCCATTAACTTTACTAATTGCATCAAACTATAACAGCGCAGATCCACCGACTGACGGTGATTTAACCAAAATGGTGCACCACAAATAACTGTACCACAGATGTTCATAACGAACGGTATGTCCATTGAACGTTAAACAACGTGCCATGAGATCACATTGGTACTGCTTTTAACTTGCACTTCGCAAAACTGTCAACACGATAGCAATGCAGCAAACGACCGAACACAGCATGCGTTCCGATGCGAAGCTCCGCAACTGGCGGCTCGTGCCACTGAGTGTTGCACTATCTGCTGCCCGCGAAGAATGCCGATACTCAAAACAAATATTGTCAATGTGTCTAAGTTCGGTTGAGTATAGATTGTGATGTCTTCTGTGGGGACGTCAATTAGACAACTCGGTGTTGTGAAATTCGACGATCAACTTAGGTGAAATTGCATTTCCTCACTGACAAGCCTTACTAGACGCCACTGGTTCCTCTACTAATTGCTAAAACAACCCACAAATTTTGTTTCAGTAGTAAACCATGTGTGATGTTCTCAGCAGTAGTGCGCTGCCTTACTTCTTGATCCCCCTTTCGCAAAGCCAACAACATCCATACAAAAAAACAATCGATAAATGCTGGTTACAAGCGGTAGAAATTTAGCAGAAACCATACTGAAGTGGTTTTCTTTACCACGTGCGTTATTTACGACAACTGAACTCTCAGCTACAGCACAAGTTACCAATGACTTGCTCTATTTTACGTTTTACAAATTGAACTATTCCATTAAGTACAAACAAGCTTCCATGTCCAACAACACGCAATTTAAACAACTTATGAAGTACAAAGCGTAAAAAAGGGCGACATAGTGGAGCTGGGTAATGTCACGTGGACGATGATCAACGAGCAACATGAACATCAAAACCGGAACACGGGTTGGTGCATGCACAATCGACGATGCTTCATGATAACTTGAACTTTCAGTTTTACACCAACTGAAAGCTGCTGCATCCTTAGCTGCTCGGAAAAATAGTATTACCAAAAAAAGTACTTCTTTATAACTGTACCACAGTGCATCGGCTGTATTGCAGTAACGAAATGATGCAAGCAATACGTAAAGTTTCCCTTTGTACGACGCACTGTCAGTAAAGCTTGATTGCTTCATGAAAACTCGCCAAACAAAAAAAAAACTTGAATGATCTTGTAGTTAATGGATACGATTGAAAAAAAGCCATTCGTGTTGTCGTGAATCGTGCAAAAAAAGCAAAAGAACGAAAGCGATTCGCTTTGCCTACCTGGAACGTACGGTTCATCTGCAAATACCATAACCAAGGTATGTACGAAAGTCAAGATTACAACACGGTACGCTAATTACAATCGGCTGCAGGCACTGCGTCACCTTCTTGTAATGATGCATGTCTATTAAGAGAATGCACAAGCTTCGTCGACAAAAACAAAGTTGAACAGCAAAATAACTGCACTTCTAATTTTTAACGGACATCAGTTGCTGGGTGAGAAATCGGTGTCTACGTAGTTTAACTTATGTCAAATTAAACATACATTAAACATGTATAAAGAACTTGATGAATGCCTTAACGAGTAAGTGACGCTTTTCAGCTGCGCTCAAACTTACAACTGGTCCTGCATATCAACAGCGTATTGGTTCGAAGCACAAAAATAATTCTGATTAAATTACACGAATCTTTAGGCGGGCAAAAATCATTAATCTGAATGCTCAACCTCGAACGCAATGAAGAACCGAAAAACGAAGGTTTATCTCCATCACATAAAACATCTACGCCAATAAAGTACTTTGTCGCATTTGCTAGGTCACATGTCACGCTGCAGCACTTGGGTGCTTCCACGTGATCCTATGATTAAGGATAACAGAATGCAGACTCCCTAAATCGAGTCCATACCAGTTCACTAGTTGCTACTAACTGCAGCCGACGGTCAAGATGGTCAACCACTACCAGTGGCAGAGATCCACTTCAAAAGCAGGTAAATTGCGCACATGAAAATAGTGGAGGCTGTTTTAGTTCAATAGTTGGTCACTGCCTGGGTAAATAACAGCAAGTAAAGATTACTCTTTCGCATAACAGACACAACAACTGCGTTTATTGCTACGGCGGATACAACTGACGATAGTGCAATCCACTTACTTGTAACAATTTTAACTGCAGTGCATTGTTCAGATCCCTGGCTATTCTCTGCCTTGCAGTAATAGATTCCCTTGTCACCCGCAACGACTTTCTGCCGAAGAAGAACAGAAGTTTAACAAATCTAAAACAAAGCAACAAAAGCAGGTGGTTTCACTCGCTGCATGAAAGTTAATCGTTTCATCAACAAAACAAGACCGGCATATTAAGTACTGTTGTTACCGAAAAAGTCAGTGTTCCGGTTTGCTTGCTGTAAGTGTAACTCGTATTGGAGTATCTTGAATCTTTCTGACCCCCGCCTTCAGGTAGAGGCAAATTATCTTTGTACCAAGTGTACTGCGGCGCCGGAACACCTGCACAAGACGTACTGACTTTCAGTTTTCATTCGCGAGAGAGGTGATCACAGTAAGACAAACACACCTAATCTTTCAACATCGACAACAACAACGAATTCGCAACTCAGCTACCAATTCGCAACAAAGCTGTGTTTATAGCGAATTTCGGCATATATTGTCTAGCTAGTAGATGTAACCAACGCAGCTCGAACGATGTAACGAGACGTGCGAGTAAAAAATTTTATTCTTGCATTCCATGAACTGGTTGTTGAAAAGCATCGGCAAACAATTCGGAAACAACCTTCCTTGTGCGATCTGCACAATTTGCCGCTGGAATGCATTTCGACCTGAACTCGGACAACGGCATTGTGACGGATGACATTGGGCACGGTTATAGGCTGACAAGGAAAAAGTTAATGAGCAATTCGACTACCTTGGGCAGATGCTGTTCGCGTTGATTTTTTAGTTGCCATACATTAAATTATTGTCTTCATCAGCCACACCATCTAAACATCCGATGCCCTAATTATAGGAATGTCGTCCCATAGCATAACTGCTCTGACAAAAGTTTCCAATTAGATACAAGTTGACATGTTGTGACCTCATATAAAATTAACACGAAGCCACTACGCAGTTATTCAGCATTTCTCGCCACAAATGCATGAACGTTTGACTTTAATCACACCAGGTTCAAATTCGAATTGCACCATATATAACTTCCGCCATTAACAAAATAATTAAATCAAGGACCTATCACAAGCGATCTTTGCTATTGCATTACGACTCTGCGAGGTATAGCGTTACAATGTTGCTAAAGCAGGAGCGCCAACCTAAGTAGGTCTCTCCTGAGAAACAACCCTAGAATAACGGTTAAAGCCTTAACCAAACGAAGACGAGCATTTTTACATTACCCAACGATTTTACTTTTCCTGTTGCGCAAAACGGATAAAACATTTACTTCAACAATGAGGAAACTGCAACACGGAACAGCCTTTCGACGAAGGCACATCCAAAATCATTTGCATCAAAAGTGAACATTGTTCCACGAACTGAATGAATTCGTTGCGTGGTGCGTATTTCTCTGAAAAGGCATCCTTTAGGACAGACTATTGTCAAAACCAAGTGGCACCAGCGCGCAATGATAAAAATTCGACATTGCAAAGGAAACATGCAACACAGAAGGTAAAAATTGTTTATTTAGTGAAGTCACTCAATGCGACAGTCATGCTTTAGCAAATTCTGCTCTCAGTTTGTTGACAGAACAAGAGCCTTTGTCTGCAGTTTTACGGTCAAATTCAATAAAAGTCAATTTAACTTCCCTACCTTCAGCAGAATAACATCGGAACTCTGTAGAAAAGCCAAGAGTAATTGCGTGGTCACTGGGAAATTGACAAGAAGGTTTCGATGGAGGAACTAAAAATAAAAAAGCATGCCAATAACAAACGCAGTGACATATAGTGGACAGTCCCACCTATATACAGAAATTGTTGGCGACACTACCACTTGCAAATCTTTTCTGCCAATCACAAGTTTTGCTGCATCTCTAAAGCTTTAAAATCCAATACTTCAATTTTTTAATATTTAATATATTTTAATTGTTTGTTGAATAAATCAAAAAAAATGGAACAAAATATTGAATTAATGAGTTTTTGAACGAATGAGTTCATTTAATTAAATTTTTGTCTAAAAAGGAAGCGTTATCTTCACATGGCTTCTTGCATTCGAAGAGACAAGTACAGAGAGGAAAAAGCACCATGGTAGCTTATCATTCAATGAAAACCAACAAGCCTTTTCATAGGATTGCTTACCTTAATTTAGCACACATCTCATAAAAGAACACACGCCCAAGTCAAGGGTACATCTTTTTGACACCCATACAAACAAGTAGCAAATACGAGGAGTATACAAAAAAAATTAAATTTTACCACATAATCTACCGTTTGAAACTGCCACAGCTACGCCAAGGATACGTTTGAAACAAAACAAAATGGATCTGCCTTAGGCGTATTCGTGTGAAGTAAAGATTCGCATAAAATGAGCAAAATATTGTTTGACAGCACGTTTTCAAAGGTCCTTATTGATTGTCATCGACGTTTTGCATGCGCTTTACAGCAGCACTAGTTCTGTTCATTGACATAGCTCAAAATATGCGTCAGCGCATATGGAGACGCCAAAGTGCAGACTGTACGAAGTGCCACGCACAACGTTTAGCTAATCAAAACTTTGTCAAGGTTTCACCAACTTGGGAATTTTTCAAACTGCTGATTCACCAACGCTGAACAACCAATTTTTATCCATGAACCAAAACTCACCCAACACAGTTAAGTTGTATGTTCCCCGAGCCTTGCTTGGAGTATCCGTGGGAATGGTTGCAATGCATGTGTAAAAACCTGCACAAAGGGGAAGTTTTCGTAGTTTAACAACACACAACGATGTTTTTAAGAAATCACAAACGGATGGTCTATGGACTGTCACTTTCTTTACCAAGGCTTTCCAAAGGTTTAAAACAGGGGTGGGGAACCTGCGGCCCACGTGAGCATTTGATATGGCCCGTATCAAAATTTTCTTCACTTAAGTTAAGAGTACAACATCGCGTGAAAACGAAGCTCCATGATAGACAGGTTGCATAGATAGTACGGCAAGAGAAGTCGCTCTTCCTCATATTTATATAAAGGTAGAATTTTAGGATGAAACTAACTGATTTTTGCGGCCCGCCAGCGATAATGCCCATTTCATGCGGCCCAAGATTGTATATAAGTTCTACACCCCTGGTTTAAAACATGCTCTGCACAAAGTCGTCGAGATACGTAAACGAACAGCAGAATCCAGAAAACCAAAAATAAGTTAGTCATTCACATCACCACAGGCCTCTGGTTGTTTTGAGCACGCACGTGATAGATTTATAGTAAGTTAAACTTGGTGAATACCATCTTAACTTCCCATGTCACGCAAACCACCATCTGTAAAAGCAAGGAAATCATAAATACTTTTTGAAACGTTTTAGTTGACGCTTGTCATTCAATGCACCTGCTGTCTTTATTTTTTCAGCATTTCTGAAAGAGAACCGAGCATCTTCAACTGCTTCGCTAACACCACATTTCAACGCACTTATTGCTCAGAACACTGGTCAGCCTTAAAAATTATGAGTTAGCTTCTCCTTGTTAATCTTGCTTGAACACTGCATCGTAAAACTTCATGTGAACACACTTAAAAGAAAGCTCTCCAGTTGTCGTGGGTCAGTGGAAAATCAATATGTTTCCTCCTCGCTTCAAGGAGACTGCCAAATCTGACTTGGCCTTTTGCAGAAGAGGCTTTACTTAGAATAATGCACCACATGCAAAAAACATCTTCTAGTTAGAAAACGGTGCAGCACATGGTTCAACAGGACAAAACGTGAATCATCGATACACTCCATAACAAACAAAACATCGTACATGAATCGAGTACAATTTAGAGTGAAATGATTTTTTAAGTTTCAGTTATTTGGTTTGAATTAAATCCAGTCATTACTTATTGTAACAGAGTTTTGGCACGGCCAGCCACAAACCACAATTTGTTGAATGAGTATACAGTAACTTTCTGCTGGAAGTGTTGTCAAGAGACCAACACATGCATAATTTTTTGCATTTTGCAGACCAACAGCTGATTGGCCATTTGTCTGTTGATTTTATACATTGAGTTTTGAAAACAATTATTGACCCAAAGGCCAGCAGATAACCAGGTGGTATGATAGAATCACTGAGTTGATTTGGCCAATATTTGGTGTGGAATTGACACTAGTTGTTGGGAAATGCAAGGCTCGTCAAGACAGTCCCATTTAGTGTTTATTGCAATGGAGGTTACTTTGATGATTTTTCATGAGCTGTGTATACTTCCCCAACCGATATCAGTGCTTCTCAACCACTTTTTGTCCCAAAAAATCATATGACCATTAGACTGAGAAGCAGCAAAATGGCTTTGCATTTAAATATGATTTGATGATTGAAAAAAGTTTTGTTGTTTCGTCAAACATCCCACCACCCAACCACAATAGTGGAACATTATTTCAAAATGATCTGTCCACCTGTGGGGGATATGTCCCACTTTGAGAAACGCAGATCTACAGCTAAGCACAAAAAGCCAAAAATTTGTAAGTTAGCCACATTGTTCCAGCTTTCAACTACACCCCTGGTACACACACTGGTGTACCCTATATATCCAACTAAAGAGCATTGATTCAAATCTTTTTAAAAACATTTGCTCCTCTAAAGAGGAAATATGAGCAAGAATGATGGCGCAATTGTTATGGGAAACCAGTACTAAATCTTCACATTCTGTAATTTGCAAATAAAAGATATTTACAAACTTTCACGATCATACCTGATTCAGTTCTTTTAATTTTGTTAATCTCTAAACTGGATGGAGTCTTCAGAGCAAAATGGTTTGGTTGCTGTGGTGGTTGGTAGATCACTTGACCATTGTGAATAATATTTTTTGCATCAGTAGCACCATACACTTTTGAATATGTCCATTCCAGATAACTGTTGAGAAAATGTTTCACAACAATAATATTTTTACAGAGTGTTGCAAAGTAATAAAATATATTTTTCCTTAAAATTGAAGACCTAAAACACTACTTAGTTTCTTGAAAGATGCTAACACCACAAAAACTTTCACACAAAAATGACACTTCTCAGATTATGGAGATGAAAAGCTCACCTCTGTTGTTGGGAACCAACTGTAGTTGGTGTGAATGAACAATCCAGCACCACATTTGTGTCTTCTTTAACTTCCTTGTTTAAAGTGCCAACTGTGCCACCCTCGATTGTTAGTCGTACACCTTGGGCTGCTATGACTAAATTAAAAGAATATTGTACCTTCATTGTGGTTATGCACAACTTTCACTACAGTCACAACTAACGACATACAAACACCTGTTTATGGAAAAATATAGTCATATGTCACATAATCAGAATGACAATCAGATAAAAAATCAGGCAGTAGTACATTGTATGCACTTACCAAGGTGTAGCATGACAACACTCACATACTTCCAAAAGCGATACATCATTCTTTTTCTAAAAAAGAAAGTTGTTGTGAATAACAATGTCTGTAAATAATTCACTTTAGATTGCTAGTCCCTGGATGATGGTTGTGCTTCCACAAAATACACGTGGGACATGTGTGATAAGGGTACCATCAAACACTGTCAGTCCATTCTACTATGAATGACCTGATCAAGCTATTAAACACAACAGAAAATTATATTTTTTAAATGAAAAAGCACATTGAAAGGGAAAGGTTTCTCAGTGATAGTAATTTTTATGCATTCAAAAAATAAAGTTTAGACCATGAAACTAGATAAAGATTAGGATCCACTAAGGCTGATTAAACCTTAAATATACATTAGTCTCACACAAATATTGATTTTCCACCAAATCATTTGTATACATTCTGTGAAAAGAAAACAGCTACACCAACAATTTTAGACAGTTCACTTACTTAATGTCATAAATTTTGCAGGTTTTGCTGAAAAACTAGATTGCTTACATATTTATAGCCCTGATGGACTCGTAGAAACCAGCAGAACTAAAACATGTCATGACCAGTTGTTTCAGTACAACCACAAAATCTTGACCTCTACTAAGCAAACCATTTAATGTTGTGATGCATACAAATCACTCATTTAAACTGACCAAACCACATATTTGTCAGTGCGTTGCACAAGGTGTTGATATGCAAGCTTAGGTGAGCACATGGTATAATTGTAAAGCCACAGCAGCGAATCGATCGCAATTTATTGCGTAAGGAAACTAGTTTCGTGTGTGCTACACATCTTCAGCCCTTATTCAAATAGAATTCTATTTAGTTTTTTCTCCTTACTTTCCTTCAGACGACAAAGGTAGAATTTTAAGAAAATATTAATGAATTTTTGTGGTCCGCTAGAGAAATTGCACAATTCATGTGGCCCATTATAATAGATAGGTTTCCTAATCCCTGCTGTATAGAATGAAAACATCAACTCTTTTCATACAATATCATACAAATTACATTATGAGCATCCATCAAAACTTACCTTTGCTGTCTTGTGTAAAGTAGCTTTGTCCAGAGATCACAAGAAAATATTGATGAAATTACAAGCGTCAGAAAAGGAGATTCACTTTGCCTTCTTTTTAAAGATTTTATGCAGACTTAAGTTTATACTTCACCAAACACTTGAGTAACTGCAAAATACCCAATTAACAAACTTGAGACATATCAAAAGGTGAGAACACATTCAAAAGACCAACTCCATTGAAATATGCAATTCTCTTATCACCAAATAATTAAGAAATGAGGTTTGAACCAGAAATGCTAGAAAGTCAATCAAGGGCTCAAAAGACTCAGATTCTAGCCTAGTTTCCCTTGAAAACTTGGACCCTAGGCCAGGTAACATGGGCCAAAATTGCTAAAAACCTACCTCACTTATGACGTCACTCACAAAAATACCGAAACCAAAAATCATAATTTTTTTCATTGCAGATTTGCCGAGTCTTTTCAGGGTTTGAACAGCTCTCTAGCACAATCTGCCAAGGAGCTATGCTGTTGGTAAGTTAACCGAAATATCCCTGTTTTTACCCGATATCCAGGTATGATATATTTGTACACCAGCAGCCAAAGTGTTAATATTCAAATTGTATATGATTGGATGAGATTTATATACCGTATTTTTCGGACCATAAGGCACACTTAAAATCCTTTAATTTGCTAAAAAATTGAAAGTGCGCCTTATAATGCAGTGTGCCTAATGTATGAATCTGGTTGTGCTTTCTTATCTTGAACCAATTTTGTGATAAACGGTAAACGGTGCTATTTATTTAATTGCTAGTTACGATTTTTTTGTAAACAGACCATTGTGTTGCATAATAAACCAATAACAATAGCGATGAGCAACGTCCCAGAGTAGCTAGCACATACCACAGATCCTACTACTCAGCGGGGCTCCAGACTACATTGTCGCACACCGAATCAATCACACACACAACTTTTATTTTAATCTATGTGTGTCTAGCGAATTAGACATGTTTGACAGATTAAATTCCCTTGTACGTAATGACAGATTAAACTCAGTGACGACTCATTCACTCGGGCGACTTCGGAACTCGGAAGTTACTGCGAAAGAGTTGAATACAGTTTGACTTATCTAAGTTTTGCTTCATTTAATGCGTCTTATGATCCGGTGTGCCTTATGTATGAAAAAGAAAACAGCTAGCATTCAATTTTTGATACCGCGCCTTATACTTCAATGCATCTTATGGTCCAAAAAATACGGTATACCCAAAACACCGGTATAAATGAAATATGCACAAACATCTACCCGTTCTACCGTATTTACTAGATTGTTAGCTGCTCTTGAATGTAAGCTGCACAAAATGGTGAAAAAATTAGTGTAAGCCGCCCTTGAACGAAGGTTACCTAAACTCAGATATTTTTGCATACTAGCATGTTTTGTGTTTATTCATAACCCTGGTAATGATGCTCACACCACTACAACTGCATTCTGTTCAACTGTAAACCACACAAAATGATGAAAAAAAAACCTAGCCGCTGCGACTTACAATCGAATCTATAATATGGTACAGTCTGATATTTGAACTACTGTGATTTGCACAATAGATTAATCAAAAACTGTTTTAAGTGCAATGTCACCCTTATATTGTTATAATTACATAGTTATTTATAAGAACTGTATCACTTTGCATTCCACTCTTATAAATGAGTTAATTTTGACTGAAACCTAACCCAACAACATAAACACCTTGCCCTTTGTCATAGATCAGTAGTTTTTATTAAACTTTCTTATCCATGCCCACATTTTTACTTAAAATGGTTCATGGCTCAACATGTGTTACAAATTTTTGCCAAACAATAAAAACAGAAACGTGCAGTAGCAATGTTTGACATTCAGCCAGCATTAATGCCAGGATTGTGGAACCGGAGCCCAAGCAATTTTGGATAGCTGGAGCCGGAGCCAAAAGCTTTTAGATGGTGGAGCTAGAGCCTGAAATTGGGGTTCAATTCCACAGACATACTTTGTTGGGCAAGTGAGTTTTACAAATAATGCAATGGTTTTTAGTGTGCAATGGGCCAAATTGTTCTGGAGCCTGAGCCCAAAACTTCTAGATGTTGGAGCTGGAGTCAAAAATTTAGATGCCTCGAACTGGAGCCAGAAATTTGAGTTCCAGCTCCACAGGCCTGGTTAATGCTGAGTAGCTACACCGCAATGGGCCTGTCATGACATCGCAACAGATCACCTGGATCAGATGGTCTCTGGTACTACAGAAACCTTTTGCATTTCTTTCCACCATTGTCTCTTCAACTTCATTCAGGCATGCTATGTGCCCTACACAGGACATACATGCAACTGTGTTACTCCATAATGGTCCAATGGGTAATTTCATTGCTTTTCATGATCTATGATGATTATCATTTTTCAATTCCTCCCATACGTACATTTGTAATGTCATGGTTGCTGTGTGCCTTTCAGTTTCATAACCTCTACTGTCATGCACTTCTCTCATCTATTTCATGTGCATGTCTCACTTGTTCATTTGTAGCCTAGTGGCGGGCACCAATTTTTTTAATTTCACATTGACTATTTCAAAATAGCTGAAAACTTTCTTATCTTTTGCACTCACAAAGAGCAGTGATGAATCACAAACTAAAGCACAATTTAAGCTGCAAAGCTTAGGAGAAAATAAGACTGGTGACTGAGCTGAGAGCATGTATTTTTTTCCACAGATAAAAACTTCAAGAAAAGTTCACATTTGTTTACATTGATTTTCATACCCTCCTGATGATGTACTGTTATGCAAAGCAATACTAGTTCGCTACTAATTATTTATAACTTTCATGTTATGCTACTGCTTGTAAAGTTGTAAACATAATGTTTCCTAGTGAACTTCACCAGCAATCTAGTAAGTCTTGCTAGTAAGTTTAATGATTTCCAATAAAAATTCCTACTTTACAATGGTGTACCATGTACTTCTCACTTAAATCTAGTGGTATCATATTTTAATGATACTCCATGCTATCAGCGTGATTACACAGCTACAAAAGCTGTGGAGATTACATTATATACCTATTCATTATAGCTCAGTTCTTTTTAGATCGCTGCACTACTACAAACCCAGTTTGATCATTCTGACTAGAAGATGTTGTGGTAGTTAACATTTTTCTTACTTCAACAACAGTGGTTATCATCCATTTCGCTGAAGTGAACCAAATCCAAACCTTCAATTTTTTTAGAAATTTAGCACAAGTTTATTGACATGTTTTGTTTTATTGCACAAACAAAGGATGTTACACAAAATCTGAGAGGTGTTACTGAAAGACACCAGTCTATCAGAAAGAATCCTTTCCCAGCAAAGAATCAGACACTAAGCTCTTATAGAGTATGTATTACACCTACGAAATAGACATCATCAGCTCTTATTCAAATAGAATCTGTTACTGAAAGATTGCTAAAAGTCACACAAAGGATGCTTGGGAGCTGCATCAGGCTTATAGAACACTGTTTGAGAACCACTGTTTAACAAGCAATACCACACCTGCCAGCTCCAATGTCACAGCCTTAGCGATTATTGAAGCAAAGAAATGTCAAAGGTTTAAAGATGCATTGTTGCAGTCTGGTGTCATAACTTGTAACAATCGCATTTAGTGTGCTATAAAGAGTGACTGCTTTAGGTAAGTCTATTTGGCAAAAATGTTAGTATCTAGGAAGAGACGCAGAGCCGAAATTACTTCTCAAATGTCCATAGCTTCAGTCCGGTCCTAAATTTTAAACTCCAAGCAAGATGCCCAGCGCCGGTGACCTGGCTCTGCACACCTGAAGACAACTGCTGGATCTTCTTCTCAGGCATGGCAAGCTAGGTCTGACAAATTCTCAGACAAATGTTACGATAGAATACATTAACTCCATCTCACTGCAAAACTAGCAGACCAAATCTACAACCAAAAACTCAACCTTGAATACAACCCTTTAGACTAGCAATATACCAGAACTACAAAAAGCAAAGTATGATAAGAGAAGAACGCAAAATGCTGCATTTGCCAGAACAAATGATTTGAGGAACTGCAACTGACCCCTGAGACACAACAACCCATAAAAAGAAATGGGCAAAGGGTCATCTTCTTGGTGGACAACCTTGCCAATTAAAACAATTCGATATGCACTAAAAAAAAAGAATTCATGGATCCTATCTGCATGAAATATGAACCAGAATGGAAGGTAAAGGGCATACCCATTAACTGTGCATGCATGTGGAGAGACAAACTCTGTAGATCATAGCCAAATGGGTGGCTATGCTTCAATGCAAGCTGGGTGGCAACACTTCAATGACACACAGCTCAGTGAGAGACTCTTGAGGCACAGATGAGAGATCTGTGGAGATGTTCAGATAGAACCCACACTTCTGCCGATCAATGAAAATGAATTTGAAAGAAAAGTCAATACATTTGGCAATGCAAGGTTGGGCATTTCTGCAAGAGGTCTGTGGAATAGCTACAAGAAATCATTTTTTGACATGAGGATCACACATCCTACCTCAGTCTTATTCTGATAAATCCCTTTCTCAGATCTACCAACAACATGGAAAAGAAAAAATAACAAGTACAACTAAAAATTGACATTGACAAGTCTTCATTCTATCAATCCGCTTGTTGTCTTCACAACAAGCAGAGGGGTCATTCCATGCTTAATTTGAAACTGCATGTAACCACATGTCATGAAACCTTTTTATTTGTACTTTTTCTTAAAGAGTATAAAAAATGATGAAGATTTAAAAAAAAACTTCGAAATTGCTTAAATGCTTCGAGTTATTGCGATGTGAAATTTTGGCCACTAGTGGGAGACTTTCTCCCGCTTTTTAGATAATTGGTTGCCACATGAAAACTAGGGCAGCTAAATGCACGAAAAGTGATACCAGGTTTTTTTTAGGTCTGGGAATCCATTTTTGAAGTCAAAAATACCCAAAAATGAG
>JGI24021J15306_10003982_pt1 | contig 16961 bp, 10 predicted proteins | sample Ectturendosymbi1_FD_15306 | JGI IMG/M metagenome (IMG submission 15306) | reverse complement strand
CTCGATCCAGCCGCAATTGAACCCCTCGCGCAGGACCGTGATAAATAGCGGGTTCTCGTGAATCTGGTTGGCTCAACGCACGACGCGCCGACGGTCGCCATGCACGAGACAAGATGATGATGATGCAGAGTAATGACAACCTGTCTTTATGGTGATCATCTTAAATTCGGCATTTTCAATGCAATGGTTTTTAGTGCCTGTTTATCATGCACTGCGTACTGGTAGATTTCCACGTGTCCACTGACACCTCGGTACAAAACTAATTTCTAGTTTTCTAATTTCTACTCATGTGTTCCTCTACATACTAAACTGATTTATAACTACCACCCTTGTTGTTTCATTTGAACTAAACTTGTCATGGCATCAAGTAACATGCAGTCGTTATCATTGCAGTTAGTGGCCTATTCGAATGCTTTCAGTTGCTTCGGTTTGCTGAAATGAAAGTAGGCCTAAGTTATTCAATGTGCGGCCCTCATGAAGTGACATAATTTTTAGCCCAGCAAGACATTTCGGCTGGAACTAGCTGTGTTGGAGCTTCCGTGATCAGTCTCATAATGTCGTCTGATTTCTGCGACGGTATTCCCCGCTACGCTTTGTCGACTTACAAGGAAAAATGGTTTACGAGTGTGCTCTACCTACAGAGAAGTAATCAAATGTTCAACTACATTTGGAAACTTGACCCTCTTCGTACACTTTGCTGCGTTTCACATTCATGGTGCATTTACAAGTTTTTCAAAACCACTGCAGTGTACCGCGAAGCACGTTATTTATTTTCCTCGTAATTCCGATCTTGCGGTTTGCCAACCTGAGGCTGGCACGTAGTCTCGGGTGTTCTTGGTGCTTTTAGTGGAATAATCTGACGAATTCTCATTACTTGGCTACAGCTGTACACATTTCATTACTCGTTCGTCGGCCGGTCAAAACATCTAGGCGGAAATTTAGGGGCCGAAGGAAAATTTTTGAGAGGATGCTAACAGACGTCGACGCTGTTGCAAATATCTACTTCGCATTCAACTAACAGGGAGGTACAAGCGAAAGATATTGACTCGGGGCATTAAATTAAGAAGAAAGCAGCCAGCAACAACAGGGATCATCCCACGTGATCACTCTTGATATCGGAATGAACCAGGCCCGAGCCAGGTGTTACAGTTTTGGGGAAAACTTACAGTAGTCATGGTGACAAGATTTTTGTTTTTAATATATGATTAAAATTATTTTTTTCGGGCACAACAAAATTTGGGGAGGCAAAACAAATTTTGGGGAAGGCTCTACCCAGGAATACCTCCCTGTGGCTACGGGCCTGGGTTGCACTATTCTCATATGGTGATAAGTGAATTTCAATCTTTCGCTTGTGTTGTCTATCACAATAATTTATTCTTGGGTACCATCTACCGGTTACCAGTTACATGTGGCACCATCTCCATGCTGCCACAGAAATCGGGCCACTATCTTGAAGAGCCACATAATTTTTTGAACTTACATACATAGCATGCTATACATATCATACTATTTGAAACTACTCCTACATGAGTAATAAAAATTTATATTTAGAAGTGCTGCTAATCACCGAATACTACTACAAAGCGTGGCAGACTTTTTATGCCTATTTTCAACATTATTATTAACCTTAGGACTCCACTTCGTCAGCTTCTGATTTAATATAGCCTTCCGTTTTTGCCACAAAACATTTTTGTCATACACAGTGCACATTCACGTATGGTCAGTTGGCCCTTTTTGTACTTTTCAGTTGCTGCCAGTAGGTTGTTGCAGAAGTGCAGGAGCAGCACCGGGACAGCACACTGCAGTTCGAGGCATTAGCCTCCGATCGCTCACAGTGGAAGGCCGCCTAAACCAGTGAAATCGGTGGAATTCAATAGGGCCCATCTTGCTGCAGCAGAGGCACAGCATGCACGATTGCCCGCCGATGCCAAATAAATACTCGATCTAGGAAATGTGTCCGGGGTAACAATCCAAAACTCTTTGTCCAACATGCATGTGACCCTGCGTATCCACTCTTGGACCTTAGAGCCACATGCGGGCCTACGAATATTCAGGACCCAGCAAACAATCATAACGAGAAAAGAGAGTAATTGCCCTTCGCGCCGTCGTCGTCGTCACCGATGGACAATAAAGTTAGAGAGATTTGTTTTTGGGGAGATAAAGGCAAGGTTTTACGTCAGCAGCAACGCCTTTGAACGATCTTGATTAAAAAGCACCTCGATCTTGCAATGATTTTCTTCCATGATGTAATGAAGAAAGGGGTGATGGCACTAGCAAATGGAAGGCTAAGTCGGTTCGGTTACTTGAAATAGACTTGAGCAAGCCGAACAGGGTCACGATAGCACTTGTTTCACCCATCCAAGCATTGCGGCTCACTTGATTTACGGGTGGTGCCAGCCTGCAGCAAAAAAGCTTGCGCGAAGACCAGTAACGTCGATGGTNCAAATGCCAGCAGTTACAGATCATCCATTGATCGGCAGGTTAGCTGATAGTAGCCGACCTCATAGGAAGCGGCACGTGAAACGACCTTCTTGGAGTGCACGTAACATGTCGCGGACGGTATTTCTCCTATACGCCGATACTTAAAGAACTACCCCAATTATTGCGCAGTTGTCGTCAGTCTTGTTTCTGTTTAATAGCTGAGTCATATGAAACGATAATAAACTTGAACTTGAACTTAACCACACCAAGTTCCTTCAATTAAATTTGATCCACTCGTCTGTATACATAGGCATGCACTTTCATCTTGCACAATTTCTTCACCATGTTCTGTGTCTGTTTGTTTCCCTAGTTGTACTTATTTGATTCCCAAGTGTTGTTTTTCAACTCTTCTCAAAAACTGATATACAGGGTTGGTGCGAAGGATTTTTGCCCAAGTTTTCCCAAACTTGCCCTAAAAGTCTTTGCCGACTTCGCCAGCAAATGTTTTCCCTCAAAGATCATGAAGACCTTTTGGGATGATCTCCAAAAAAAGTCTTCATGTGTTTTTCTGCAAACGTTGGGCGCCATTTTATAAAATCAAGCATGATTGGGCGCCATTTTGCCCGGATTTTCAGATTTTGCACAGATTTTCAAGAATTTTGCCCGGATTTTCAATAAATAAAACTTTTAGGGGGTTGCGCTTGCACCCAGCCTCCTACACTACTGGTTAGCACAGAATTTTCGACATAGCAGTACACGTGTGTGATTGCATCTGCAATGGCGTTTGGGTGTCTCTAGTGCAGCTATCGTCCAACCCAAATGGTTTACTGAGCGAAAAAGTATGTCACTACCTTCACCAGGGCCGCACATTGAATAACATATTAATGAGGGCCGCACATTGAATCACTTACTTTGATCTTAGCAAACTAAATTTACGTAAAGCTAAGGTACTGAAAGCGTTCGAATCCTAACTGCAATGGTAACAGACGTGATAAAATGGCACTGAGGACAACCTGCAACAAAAATCTCAAATTCAAAATTATCAAAATAAGGATAAGTTGTCAGAATGCAGGATATTTTTACTACAGCGAAAACCGAATCTGGGCCACACAAAACCTTTAACTGGGCCGCATGCGGCCCACGGGTTGGACATAGCTGCTCTAGTGAATAATAACGTTAGTTCATATTTAACGATACTCACAAGCCAATGTTGGGTTTGATAGGGTTAATCATAGCAACTTAATCTTCAAAACAGTGAAAAATCACCATGCAAGATAGACATTTATGTTGCCCCCCCACTTTTATATTTCTAGAATCGTCACTGCTCACCAATCCTAAATGACACAGTACCCCTCTTTGCTTACGCTGATCAGCTATCACGCCATTGCCTTTTCATTTGCTCTAATGTTTACTGATGGTTGGTTTGCTTAGCGCAGTTGATTTTTGTAGTGCTTCTGCTTGTTGGCTGAGTCATATGAAACAATAAACATTACCATTACCAAACCTCTAAAGATGCGACATAAATAAAACTTGTTTAACGGGTTAACTGAGAAACAAGTGATAGACCATACGAGTTTTTTTCTTCAACGTGTTTCTTTTGGTATCCCACTTGTTCCTGGTAGAGCAAACCACATTGATTCTTAAACGCCGAACAATTATTTTACCTCATAAACCATTAGCTTGGTTACCGACCTGGTGATTGAAGTGCTATTCTATATGATACACGTTGGTCTTTGTGTCAATCACGTGACCTGTCGCACATCAGACATTGCAGCTGCTTTTGACGTCACATGAGTGCATTGCTGAAAGGTCAGTCCGAGACCACAGCGCCTCACAGAAGTGAAAGCAATAGCCCTGTTCCTCTCCAGAAACGTGCAGCAAGCAGTTCGGGATGAAGCTCTGTAAAGGCTTGGAGTTCGCGAAAAACTCAGAAGAAAAGCACTTTTGTATAGCTCGTAGATATGACCGCTGTCAGCCACGAAAAGACAATGTTAAAGACAGGAAGTAGCCATAAACTCGCAGTTCAGCCACGTTTGCTCTACATAAATTACGTTTGTACACAGTGAGTGTAATTCTGCACAGATACATCAATTCCATAACTTGCTGACAAAATCGTTTATCAAAATAAATGTTTAGTCATTTCTCCAGTTTCGTGTGGATGGTTTGAAAAAAACGTGTTAGTTATGGTACAACCTTTCACAGAAAAATAGCAACATTAACATGCATGGCTCCAGGTTCTTGATTAAAGTCATTATCGTCATATTGTGTTTCCTTTGTTTAACACTCGAAGCAGCGTTCAAATCGAAGGAGTCGCAACTTGCCGAAAAGTTACTCAACGGATACAACGCTCAGGTGAAGGACTACTTGAAAACCTATACAGATACAACGATGCAAAATTAGCTAAATTAAAACCGTTACTTTTCATCTGCAAGGTTGGGAAATGGTAAATTTGAATCGGTAAAAGTTCTGCAAGTGATTACGACAAACGAATGTTCAAGGGCGACCGCACGTTTGCAAAGGTCAGATACACCCGCCGGTGAAAGCACTTTTTTGATCAAAATTTTAGAAAACACCTGCGTCGGATATCAGATTTGAGAAACTTTAAATATTTCTTCTGCAAAAAAGTGACATGAAGCCAAAATTTTAATATCGTTTTTTATTCCCAAGTAATCAAACGCTGACTGCAACTGCGAGATATCATTTCTTGTTGCTATGTTTTTTCTTCCCCAAATTTTTTAATCCAGTTCAAAAGTTACCTTTACCTGAAATATTATTCGTGTGTCGATGCCTGTGTAGAATTAAAGATTGATAGTTTTTAGCAGATGGAACAAGTCTATGAATTTCAGGATTGCATCACTTTCACTGTTTGTACCTGACAAGAAGATCAGTTAAAAGTAATGTTATTCAGACACTATGACAGAAATTCTAGTAAATGCTCTCCTGCGAGTGGGTTATGTTCATGTAACTCAACGCAAGCAAAAATATTTTCAATGTCATGCACAAAATATTTCAAAACTCAAAGGTGACCTACCTTTCTTTACTTCTGTGCCTTACAGAGGCGCAAAGTTTTCAAAGTGAATTTGCAATAGCGCCTCAATGAAACTAATAGAGAATCAAGTAGTAACCGAGTACAGTAATCAAAACGAGAAGCATATTACATTTTCTAAAATCTTCATTCACAGATGCGACCTTTAGATCCAGATCTGCAAAATCGAACGAAGGTGAAGCTTGGCATGAGCTTGTCTCAGATCATCAGCGTGGTACGCAGTTTGCGCAATATTATGTAGTATTTAACTGCTCAAGTGCCTTGCATTCGAACAAAGCAGCAAAGTTCTTACCAATGTTTGTCGATTTTAACATTTAACGTTTTTGCCTCCGATTGAAAATTGTTGAATTTTAGTTTTGAGTTTCTTTGGGGATATTCCTGCATTTTCATTAACAACAAAATTTTATTGCAATGATAATTTTTGATCTGCCATATGCAACGTATTCCAAACTACTTTCGTTGCTTAAGTGTGTGGTGTTAATGATTGTTGAGATTTAGATGTTACAAACCAGCTTCAAAATAGGCTGTGCGGTCTGCTGTAACTGTTATCCAGCTGTATTAAGTTTGGCACAGAGTAAGCATTCGATTGCAGAAGGAAAAATCTCAAGAATTGGCCACATCAGTTTATATGACCTTTGAATGGAAAGATGACAGGTTTTCTTGGAATCCAGAAGATTATGATATGATACACATTTTTCGCATTCCACCGCGTGCTGTTTGGACCCCCCGCATTGTTTTGCAGAACAGGTAATGGTGCGTGTGCGTTGTTTTGATTACAGACTTGTCGTTGAAGAGTAATTCGCAGAACAATACGAGTTTAGTGTTTCGAATCAGGTGATTTTTCTTAAACGTAAATACTTAGAAACAAAAGGAGTGGTTTTTCACTTGATGCAAAAGCTTGGTTAAGTTGTCCATGGCCTATCTCAAAACATGTAGTGATTGTTTCGAATTTTGCTTGTTTATGATTCCGGATAACTTGAGGCTTTCATTTTTCAAGATTTCTGGTGACGTCACCAAGAGAAAACCCCACACCCGAATCAAATAATTTTTTTAAAATCGAAACTAGAAGACTTGCCAAATCAGTAGATGGTTTGAACAGCTCTCTTGCTATAGAGGCTAGCGAGTTACGGCCAAAAATGTGCCGGCCTATGTGTAGGCCGGCGCGGTCGTTAAAGGGTTAAGATGCGTTTTCATTCACTGCAATACTACTGAGATTCTTAAGTGCTCCTTATATATGCAAACATTTTCACAGCAAAGACGGTTCTTTCGACGTGTCCGTAATGACTAACGTCCTCATTCATTACCATGGGAAGGTAGAATGGTTGCCACCTGCTTTATACAAAAGCACTTGCACTATAGAGGTAAGAGTTGTAGAGCTTGTGGTTTTCTGCAGTTAATATGCTGTGCAGTTTTCCAGCTCTTCACAGTATAAACGTGATTCGCAAATGAGCGGTAAAGAACAAATTAAAAGAGTCATATCTGTGCAGTTTAGGTGCATCGGAAATATTATGTGAAAGTACCTGCTAACAAATGTTAGTGATGCAGCTAAACATTTTTTACAAAACTCAGCATACGGCCCACGAAAACCACAAAAAGTTGCAAAAATCAAGAAAACGTGTTAGAACTGAGCAAAATAAGAGAAAAAGCTGTGCAATTCAAAAAGGATACGACGGCATTTAGTAAGCGAAGTGCTGTATATTAAAGACTATCTCCGCAGTGGTTTCTTAGTGTCAGTACAGGGAATAGGAAACTGAATATTAAACACACTGGCCAGTGCCCAATTCTTAAAAGATTTCTGAAATCTGGAATTGACCATTTTAATTAAAAACCTTGTAATATTCTACTTTTGCATGGTTGGGTGGCACATTTCCCTCTTAGTAACCCTTGTGATATTGTATATTGACTGCTTATTGAAGACAAACTTTTTGCATTTTATACTTCAGTTCGAGACATGTTAGTTGAAGCCCTCTACTTTCTTTGGTAGCTTAACCTTGTTCTCTGACGCCAATACAGTTTATAATTCTCCCGTTCATGGTCACTTTCTGCAAGCAGCAGCTTTTGGAAGGGTTACTGGCTACTGCTCATAATTGTGTTTCTGCTTTCCAGTTACAAAGCCATTATGTGTACAGTGCAATACAACATCTAAAAATAGTTTTCCAAATATAAGTTGCTTATGATCTTACAAAAAGTAAAATTTTGCAATTGTATGATAAAAATTTTTCTTAAAACTGTTCATTCAGAGTTTGCTTATTGGAAGTTTCACGAGATGGTTGCTTACCTAACAAATTTAGTGTATTGTAGCAAATACACAGTAGGAGAAGCTGGAAAAGTTGCGAAAACATCTTTAGGTGAAAGTGTGACTTGATCTTTTTGAACTCTTAGCATCGATCACCTTTTTCGCTGTATGTTTGTTGTTTTACAAACGTCATAAATAACTTTTAAACATTTGCTTAAAATGGAAAGAATGAGTTTCACCCTTATACGATTCTTGCCTTTAATTAATTTAATAAACAAAAAGAAGTTATTTGGTTTGAGGAGTACTTGTTGTTTTTAAGATTGTTTTTTGGAATTTTCACCTGTCGAGGTTTTATTAAATTATGTCAAAACGCCTAATAAAACTTATATAAAAACGGTGGGGCATCTGAAAAAAACAAAATGTGCTCATTGCAGGTTTCGCTATTCCCATTCGATTGGCAAAATTGCTCAATGGTATTTCGATCAGCCACGCATGATCGGTCACAAATGGAATTAGGTCTAGCCTACGGTGATACGATCATCGTGGATCCTCAAGGCAAGTACAACTTACAGCTGCAACATTTTTAATTTGATAACAGACTAGATCTTTGGTTTTCAAACCCGATTCCGAGAGCCGCGTGCGGCTTCCAAGCGCTCTTTGTGTGACTCTCAGCAGTCTTGCAATAACGCTTCTAATATTCTGTGTTCAGACTTATTTCTGCAATGAAACGAAACATGTCAGTTGACTTGTGTTAAAAATTTTTCAGTGCAGCTCTTTAACAAAATTGTTGGTCTGGATTTGGCTCCCATCAGCGAAAAGGTTGAGAACCACTGGGCTAGATGGTTTTCCATATAACTATTTCATCGATTGATTGGTTGTCGCTCCGTGTGCAAATCGTGAAACAATTCCTATGTGTTTTTGCTGAAGCTACCACATGGGTGTTTCTTATCCTGGCTACATATTCCAAATTGACAAGTGCCATCTGCGTCTTGTACTGCAGCATTCCAGCCGAATGGTGAATGGGATTTGATTCAAAAGCCAGTGCGGATAATCGAATCACCAGACGACCCTCTGTACCAAGCCGTTACGTTTTATTTCATCATAAAACGTCGACCTCAGTTCTACATTATGAATCTAATCTTACCTTGCGTCCTGATGTCATCACTTTCGTGCTTTGTCTTTTACTTGCCATCAATATCTTGTAAGTATGACTACATTCAAGNGCATGAATTCATTTTTATTGTACGTCCCTTTTTCATAGATTGTGCTGATTGACTTACCTTGCTTGTATCAAGCTCATTTTCATTNAGTTAATTTCATGAAGGCTTTGTACCAACCATCNGATTTTTTCTAACAATTGTGAATTTAAAAACCACAGACGGGAATTCAGAGTCTTATTCCAGCGGAGCTCTTCAGGAATTCAGTAAAGCTTAAACTTTTTAGAGCAACTTCTTTATGCTATTACAGAGTAACTTTGTTTTCTTAGTAGCACATTGAGTTGAGCACGTGCCTTTGAACCTGGTAGACTGCGTCGGGTCACACGGACTACTTGAAAAATGGTACTTGCTGCTTGCCTGGCTTCTTGTTTGATGTTAATGGTTCGGACTTCGGTGTAGAGGAAACTTCACGCTCGGTGCCGCCATTGACTTGCCACCACTGCAATAAAAGTAGCCTCCGCGCATGGCTCCGGCGCAGCGCACAGGGCAAGCGGAGATGAGCGCCACAGACCGCTCGCGACACCCAAAAGGGAGTACAAAGCGGGTACAACAAAGTTTTGATTTCTTTGCCCAAGGAATTTACAAATGGATTCAAATTTGTGAGAAGCTCTAAGGTCAAAGAATCAGCTTTCTAAGAAAAAAAAGAGTTATAATATCTATGACGTAAAGCTCATTGAGTAAAAGCATGTTTGCTCCCTTGCTTCGAGTAACTTACGCAAAAGCAACTTGTATTGTTTATATATTTGTTTAATGAAGTACATCAGTTACACAATGTCACTTTGGCCCAGAACGAGTGTACGTTAGGTCAGTCACGAAAAATTTACGCCAACCTAAATACGAAAACCTGGTAAAGAATAAATCTGATTTTATTGAATATTATTTATGAAGGTTTTATAAAAATGGCGAAAAATTAAGCGAGGGACTTTTGCCACAACGCTATCATAGTTTTGGCTTTCATTATTTTTTGTACCCATGCTTTGGCGGTTAGGTATCAAAGATCAGTCCACATAAATTTTTATGGAAACACAGAACCACTGCACCTTGTTTTGTGAACTTTAAGATGTGAAACCCAGAGCAATCACGATCTTTTGAGCATGAAGATCGAGAAAAAACAAGTTTGTTTATTGACACACTTAACACACTTTGTAATGTGGCATTGAGCGGATGCCACATACAGTATGGAAGATTGTGCAACTAGTATTTTCGGTGGTTGGCACTGCTCAAAGTCCTGTGATTGCCTGAAAAAGCTGCAGAGGCCCAAATGGTGCCTTCTGAATAGATAGTGAATGGAAATGTAATTTTATGTTAAACAAAAGTTCAAACAAAATTTGAATTTTACCTCTTTCAACTGAAAAGTTTCCAAGCCTAATACCGATGACGTTGAACTAACCACGGGGTGGCACCGAGTCCTCAGAAAGGGGCAGCACCAGAGTGGGCCTCAGCATCCCACAAGCAGGGTTGTCAGATGAAAATTTCAAAAAAAAGCCAACCGATGCTAAAAAGAGGCAAGAAAAAGGCCAAACCGACTGTTTAAAGGCCAGAAAAAAGCCAAACTTTATCTGCGGTATTGCCATTTCTTTGTCACAAAAACATCTAAATTACAAGAATATCAAAAAATTTTCTTCGAAATTAGGATTAAATCTTGATTGGCATTGTAGTGGAGCACTGATCTTCCCTGACTTTTCATGGTTTGTGAAATTGCACACTTTGGGTATAATGGTGCCACAGTTTGCACACTGATCCATCGGCAGCTTTCTGCGCGAAAGTCTCTCCCATTCACTCCTGCCTGTACTTACAATCAGAATCATAAGCGCCCTTCCACTTCGACGTAGTTGTAGCATTTCTATTGCCGAGATGCAGACCTGTCTACAAGCGCTGAGTCTGTTTAGTGCTTACAACACAATAGACACTGCGCAGTACAGGGGTCCACACATTTCTAGTGATTACGCAAAAACATAATTTCGAATCTATCATCCGTCAAATATTACTAATATCAGAATGCGGGCGTCTGATATAGCATTTATCGCAAAAATTTTGCAAATGTGTTATCGAAAAAATGGAATAGCAATATTTTCCTTGACAAGAACCTATTTCCACATAAAAAAAAGAGCCAAACGGCCAAATACATTTTTAAGGCCAGCCAACTGGAGATGAGGNCAAAAAAACGCCAAAAGGCCAACTAAAATTTTTTAGGCCAACCAANTTGAAACGAGGCCAAATTTCTGAAATTTGGCCTGAAAAAGGCCAATCTGGCAACCCTGCCCACAAGCTTCCCAAAAAGTTTGTGAAGACTCCCAAATATAACTTTTTGTAGTTTGAAATTATGATTATTTTAGGTTTTTATATGCTAAACATTGACGACCGCTTTTATTCCTTGCAATATGTTTAAGGAAATGAGGCCTTTTCTGTGATTTTTTGGGGGATCATGAGTGATCAACCATGCCTTTACCTGAAAGAATAACTGATCCGCTGGCAAAACCACATTGTTTTGATCTATATCTGTCAAAAGTAATCCTTCACCGTCAAGAATCAGGCACTAAGATCCTATCAGATCATATATTTTGTCTACGGAGTAGGCATCTTCAGCTCCGATTCAAATAGAATTGTTTTGGTCAACTTTGATTAAATTCGTCCTGGTAGCCAACGCCAAATGATTTACCTCCGAAATAGTGAACAACACTGCAGGCTGAAAGCAAATGCTATGACGAGGAGTTGTATTTTGACCTTAATTGCCTTTTTCTACTGTACTACACGAACTAAACAAAAATACGGCTGAGGCTTCCTGAGGTTTAAACATTTGTATGTGAATGGCGACATAGACCTTTACTTGCCTAACTGAAATCTACATAAAAAATTGGTTTGATCCACTATTAAAAGACCTTTTTTGCTGAGCAAACAAGACTGAGAATAAAACAAATAATCATGAAATAATGGCACACAAAATTTTGATAAACAGGATGTTACGCCGTCAATACTGCTGCTGTTGGACAGCACACAGCGGTGGACTGGGTTTTTAAACCGGCCCGGGCATTCTCACTTCGCCGGCCCTGACCAGTTCACCGAAGGGCAACAGAAGGGCATGCAGCTTATAGAAAGATCATAAAGATTGGTGTGCGTATCAAAGGAACTGCTCAACAGCGATAAATTGGTGCCGTTTATTTAATGTTGCATCAGTTGAGACTGCTCCCACAGGCTACTTTCATATGCCCATAATTTTTTCATAAGAGAACCATGTGGATTCTCAAACGATCGTTCGTGTTTTGTCTGAAACATTACCCAAAATACTGGACCAAAAAAGACCGCCTTATCAACTAATACTTAATTTATTATATTTGAAATCAGCGCAGTGCAGCAAAGCAAGTGTCTATGCAGTTCACTGCTGGCAGCAACACTATCGATGATATCTTTATTGTCAAGTGTGAACAGAATTCCTTTCTCTACGAACATCAGAATAAACACTTCAAGATGTTTTTGCGTCATTCTGCTTCGTAGACGGCTTGTAATTCTTTCCAGAGCAGCGAAAGATCATATACACGTTACTTGAGACACCGGCAGTGCTGGCAGCAACTTGTAGGCAAGTCCCGTGAAATGTTGTTGTAGGCATCTGTGAAGAGATTCAACTTCAGCAGCGCCTTGCAGCAGCAGACAGGATATGCTTTGCATTAATTACACGTGGTACTGGTAGACAAAGGATTCGTGCTGTGCTAAGCAAGTTCATTGTCACTGTCTTCCTGCACTATGAAAGCATCTCCAATTGATTGTTTTGATGTAAGCATAGGCGGCGGAACCGTGGGGCCGCATGGGCCTAGGCCCCCCACTTTTATTTCTGGTGGGACCTGGCCCCCACACGTTTTTGCCTAAATATCATAAGTTTAAATAAGTTTAAGTAACACAATTAGTATTGGGTCCAGTGATAAAGTTTATTGTTTAATGAAAAAAACGTTGCAGAATTTTGGCAGTATATTGTCGATATTATTTCTAACATACTGTAATTTGGCAATGAATTTGGCAGGATTTCGTAATTGTTTGGCAGAATACACTGTGCACAGTCTGTCACCCTGCTATGGATTGCTTACCGCATTTGCGTTGTTGAGCAGTGTTGCCAGATGGTGTAATACAACACAATTTTTCACAAAAATGGTGTCATTTTACATGCTTGTGTGCATGGGCNTCGNAAGGAATTTTCCAGGGGTGGTCACTAGTGGATTTTTACAAAAGTTTTTCTACGGGGGGCCAAAAGTGGTAAAATTTGTTTTTTACCACTCGAAATTAAGAAAACAGCATTTTTGCTGGAATTTTCAAATTCCTGCCCCTCTTCCGACACCCATATGCCTGTGTGTAGGAATAAGTCCGTGCCACACCATTAATAAATTTGGGTAATTTCAAGCGTTTTAACACCATTCCAAATAGTGAAATTTTACTGAGACTTATACGCAAATGAAATATGTGAAAAATCAATTTCAACTGCGTTTTTGTTTTTGTATTGGCAAAGCTAAATAGCTATATTTTGTTTCTGCATTGGCAACACAATTGGCATCCTTACGGACAACTTGCTAGTTGCTACATATGTTTTGTCTTGTCTTTGCATTCCGGTGTCTAATGCAGTTGTAGAATGAGTATTCAGTCATGATACTTTTGAGTTCAAGATGAAGAAGAGTTGTGATTTAAGACAGGTACCAATGTTGTGTCATTTTTGCCTGTATTTTAAGCTGTGTCGTTGGTGTTTTTAACAGCCCAGTGGCTACTCCGGCATACGGGCTCCTCGAGTTTCGCCCGAGTCTTCGATCACGATTTATATCGGAGAACGCAAGCTTGCTTGCTTTGTATATTTGTTCCACCATCCACGGCCTCACTTCACTAAGTTGCTAACACGGGGTCTTTTCTATTTTCGTTCCATGTATGGCCTTTCGCGTTCATGTTGCAGATGACCTAGGCTTGTGAACATCGTCAGAACCGTCGTCAGAAAGTTTTCATATCGTTTAAAATTTTGCTGGCTGAACGTTATCTGCTGTATATGTCAGTAAAATGAACTTGAACATGAAATTAAGCAAAAAACTGGGGGAGCAAGCAGGAGGCCAGCCAAAAATCTGGGAGAGGCCATGGTCCACCAGGCCCCCTTTAGAACCGCCACTGTGGCGTTATCATTTCTCTGTGACATACGTTACTCGACAATGGAGAAGTTATCATGAGAATTTCTCATTTATTTTTACATAACATAACGTCACAGGGCAACGATAATGCCAGCCAGAATGAAAGCAAATGGAAATTTCAGTGGCGCACGCGTCGAACGGTTTTATTCAGTCAGAACAAATCGTATGATTAGCCCGAGTGACGCTGATGACCTGGGTCCCCCCTGTAACAGCCTATTTGAATTTCAGGTAGTTCTCCGATACGTTTTCATGGTGGTGTAGTTTTGTCTAAAATAGTGTAATTTAGACCTTCATTTGGTGTATATGTAATGACGTCATATTTCAATGCTTCTGACGTCACAGTTGCCAATTCAAACCACAAAATTTGCTATAATTTCTTTTCAACGTGCACTTGTGCCCCCCCACTTTGAAAAGGTTCCGGATGTAAGCCATTGGTTTCCAAGGTTTTGCAGTTCTGTGCGAAGTTGTTCTGCAGTGATGCTATCATAAAATCTCAGCAAATGTTTACAAAACTCCTCCACAGCCGCCGATGGTATTTGACCAAAGTTTCTTGTGTGAAGACATGAGAGATCAGCATACAGTGTTGAAGATGTTCTACCAAACCGTTGTTTGATGCTGCTCAGGATAGTGTAACCATGCGGTTGTACACTTCAATGCGATACTTTCTTACTGGGTTCGAAGGTGATGAAACCCTACCTATGGACAGTTTACCCACCATAAATTTGCGGCGTCTCTGTCGTCTTATAGGAAGAGACTCTTCCACAACAAGATCTACATCCGTTTTACTTAGCTGGTCAGGCTGGTCATTAGCCCATTGAACAAACTTTGCAGCTGAATCATGACGAATTTGGAAACAGTGGCGTAGCAGAGAATTTTCAAGGGGGGGTTTCATTCAGTGTCGTATGGTGTCATTGTATTTGGTGTGCGTTGTTTGTGACGTCATATTCATGCTTCCCAAACCAACGTTTTGGCGAAGTTTGCGCTGATCAGCCATAGCAGACACAATAAACACAGTTGTTTTGAATAAAGTGAACTATCGCAGAACACAGTCTTAAACATGCGTAGTGGTGAAAGGTCTGCAAAAAGTGGTGAGAAGGTTTCTGGATGCAGATTGTAATCCAGATTCCCACCAAAACCTAATTATTACTTTTTGGCCCATTTACAATGTTCCGTGAAATTTTCATGCAAATTCATTCCGTGATATTTGCATTAAGTCGACATATTTACAAGCAAAAAGTATGCGAAATCAATTAATCCCCTTTGCGCAGGAAATAAAGTTTTTGTAAAATATCAAGCTCAAGGGGGGGTAACCCCAACCCCCCTTGCGTACGCCCTTGTTTGGAAATCATCCCGTTTCTTCTGCATATTATCTACCAATTGGCCAGCCATACGGTGCACACTCAGTAGATCCAGTTGCAAAGTTTGCAGGTTTTTGGAGAGTGGCGTAGTACAGGAAAATATTTGCAAGTATGCTTGGGCAGTGAAAGCCGTTTCAGACTTCAGGAGACTTTCGATGTATCCAAGCACCCTGCTATCCTTGTTTACATAGATCTTTTCATTGTCGATTATGGCATTGAAAGTAGTGATAACTTCTGTGAAAAGCGTCCAGTTGGGTTGTTGAATGAACCAAAAATTTTGTTCAAGGCAACATCATTTGACCACCACCTGGCTTGTCCGATAGTTCTAATGCATTCGACAGCAGTAGAATATCGACCCTGACAGCACTTTTATCAATTAGGTCAGACAAATCGTAGCCTCCATTTCAGTACGTTTTTGAGAGCGCAAGACAAAATCAAGAGAAAGCGTAACGATACTGTCTATGGAAAGTGATCCTTTCTCAGCAAAGAATCAGACACTTTAAGTTCTTACAGAGTATATATTTCGCCTACGATGTAGGCATCATCAGCTCTTATTCCAATGACTGTTTTCTTAGGTGAGAAGATGACTCTGTCAATTTCCGTTTTACTCGGTGAAACTGTCTTCTTGTTTCTGATTGCTCAGAGGATGCCTGAAACATCACTGGCTGTTCCATTGATTGCTGGCTACCTTCTATTCTGCATGACCCTCGTTATCTTGAGTGTCGTCACCAGGTGATGCTTCTGTTTTGTTTTCCTGTTCTGAAAGAATGTAGTAGTGTTGTATCATATTGCACGTCTACATTTATGCCACTCACCCATGTCGCAAAATCTTTACCACAAACCTGTAAGCAGGGCCGGATTAAGGGGAGCAACGGAGGCAATTGCCCCGGGCCCCACGCTGCAAGGGGTCCCCCGTGATAAAATTTATTTGTTTAAAATAAAATACTCGTTTGAAAATCTGTGTGACCCAGAAGCGATACAAGAATACAGCTCTATCTTATATTCCTATCTTGCGTTAAATATAAAGGGTCTCCAACAGAAACTGATTTCTTTACAAGTTTGACTGTCTGCCAGATTTAGTAACCGCTACTGAATAGCCTGTAAGTATTTTCGATTTTGTTCAATGGACATGTATTTGATTTCGCTGATAACTTTTTCCTGATAATCGTTCTTTTGGCATGGGTAAGACTCGTGCATCACGCCTATTGCACAAATGCCACGAAAACGTCACTATTTGCGTGCGAAAGCTAGTGGTTGCTGACTGCTGTTTGGTATCAATCAGTGTTGCCACTGGGGTCAGTCTCGTTAACATCAGATTGCTGCCTTTTTCAACATCAGATGACATCAAATTTTGTATTTTTACTATAGTTTCATATAAGCTGAATCAGGTTTTTTTAAAGCGTTTTAGGGACCCGATTCGGGTTCCTAGAATTTCAAATCGGGTCCCTAGAATCAGAGAAAATTATCATCGGGTCCCTAAAATCGGAGAAAATCGGGTCCCTAGAATCAGAGAAATCGGGTCCCTACAGATCC
>JGI24021J15306_10003981_pt1 | contig 16961 bp, 11 predicted proteins | sample Ectturendosymbi1_FD_15306 | JGI IMG/M metagenome (IMG submission 15306) | reverse complement strand
AAGGTTCTGATGATAAGAGGTTGAATTATGCTCATAAGTTGCTTCTGCAGAGCTGAAGTTGAATAGATTTATTGCTGAGCATGATCTAGCATTTTCAGTTGTAAATTGATTAATTGATCTTGTGGAGTCCACCGGTGTACTTCCACGTTTATAAATGGGTTTGAGGTCGAACGAATTTCAGCTCTGTGAATGCTGCTTCCAAAAAAATGCAGCAAATCGGAAACTGACAGCTAGAAGGGACACTTATTAGCCAAACAGATGGTTTCATGAAGCGGTGGTGGATGTGCAATATAGGAACCATATCAGAAAGCAAGTTTTGATAAGTTTTCTGTCTTTTTGATGTTGATGCTTGACATTTGATGTTGAAGCCTGAAAAATTTGATGTTGAAACGATTGAGCCCAGTGGCATCACTGATCACAAACGCAGTCGCTTTAGTTAGCACAGTTCTACACTTGTCGTTGGACTGTGCAAATATGTTTTTGTTACAAGTTCATTTTAAGTGCTTGATGGCAGCTTTGAAAGGAAAAACAGTAATGAAAATAGGAAAGCAATGGAAAACTTATAACTGACGCAAGATTTTGGAAACCTGCGAAGCCAAAAACAGTTTTGAGGTCTGCTGCCAGTGCCGTCCGCGATCTCGGAGTATATGTGCATCCGTAGTTGTGTAGCAGAGACGTGAGTGGATGAGTTTCTTATCGGAAATAATGTCCCTGATTTAACTACATTGCAGCGTTTGAAAAGCTATAGCAACATATGTACGGTATGTTGGCAAACAACTTGCCGCTAGAAAAAGCATAGTAGAATGGCAGGAATGGTGCAGTTTGACCAGGTGATCGCAAGATCTTTGGCTGTGCCATTGCAAAGAAAATGGTAATTTCTCAAATGTTCTGATCGTTATTTTCTTTGGCCGTTTAAATTGCCATATAGCTACGAAACAATACAATACAATTACAGTGCTATCTGACAAAAAGGCATTGAGCGTGTTTCATGACCTAGCATTATGACCTAACAATGCAACACCTCAGTCTACCGGGAACAACGTAGCGTTGCATTGAACTAGTGCGTGGTAGCACGACGCGCCTCAACAAACCATGGTACTCAGCAGTCAGCTCTAACGCAGAAACTTTGGCAAAATACCAGCTATCTACAGCTTGGTGGAATTATAATATTAATTGGCTTTACGCGTAGTGCCCGATTAAGGTAGCGCGGGGCCTGTAGCATTTCAAGAGCGCGGGGCCCTAGGTTTAAAAAACATCTCAACACCTGCTAAATCATAAAATGTGTGAGCAAGCAGTGGCGATTCTAGAATGAAAAAACTGGGCGGCTACTGCTGGGCTAAGGAAAAAAGTAGAGGGGCCAACATAAATGTCTCTCCTGCATGGTGATTTTCCGTTGTAATGACGATTAATTTGCTATGAATCTATGATTAGCCCTATCAAACCCAACACAGGCTTGTGAATATCATCAGAACCGTTGCCAGAAAGCCTTCGAATCGTTTAAAATTTTGCTGGCTGAAAGTTATCTGCTGTATTTGTCAATCAAATGAACTTGAACGTGAAATTAAGCACAGAACTGGGGGGAAGCAGGGGGCCAGCCAAAAATCTGGGGGAGTCATGGCCCGCCTATCCCCTCCATAAAAACCACCACTGTGAGCAAAGCATCTGTGTTACCATAGTTTACTCTCTGCATGCTCTCTCCAGTTCGCATCGTGACATGACAGCCTGAGTGTATCGTGCTGACCGCCAGTGTTGCCAGATGGTTGTGACCTAAATCTGCTAAATGGTGTCACAAAACCCTGCTAGATTCTGCTAAAAGTCTTGTCACACATTTTCAGCTAAAATCTGCTAAAAGCAGTGAAATTCTGTTAAAAAATGTTGGTTGTAACATGATTAAAAGTTATACAATACAGTATATTAATTTTTCGTCTTGCACTCGCTCTCAATAAGCACGGGCTTCAATGCTCGTCTTGGCCAACACTTTTCGCCGCAGAATTTTCTTTCAATCAAGATTTTGAGCAACGTAACTGCAGCTTACCTCGTTTTTTGTATGAAACACAGTTCTTGACGATCTCTGTCATGTTTGCTTACTAAGCTTGACGCATGTTTGCTTACTAAGCTCGGCGATAGAAGTAAAGTTAAAATGCCCATGATTTGGTATTAATATCAGTTTGTTACGTCATAGTAAAGAAGACTGTTGACGTTTTGCTGCACTTCCCAAACCCTTAGGCTTAACCTGCGTGAGCTAGGATGAATTAAAAACTGATATGACTTTTACCCAGGGATTTTCGTGTAGGGGTCCTTACCGGATGGATATGTTCTGGTTTGTTCAGCGCAGTACTTGCCGATCATCAAGCAAAACATGGACCTTCTAGACAAACGGGTGTCCTTCGCTACTATCTCTGACATAAAACTTCCGGTGGACAAAGCGTGAGTAATGTGAAATCACATTCATGGGAGATGAAACTTCTTTTGGTATAAAGAAAACTTTGGTTTTGGTAATTGAGGGGATGCCATGGGAAATGACCTTCGTCCACTTTTTGGAAATGGTTGAATTTCACTTACTGGTGCAGCACAAAAATTCCGGGGCATATGTTGTCATTTTTCGTGAAATTGTCAACAAAAAACTCTCAAACATCATGCCTGTAGGGGCACATGTCTTCTTTCAAAAAAAACTTGGTTGAAGATTATATTTAAACTGAATTCATGTTAACTTTCTCGTTTCTTTTTAATGTTAATTGTTCAGGTGATGGTTTTCGGTGGTCACGAGTTTTAACTTGAACTGAACTCTACCATTATTGCATAAGATTGACGAGATTTAATTATGAATGAGAGAAATCAACTAATTGTAAATAGAAGATAAATTTATTTTTTTATTGTTTGTGAATAGCCAAGCTTTTGTTAGGTTCTTGCCTACTTCATGCTTTAAAGAACTTCGTGTATCGAACGCAACTTAAACTCATTTTTCGCTAAGCCAGGGTCTCAAACACGCGTGCCGCACGTGGCCCGCGAGGGCGTTTTGTGCCGCCCGCGATGCCTTGTGGGAATTTTCAAATAATTGACATTTACGTTCATTCCCCCGTGTTTAAAAGTGCCCTGCTAACGAGTGAACAAATTTCTTTTAAACGAACGTAGAGACGGCTAGAAAGGATTTGTGTATAACTCATGACACCTGTCGCAGTAAATAAGATGTAAAAGCTGTTTCTGGTATTGTTCAGGTACCGCCAGTGCGTCATAATGGGGCCCTCGGGTTACTTTATAAGTCCTCATTTGGCCCTCGGAGCAGTTTGAGTTTGAGACCCTGCTTAGTACGACTTGTCAGGTTGTACAACTTGGAAACCCTTGCATATGTAAGAATTTATAAGTATGTGCAAGGGCGTGGCCAGTGGGTCAAAAATCTAGGTCGCTTCTCCCAAATTTGGACCGCAATTATTGAACCGTTGAGCAAAAATTGTCATGAACACGTAAAACGAATTATTTATTAACAGCTCCGAACAATGTTAATTGTTGGTGACAAATTTACTGTATTATTTTGATCTTGTTTGCAATAATTGAAAGGATCTATCGCCAAATCTGACACAATTCGCAATGCCACTAAAAATGAAGCCAAGAGGCACATCAATCGAACCTAAGTCCAAGTTCGCAAAGCAACCAAAAACCACCACATGATGTTTACGGAGTATATATTTCGCTTATTGACTGAGCAAGCATCATCAACTCTTATTCAAATAATATCTTGTGAAGAATCATATCATAAGATTTTTGTTGGAATTTCATTCTAAAAAGATGAAATAAATAGCTTACCCATAAAAACGAGGTCAGCATATCAAAATAGTCAGAGAAGATCTCAGAACTAAATTGGCCTTTCAAAAATGAAAAAATCAGAGGAAATCGAAAATTAATATTTCGTAAGAATGCAATGTTTCCTCAAATTAAATTACTATAAAATTAATTAAAAATTTCCTCGTTTCATCTTAGGGGTCTTCGTTTTAGACCTCGCCATAATACAATCCACAAAAAATCGGCAAATTATTTTACTGTATATTAACCGAAATTACTGGACAGGTTGTAACTTTGCTATGATATGTCGGATTCTTTTGAAAGTTTTCCAGAAAAGTATTTTTAATGGTAGGATTGCATTTTAGTATTTATTGGTGGCAGGACGTTTGCCCGTGGTTGTTATAAATAAAGTGTATCCTTGTCGTAAAACTTGTAACTGCCTTGAAGAAATGGTAAAATGTTGCATGTGAGCTTGCCATGAGCCGCAGCGCTATTCAAAATACAGTGGTTATTAATATCACAATGTGATTGGTCTGCTTTACTTAGTCAAGACTTAAAACTCGTAATCAACAAAATCGACTGTGATTTGGGATTGAGAAAAATTTAATTAACAAAGTAACGAATATAATATCTTAAATTCAACAAAAAAACAAGAAAGCTTGTGGATGCGTACTTTCGCAGGATGATTGAAATCATTCAAGAGATGAAATGTTAAAAATGCTTTAAAATGCGAATAGCCTCTTTCGTTGTTCTCTTTCCTCCAATGAAGTCGGTACAATAAAATCAAATATAAGTTTTGTCTAAAACACAATCAATTACCTTCAACAAATTTTTATGCAGGCTACAAATAAATTTTGACTGCAGCATACACTGGACTCTGCTGAAGCCGTCTCCGCTTTTGGTAGTTTTTGCCTTTTTTGTGCAGTAAAACTCTCAGACACTCGTATCCTATTGGACCTCTTCCAAAAGGATCAAGCAAGAATGCTCGGCGAAGTGAGGGAGCGCGAAAGTACGAAGCAAGAAACAACGGTCCGGCTCAACGAGTTTCAAGGAAAACTTCGTCCATACTTTCAATTCGTGAGGCCAAGTTGTCGCAGAGAACGCATCAAACGATAGACCACCTGGTATCGGGTAACGATCTTTGCAAACATTCCGTGCGGCTTTTCCAGCGTTTGAAGCTTAACAGTATGCACTTGACCACTTTGGTTTGGAGGTTGTTCTTTGTTTGTATTTTTAGCTGTTCAAGAGCACAGACACGCTCATGCGCTTTGTTAGATTGGAGGCTGAGAAGTGTGACCGCACATGCGGGCTTTGCAGAGAAATTTCTGACTAAGTTTCCAATCAAAAAAATTTCGCCTCTGAACGTTTCTTTTAAATCTGTAGAATGAACAGGTTGCCACCGCACAGCCAGTGAATACAAGTGCTGCGAAAAGGGTATGCTGATCTGTAAATCAAGTTTACAAACGGACCGTACCGTTTCACTTAGGCTGACTTATGATTTAAAAGTTCAAAATTTGTTTCTTAGTTTTAATGTCAACTGTTGAAACGTTGCAACTTCCGTTTATTGTGTGGTAAGTTGCACTTAGAATTGCGCTACGTTAAACCGTGGCCAACCTCGTCAGCAAACTTTTTTAATTCTTAACGTTTTTTTGTCGAATCTTACTGTAGACGTAAACAACTTTTGTCTGTGCTTTTTTGGCTAAGATGTTATTGAAGCAGCATTGTCCGACTATGCAGAAGAAAAAGAAAATGAAGAACAAAACAACAAAACGAGAAGAGTTTCAAACACAAAAAATGTAAGTGAAAACCAAGGTCGGCCCTACTGAAAAATATAGACCGAAGGAGCCATTGTCGACTGCCCCACATATCGTTCACTTGCTTGATGTCTGAAGTACTCGCGTTTTTCGTTGCAACCTTTTAATAACTTATATTCGGTTCTTAAACCGGATGAAAAAAAATTTGATGCGGTGCATCTTGTGCCCAACACTGGAAACGAGGCTCAACATCGTCGTCTCCAAAAACGTAAACAACTCCAACAATTCGCAGAGAAACCTAGGACAGTTCGCGAACATACGATGTAAAAATTGTCGAATATTCTGCAAGACAATCTGGAAATATGCGTATTTTCGTTATACGGCGTGTTTCGGGAAACATGTTTGTCGTTCAGATTGGTGGAAAATTTGAAATTACTACGTCACAGTTGAAGCGGTTTCGTCGTTTATCGCAAAGAAACTCTCCTTACATTTTTCTTTTCAACTATGCCCCAGGATGCATCCTTCGTATAAATAATCTCACTACTCATTTAGCGATATAAATCAACCACGTGAAAGCTATGTGTTAAAATTATGCTCTTGTTCACCGGTTGTTCAAAGCAGTTGTACACTTGTAGATTGTCCTGTTTGCGAAGAGAAATAGTTAATGTGGAAAGCAAGCAAAATGTATGAAGATCTGCTTTAGAAAGTAGCCTAAGTTACAGTAAAGGCTTGTCAATAATAGTGATGTTGTTATAAAATAATAGTGACTTGTGAAATGTTTAACGAAATTTTTCGAAAGAGTAAAAAGATAAGCTTATTTCTTTTTACCATTTGTTATAGAGAAGACTTACCTGACTCAGTCTGACCATAAAGCCACACTTCTTTTATTTTATTAGATTTAGCTCGGGACAGATTCTCGGTGCAAGTAACATTCTGGCGATATCCGTGCTTTCGTCACATCAGCGATGATCATGCAGGTCAGGTTGAAACACTGCTTTTGTTTTCAGTCCAGAACGAGTTTGGACAGAAGCCAATCGGCACCACTTGAACTTGCTCCCGTTATGGTACGTCGGCATACAGAACACTGCTACAAGTCGTCTACGTTCGGAAAAAACACTGGTAAATCTGAGGTATTTTTGGAAGAAAATTCTTAAAACAGCAGCGGGGGAAAAATTTGCAACTGGCGCAACGGCGCTAAAAGAGTGTCACTGAGCTGACCCGGTGCTGCTCTTACTACCTTTCTAAGCCGCTCTTGTCAAAATACGTGTTTCGTTTGGCACGCTGTTTTTGATGGGCGTCACAATCTCGTTTGGTTCTACCAATGTACGTCACAAGGCAGCAGCGGCTTTCGCTACAGGACATTGCACCTTGTTTCTTTTAAGGGTCTGTTTTTTCCATTAGTAACATTAGCAGCTTTGGGAAGGATTTCAACACAATTTTTGTTTCTGTGAAAAGTTAAAACTTTTAAACAATTCAAAATTTTAAAGCAGTGGTTCTCCTAACCTTTTAACTAGAAAATCCCTGAATACATGAAATTTTTCTCGCGGACGCCAACCGCCAAAATTATTGGTATTTAGAAAACGCAATGCGGAAAATTTGATTTCAAATTCGGAATCAGGGACAATTTCGATCGTCATTTGGTTAAAATTTGTTCAAACCGAGTTGAGCAACAATCGTTTGCATTGCAAAGAGCGTTTCAAACAGCAACGGTTATTATTTGTTTTTCAAGTATTTATAACACACAGACCAAACCACTGATTCAGTCCCTGATTTTATGGTAATGTTTCACTTAATGCAGAATATGACGGAAAAAATTCCCATCGATGAAAGCTCAAATATGCCAAAAGCGTTATTAACTTTAGTCTTCCATATTCCAGGCAAACTCGAGGAATTGTTTATGTTTACGATTGCCAATTTCGAAGTTCTAATACTGCAAAAACTACGGCACAAGGTAGAATTACAGTGTCAAAATTTTGCTGAAATAAGGGAGTTTTTAAAAGTCAAAGTGAATTAACTTCATGCTAGAGACAAGGCTTTGAAAAATGTTTTGTCAGAGCATCGAGTGGTAAATAGCTAAATCGATATCCCGCAAGAAGTTTTCTTTATTGCCAACTTAACAACTAGATCCGGCAGGATACACCTGAAGACTGAAAAGGCATCACTGGATTCTAAAATTTCATTTTTATGCAGTTTTTAAATGCCCAGCATTTCACCAAACTAAGCAAATGGCGCCCAGGATAGTCTGCAGCTTTTTTGGTAGAAAAAATATATGGTGTATATCTATAGATAGGCTGTAGGAAGATGCTCGCATAAATGGCACACCGATTTACAAAGTCCTTACTTTTTTAGAAGCTGGATTTCGTTTCACTTTGCCCTCAAACACATTTTCATGCAGGTTTGAACAGATTACACATGGACATTAAGTTTCGCAAAAAATCAGGAGTGGAAAAACTATGAAGTTTTGCGTATTCATGCCGTTCCGGTAATAACCTGCTCGAACCGTTCTTGATTTCCACTGCAAAACTTTTCATATCTGAATCCTCATCTCAAAATGGTGAAACCATCTTTTTTTGCAAAAATTTAATTCCTTTCGACAATTTTATCACAATTCCACGTTTAAACTTTTCAGACGCACTCGTCTTCTTAATTAAGCAGCTGAATGGGTTTCTTGCAGATTACCACTTGCATAAGCACCTCTTTTCTACAGTGTGAAGTATTTATTCTCAACTTGCTTCAAGCTACACGAAGCGGATAGCATTTAAATTATTGTGAGGGTTGTAGTTACTAACACGAAGGAAAAAAATAAGCAACGTACCATTCAGTTATTTTGAGGACAGGGTTATCTTGGATTCACGAATCGTTTTCAAACCGCAGCTGTTTCTTCGTTGATCTCAACAACTCTCTTGAAACTTTTGCACGTTCAAAGTAGCCAGTGGTTTATCTTCTATTTAGCTGAGCTTCTTCTCGAAAAATCTTGGTCGAAGTTTATACGGGAATCACAAACGAAGCTTGGCTCAGAAGCAAATGTGTTCGACAACGCAGCCACACCGTTGCAGCGAAACAAAAGTTTTGACAAGTCGAAAGCAACAGCCGTAAAAAGAGCCGGAAAGGATCTTGGGGAAGAGCGGCAACCGGCTGCCATGAAACCTAAACCTCTCCGTAGGCAAACATATCACGGAATCTACCAGCAAAAGATGGCAGTCGAAGGAAACAACTTAAGGCGAGGCTGAGTGTTGAATGGTAGACCGTGGCAGAGTAACTAAGGGAATAGCAGTGTTGCTTTTTGTAAAATTTTTCTAAAATTGTGACGGACTTTACCACAAATTTATTGAATGAAGTCAAGAAAACCGAAAAGCGTATAATCAATGATTTGGAAAAAAACACAGCGCTTTTCGCAATTTCAGAAACGAAAAAAAGAGAGCCACTATATCTCATATAAGAGAGCAGTCGAGAGAAAATTCCAACACAGAATTAGCGGAAATCACATTCTTGGTAAGCTAAACGATTTTCAAAAAACTGCATTTGGCAGGCTGTTCGTGTAACGAAGATATTCTTAACATTTTGTTGGATTTAAAACCTTGTTGGTGATTAAGTTTTTGGCATTGAGGAAAACTGTTATTTGTCGTTGTAAATGCCACTGTTTTTGTGCCCTGCGCATACTCCCACTTGGGGATTCTCCGTTTTAGGCCGAGGATGACATCACCACTTCTTCCACTTCATCTTCCAGTACCACTTCTTCTGAGCAGCTGGATCCACTAAGAAGCATAACTACTCCAACATTCGTAAGTTCCAGTTTTGACATCACAAAAAGATAAGTTCAGCGTACCCGATGCGTTTGACATATTGAAGTAAATGTGAGGAACTATGAAAGAAACTCTTAGCATGCACAGTTGTTTCATTTCACTTTTCTTGTGGTGTGGCAAACCTGCAATATAAATTGAGGCCAACGTGAGGTAGTTATGACGACTATAGTAAATTTGTTGCGCAAGCATTACTCGAAAGTTTATCAATATTTCTTCACGACTATAAGATTAACTACGCCGAAAAGCGAGAGCTCTGAAGAGCTAAAGAGCGGAATTGTCGATGTAGGTCACTCGTAACATTTCTATAAAAATAGTTCGACAGAGTCGGACAGAAAGGAATTCAATATTGTTTTTGTGAAATTTTCTTGCTAAGGTTAAATAAAATTAAAAAATTTTCTTATTGCAAGTTTCAGGAAAAATGCTTTGCTGCTTCAGCGTAAGTTGCTTGCAAAAAGAGATGAAAATATTTACTATATGTGAAAAATATAAAAAACAAATAAACATCGTGAATAAATTTATTGCAGGAAGCTGGGCTTAGTGCCCTTGTAGACCGCACTGTAAAAATCGCTCTTGAATCAATTGATATCAAACAACTTGACGGTGTGGAAGATGATGACCGTGTCAAGTCACCAAGGATTACTTCGTCTAATCTCCGTGGGGAAACCAAAGCTCACCAAAAAGTACCGTACAGTATTGTTTCGCAGTTGCAACGGGAGCATGCTAGGAAATCGTTAGGATGTTATAAAATTTGCAACTTTCTGTATGTTTGTTTCTTCTCTTTTTCAAACATAATGTGTGTCTAGAGGTGACTGAGAAATACCGAAACAACTACATCTGTTCTGCGTTGCCTGGAACAGCGACACTTCTTTTAAGCAAAGCGTGATCAAGGCAATGCAGTGTTGGATTATAGCTTCTCGATTGTACGTGAGTAGTTTCAGGGAGAAATCACCCAAGAAACAGGTCTGCATTTCCAGTAACACGAATGTATGGTCAGGTTCGCAAGTACCATACGACTGCTGTTAATGAATTTGTCCCACCTCTTAACATCATACTGAAGCTTTGAATTCATTACAGCAGTACTCGTAACCGTATGCGTTTCCAGAAATTCCCTCCTCCACAACAACTATTCATTGTAAATTTGTGTCTTTCCACAAAAATTAATTTTAGCAACGTAGTTGGCAGTTTTGGACAGGCATCCAATGTCACTGGATTTAAAATAACATACCTTTCTAAATCTATAAGTGCAACTTTTGTAAAAAGATCAAAAAGCATACCAGAAAACAGTATGAAGAGTAAAGTAAAATTACACCAAAATATAACTTTGACTTCCATTGGAAGTCAAAGTTATATTTTGGTGTAATTGTAGCCTATATGGATTTAAAATTTTCTTAGTCTTTGCGTCATTTCCTGGGAAACAAGTGTCTCGTTCATGGGCGTCGGAAAGATTTTTTCCAGGGGGGCAATAGTGGATTTTACCACGGGTAGCCAAAAATGGTATTGCAGAGGGGCCAAAAATTGGGATTGGGACAGTATCACGTCGTTGCGGCTCATCTAGCACACTTTGCGTAATTCAACCTACGATAGCAGAAAAGCACGATCTCCGAAACAGCACCTGAACCAACCATGAGATTCTGTTAGTGAATAGCACAATACGTTGCTTGGTTAGTATCATTCAAAATAGGCAAGGAAACAAATAAAACCATTGTTGTCGAGTTTACTTTATGTTCCATTGGAAAACTAGTAATGAAGCAACAAATAACTTATCAATGATGGAGATACCGCAGTTGCGAAAAATGACAAAAAATGATGAAAATGCAAGACCACAACACTAGTGAGGTATATCAAACAAAGATACCTTCAAAATACAATTGGAAACGAGATTTAGACGCAGTCCTATTTGCAGGAATTTAAAAATCGCAAAATGACCATATTTTAGTAGAATCGTTGTTTAAAAACACACCAAACAGAAGCCATCTTTTAGTGTTTTGCAATGGATGTAAGACTGCTTACCACCACTACTAATTCAAAATACACATTTTATAGATTTTTTATTTAAAGAATGCTGATAACTTAAGTTTAAAATGACATTCCAATTTAGTTAAAAAGCAATATTTTTGATTAAAATATTCTAATCATAACTGCTGAACTAACGACTTTTGTAAATAAAAAGTTGTCGATTCCTTGGTGCTGGTCTCGGATATGCAGTGGTCCTTGTAATCAGCTCTTCGTGCATTTATGATTTTTTGATCCAAAGTTAGAAACCATATTTTTACGCATGTTTGCAGAATTTAAAGTTTTTAACCTTTCATTTCCGAAAGTTTTATTTTAGAACACATCGTCTTTAATAAATTCCAATTGAGAGAATAAGAGACAACAACTTCCCATGTTGTAAAGGTTTCTATTAGACTATGTGAAACTGAAAACAACAAATAACAATATGATCTCAACATAACGTTTTTAGTTGAAGTTGTCTTATAAACATCTTGGCTTCGGGTTCCAGCTCCAGCTCCTGTATTTTAAGTAGAACTCCAACTCATAAGAAAATGCCGATGTCCTTTGCCGCTGTTCCACAGGCTTAACCGAATTGTGTTAGAATCTCTGGGTAGATTTATGGTTACTCCTTCGCCAAGACTTCATTTTTATTTTATATACGCGGCCAGCATAACGTTATAAAGCAAATGAATTAGGAAAGGGGAATAGAAACATTCGTGGAGAACGTCGTTCGAAGTGCACTCAAACTTTCGATCGAAGAAAGCACGGATGGTGACGAACACAGCTCAAACACCAGCTCAAGAGTCTCACGTTCCAGCAGCAAAAGTGGTCGATCGGAAAAGCAAAGGGTACGTTTCATCTGATTCATTCACATTGTAAAAAGTTGAAAGCGGATTCACACAGCAGAGTATTGCATTTTTTCACAAATTGTTTTGTCATAAAGATTTTATTTTAATAAGATTTCAGGACTGAAGTTTGCGTAGAGCTGCGTGAACCCGAATTCATATTAAAAGTTTGTTGGTAGATTGCGTCGCCTGTATGGAGACTATAGTTATCTATTTCACAAAAGTTCAGTAGGCTTACTTTATAAAATTGGGTAAACGATAACAATAAAAAAATTCGTATATATAACAATATAGTCATACGTAGGATGTAGTTGAAAACGTGATTAGAGTTTTGTATGACATTGTGATCAAAAAACTTGTTCTTCAGTTTTATAAGCTATTTATGCGCCTAACCCAACGCCTTTTTTTATACAAACCAAGTAAATCGCATGTTTTCCTGAGACTGCCCGGCCAATCACAGCTTGACCACAAACTTTGTCGGGAAGTTGCGACAACATCAGTTCATCTGTGTATCGATCGTATTTGTGTAATTGCATATTTAAGAGCAACGTTTTTAACTACAACGTTCAACATATCCTTACCCCAAAAGAACTCGCTCAGAGCATATTGGGATTCGGGCATAAACAGCTTGTCATGATGAAAAACAGGTTTATTTTCAACTGAATATTTTCAAAAAAATGTTTGGCCATATCATTAGTTTACGCATTTTTTCGACAGTGCGCTTGTGTGACTGTTAAGGACTATGCAAACTTAAACTTGCACACTGTTGTCTCGGGAGTATTTTTCGCTCCGAAGCCAGTTGTGAACTACATACATTTTCGTTTTGCTAAAACTTTCCTTGCATATGATTTAGCAGTTTGAAAATGAATCTGTCTGTATTTAACTTTTCGCGTATTTAAATTTTTTAATTTTCATGTATTGAAAAATTTTCGTAGAAGCTTCACTTGATATCGCTTTTTTTTTATAAGCAAATGGTTCTTCTTTCAGGTTGTTTCTACTTTACTCAAAAAACAAGCTTGTTACTTGAACGTTTCTCAAGAATACTATTGGCCGTTACCAGGGGCTGATCCAACCAGTAAGTTTAGGAGGCCGATTTCAGTAATATTTAGCAGTCAAGTCTCATTACGGGTTCACTACTGTAAGAGAGATGAAGTATACTTCACAACACTGCTGTGAAAAAACAATGGACGGCAAAAATAACCTTATATCGCGAATGCTGTTTTCCGAATTGTACGAAATCGTGGTGAAAAAAGTTACTATAGAGGTTTTAGGGGGGGCGATCACCCCAATCGCTCCCCTGGATCCGCCCCTGGCCGTTACACTGTTGTAACCCCAGTGAAAAAGAAACATTTACAGGAAATCAACAAATTCGGATCACAGGCGTATCCAGGGGAGCCGAAGAGGCCATGCCCACAAATTTTTAGAATATCTAGTCATTTTGTGCTTTAAGAGGTAGTATCCCAAACAAAATACTGTTGCTCGCCTAAAATCAAACGTTTTGCCCCCCCAAATATTTTGGGCTGGCTACGCCACTGATTCGGATCCTGATAAACACTGCAAGACTACAACATAAACATACCGACGGACAGTGGTGAATCCAGGAATTTGGGGAACCCAGGCAATGATTTCGATGAGGGTTAACAAAATAGGCAGCCAGGCTACTTAAAAAATCATCATAGCAAATATGAAACCTACATACATTACATCATATGCATATTGCATATACTGCTATTTAATCAGTTTTTCTTGACTCTTCTTTCTTCTTTGTGGTGCTCAACTCGAATACTATCCGTTCGACTGAGGAATAATTGCGACAATTGCAGAGCTGTGCCTTGCAAAAAGTAATACATTGACGGTAATACATTCAAACTTGAATGAGTTTGAAGCATTGCGACGAACCAGAATTGGAAAACCTACATGTGTCAATAAGCACAAAACTTAATCGACATATCAAGGGGGCCCGAGAAAAGCGTCTCATTTGCCTCGCCCTAAATCCACCATTGCTGAATGATAGTTAACTTAAACTTTGCAGTTAACCTTATTTATAAAATGTCAACTTGCCAACCAATATAAAAGACAAAATGCGGAACTCGTTATTTCAAGCAGTTGACCATTTTGTCGAAACATATTTTCGCTGCGGGCTTTTGAAAAATTACTTAACTACAAAATAACGTTCAGTGGGTTAAACGATAAACTAAAACATTTCAAATATCTCAAGGAAAAATTTCTTAACTTACCAAAGTACGCGTCCCACCGGAAAAGGCGTATGTGCCTATAATACGACTAAGCTGAACACGTTTTCCACGATAGCGTACGCAACTCTTTGACAGAAATTTTTGATTAGGAAGCCACTGTAAAAACACTAGTGGATCAAGCTTTGAAAAGCGCTCTTCAAATCTCCGATGTTGAAGACAACAATGCCACTTTTTCCGAAGAAGGATCAAGTGAAAGGCAGTCGAAAACACCTTCCAGCCTCAGTGGATCAACAGACTCCCAAGAGAAAAAGGCACCGTTATAACTGCGTATTGAGAATTGAGATCTTTTTATTTTTTATACATCTTTAAGCCCCCGTTAATTTTTTCTAGACTTACAAACACGACTTAAAATAGTGCTGTAGCTCTGTGTTAGGCTTGTGGTGTTATGCTACGCAATAGAGTGAAAAATAAACGTTGCTCTGATTCGATATATTCGAAGTAAACGTAGCTAGTCTCGTGTTATCGTGCAGACGCACAGCTGGCCGAAACGAATTTACTGGAGTTGTGCAGAATTTTTAAGATCAGTTGTGAAGTGATTGTAGCTTTTGAGTTTTGTTTGGGTTGCAGCAAAACTGAAAGCGCACTTGCTCATTTAACAATAGTTTTTTCAGAATGCCATTGCGAGCTTTGTACTTGAAACAATTATTACAATCATGGACGTCGGAAGGATTTTTTCCAGGGGGGACTAACAGAGGATTTTTCCATGGCTAGCCAAAAACATTTTTCCAGAGGGGCCAAAAGTAGTGAAATTTCATTTTACCCACCCGAAACTAAGAAAAAACTATTTTGTACTAAAAATTCATTAGAAAAATATCAAATTTCAACATCTAAGGGAAAGGCAACCCCTTCCCCCTTTCGACGCACATGATAACAAAAAAAATTTCTTGCCCAGTTTTTGTCGCAAACATGGGTTCCAGAGATTAGTTTCTAGAGTGGAATTAATTATTACTCGTGTAAGCAAGGTTTTATTAGCTGTATGTGGGCACTGCGTGATTTTGAATATGAACTTCAGTGACTTCTCGCCCATGCTGTTATTTTGTCGAAAAATGATGCTTCGGCTCCAGTAGGCAACAAAGTCTATTAAAGAAGGGCAAGCGGCCCTGAGCGTTCTTCATTGGACCCATAGTCCCAAGTAAAGTGTGCTCTTCCTACAGTAAGTAAACGCGTACATGCTTACAACAGGAATCAGTCGTGAAAGGCCTTGTCGATCGTGCTTTGAAAAGTGCTCTGAACTGCGTGTATGTCGAAGAAGAGGTCAGCGAGACGGAAGCAGAATCTAGCGATGAACACGTCACCCCTCCCACTCGGAGCGAGTTGCATGATATGCAAGATGAGGTATCTCTTGTGTTGGTTGTGGATATTCGATAAAGATACCTACCTTCTGCCCCTAAACAGAACGAGAAAAAGACTCTGATAACCTAATCTATTCAATATATTTAAACGGCACAAAAAATACGTGAAACGTACGTTTGATCAAAATATGGGTGATAAAATTGCCGCGATTTAATTTTTGCATTTGCGGGGTGATGCACTGAAAACGTTGGGCTAAATGTCACCACATGATGCGAAACGTCTCTTCGATTTTTCTGCACTATTGTCATTCATTCATTTTACACCTGATTTTCCTATGGAGGGAGTCGCAGGGCTAGCAGCCTCAGGAGTTCATGAAATACCTCACGGTTTTTTTCAGCAACGTCTGTTAGTTGTGCTGGTTCCGCACTCAGGTTCAACCAAATCATTTCGTAAGTGAAATCACGCCACCTGGCCCTTGGTCCACCTCTGGCTGCTTTCCCTGGCTGGACGACAATTTTGACGCGTCTCGACAATTTTGCTGGGTCATCCTAGTCACCAAGGAACCACCGTAGTTGACATTTTTCTTATCGAGAAGTGACTGGGCATTCAGGGATTTACAAATTTCACATCTGAGCACTTTATCACGAAGTGACACAACGTGAACTCTTCGCAAAAATCCCATCTCTACCGCTGTACTTGAGATAGTATTCTTTCAGTCATTTCCCAAGAATTCTGACAACAGGTGTCGATCAGAACAAAGACCGATTTAAAAACTGACAGCATTGCTTGGAGTGTTTGAACGCTACTGCTTTGTGACTGAAGAGCGATAAACTCACGCAACACTGTGTTTTACCAATTTGTGTAGCAATCTCCTTGTTTTATGTCACCTTACCCGAATTACGTGACAAAATGGATCTTCACGAGCGAGATGTATCCCCGTTTTACAATGATTTTAGGCGAGCCAATAATAGACCCTGCCGTGTTTGAGCGTAACTCAGTCAAATATTCTCCATTCTCAACTACCAACACCTCAACCCCGCGGTCAGGTATCGGAGTCAAGTTAGAATGTGATATGTGTGAGCATTCGTTTATTGAATCTTTACACGAAAATATCGAACAGAACTTCAACCATATGATACGTAACGCATTACGTCATATCGTCAAACTAGTTGCTATCAAGCAAAGTCTCTTAATGGATGTCATATCCAAGCCAGAGTCGCGATTCAATCATGAATGCCTGCA
>JGI24021J15306_10003979_pt1 | contig 16964 bp, 15 predicted proteins | sample Ectturendosymbi1_FD_15306 | JGI IMG/M metagenome (IMG submission 15306) | reverse complement strand
CGAGTCATCGTCGGACTCAAATGAGCGGTGATTCGGCTCGCGGCTTGCGCCGCATTCTGTCAGAGACCAGTTGATAGATGAGAGGCAGCCAAACGCAGGGCTTGCCAGAANAATGCCGAGCGGAGCGGAGTGATTTGTGCGCGAACTGCAGCGCTTGCGCAGTGCTTTGAAATTATACTGCTTTTAAGTTTTGCCAAGGCACCTTCAAGGTGAAAGGGGTGATATTTTGTTGAAGTCGCCAGGCAAACCACGTGTATAAAAGCGTGATATTTAATAAAAAGAGCTCTGAAAAGATGCTGAAAATAGTTATAGATGTGAAGGAAAGTTTAAGATATATGACTTATGTGCAGGTGCTGACTGCTGGGTGTTTCCAGTTGATATTCGACAAAATTTAGTTGATTGATTACGATTCACATGATGGAGTTTCAACGACGGATTACCAGAATTATTCTTTTTGTGGCCATGACCTTAATGACTGCGTCGCACGGCAGTCCTGTTAGTAATGCAATGGCGGCAGACGATCTAATGGATACTCACGAACCAGCTGCTGCCAGTCAGTTTGACATCAGAGCGACGCTTGACGTGCTTCCAGAAACGAATGAAGTNGACTTGGTTGATGCTGAGCAAGAACGTCACCACCACCGACGTCATCGAAATCATCACCATCGCAACGGAGGTGTTGGCTTGAATTCGACCAAACCGGACGAAGATTCACCTGTAGTTCGGCTGCAAATGGCTGAAAACTACGGTAAGCTGCAAGAACAGCTGAAGTGTTTTTTGAAACCCCCGTAGCCTAAGGTGCTTTTTCAATAGTGAGACCGAAATGCGTGCTTGCGTCCATGCAGAGATGACAGATAGACTCACTTGCTCTGAGAACCTCCTTACCATGTTGGTGCGAAATCATTTCCGATGACAACTAACCCGTGACTGGGTCTCTTTTCAACAGCAGGGCAGTGATAACCGTTTATTTCTACGCGCTAACGCAAAAATGGTTCCTCTGCTTCGAAAAAAAAGTAAAAGCTATAAAATGTTGTTCAACAGTATTTCAATGTTTGAAAAAATTGAATGTATATTCAGCAGCAGCGTTGCCCAACAAATGTTTTGTTGTCATCTGGATTTGTTCGAGGCCTTTCTGAATTTCGATATCTGTTTCACTTTAGCCCGCCATCACACGCGTAACTGCTGTCCAAGCCTGCGTTTCGCGTACAAAGTTTGCTTTACGAAGGAAAACGAACGAGAAGATACGCGAGGTGCGCGTCAGGAATGTTAATCGTCAATTCGTCTGGCTCAGATCCGTTGCTTGCGCACAAAAACCAACTAGAGTAGTCAGCCAGTTGTGGCGGAACGACTTTGTTCACGACATCTAATCGAAGCGCTTTGATGTAATTCAATGCTTTGATTCGTCGAATCTGAAAGTGATTACGGTCCGTTCCTCTCTGGTGGAACGGTTCAAACCGATAGCAACGCCCAGCAGTGCAAAGCGTTTTTGCCGATCTTGATCGGAATAAAGCTGTCGCGAAAATGAAGCCATGTCCATGTTTGGAAAAGGAACTTGTTTACAAAAGAAGCATCTTCATTTGACCGCTTATAAATATTATTGTCTTCAATCTTTTGACTTTGGGATTGGGTATTTTTCACTGGGTATTCAATCACCCCCCTCAGCAAAACATAGCGTAGGCTTACAACGTGATTTTCCTTGAGGTTTGATTCTGTCTCCTGGACCAGCACGTTCTAATAAATCAGAAGCTTTTGCCACTCAGGGTACCCAATACAATGTAAGGACGAGCTGATCAAAAATCACAGAAATGTTTGTTAAACTGCTGCGCAATAAATTTCTTCTTCGCTAAGTTTAAANAGCACCAGTCATTTTCGTGATCACTGCACTCCAGTGCGATGCCCAGAGGTGTCGACCGTCCTCCCCACCGGTTGGTCCGAAAAGCAAGAAGCGTCAACAAAAACTTGGTAAAATATTGCGAGTATTTCAAGTACGAGTACTATTTTGGATTTGCCGGAAAGTGACCCTTTTTTATTTTTGCTGCGACATTTCCAAAGAAACGAGAGTCTCGTGATTTTCGGGGATGAAGCGCTACATGTTGTAGCAACACTATGGTTACCTTCAGAAAAAAACTCGCTATCATGTGGCTGTGGTTGCAGTTATAAAACGTAGCACTTTAACTCGCTTAACATAACCTACAGTGGTTTAAAGCCTTTGAAACCACAATGGCCACTAGATTTTACATGTATATTGGGCATACGGGTATAGGGGAAATATTGGAAAACTCTGTCTTGTGGCTAACCAGTTGTCGAAATCGTAAACTCGATAGGAAGATTCTATATGAAGAAGACTTTAGGATTGAGGATGCAGTGTCGCGTGAAATCGATTTCCTGTAAAAAAAATTGCTCATGGATTCAAATCCGTCGCCTTTTTGGAGACTTGTTACTTAATGGGAAGTTTAATCATAAACATTGCAAGACCGGAAAACACTGTTCTTGTAGGATCGTGCTTGAAAAAATTCGCATGACGTAGGGTAGACGTAGTAAAGTGGGCTGACACTCCTTCATGGACAATCACAGGAATGAAAATGCGCGAAGTAGAGAGAATTGCATCTGAGTGCTGGGACTCCCTCTGACCCACGACACCGTCTTGTGTCTGGCAATCGCCGACGCTGCGAAATTTTGTACGTAACAGGAAAATCACTTTGTTCGCATTCTTGCCCGATCATGTAATATTTCTGTTTAGTGACAGCTTCGTGGTTTCAGTAGCGGCGTTTCGTTTCAGACAATGCTCATTTCTGCAAAGACAGTTGCCTTGTTTTCAATTTCTCAAACCCGAACACAAAAAGCGAAAAAGGACAGTTGAGAAAAATTTTAATCAAGTGAAGATCGTTTTTGTTTGGTTTATGTTTGGCGAGAAACGGGTTATGGCCGGTAAATGCAGTGTTTTTTTTATCACTGGATTACTACGAAACTGCAATCAACAACACGGATGCTTTGCTGTTTAAAAAACGTCACCCGCAAATGCTGCGGAGTTTCCAGTTAATTTAAACTCTGTCATTGCTTTGTGCGCAAAGATCTTTCCAAATTGTTTCTTTTAGTCTTTCATGAAATTTTACTGAGTGACAAACATTTCTATTCAAAAGATACATTATAAGGCAATGATGAAAGAAAGGATAACTTCCACGCCCTCTTCAGCGCAAAATCAACATATCGTTAAATTGTCTATTTTTGACAGTTGAAAAGCGAAATGCCCGCTGCTGGATAGTTGTACAAGTTTCGTTACAGGTTTCGTTTGTGATAGAATTTTGATGAAAATTGTTTAAATCTCTTAAGTTCCAACTACGTCAACATTTCGGTTAGTTTGAATATGTCATGAGGAACTTTTGTTCGATATTTAGGATAATTGCTGTAATTAGCCACTCCCGCATGATCTTCGACTTTATTGCCATTTACACTGGAAGTGACCTTTTGAAATGTATGGAGTTGCGTTGTTAGAAATGAGCTTCGTGACCACTGACAGTCGAAGTGCTTAGGCAAGCAGTTGTTCAAAAATCCCAGCACACGTGTTGTAAATCATCTTTCGTCAAACGCAGCCATCATCACCTCATAAGTGTCTTTCAGTCATTGCCGAATCGTTGTGATTTGCCGAAACGGGATTTTAGAAAGTCCGCCTGATACGGAAGGCACAAGCTTTTCTCAGGAAGTTTTTCAAACTTTTTTCACAACTGCGTTCGATTTTCCTGAGCGAATACCTACGGCGAACGACACGTAAACGCCCGACGTTGCTCCGATTGCGAAGAACTTAACCGCTGTTCACGACTGTCAGTCAATGCAGTCGTTAAACCATTGTTTCTAGTCATTCGCGCAGCTGCTCCCACTCGACAACTGGATTCGAACGGGAAGTGGCGTCTTCTGTGTTTCGAAGGTCACCTTTCAGCGTACCGATGACGGTTGTTGAAACGCAAGAGTGTTTCACCTATAGATGGATGAGTGGCATACTTTTACCAAACCTTTCCAAAACCTGCTTCCTGACGGTTGCAAACAAGACCACAACTCAGCTTCGATTCTTGACACGTCGCACGCAGCACGTTTTAACAGAGTTCTGTATGCCAAACGGAGTTCCGTATGCCAAACGCAGTTATAATGAAAAGCACCGCCAATGAAAACGTTACAAACGACATATTGCAAACGTTTCGATAACTCCTGTTATCATCAGTGCATTGCAAATTGAACCGCAGTGATGCAGTAATCACTGATCACTGCAGTTCAATTTGCAATGCACTGATGATGATAACAGGAGTTATTGAAACGTTTGCAATATGTCGTTTGTATCGTTTTCATTGGCAGTGATTTTCATTTTAAGGCTATTTAGCACTTCCGCTTTTCGTGTACCAAACGGAGTTGGGTATGCCAAACGTTGGCATTTTGCTCGAGAAGGTTTTGCTGCAGCCCTTGTCACTACAACTGCCATACATCATTGCCACAGACAAGTTAATTGCTTTCGCTGATGCTTAAATATCACCGATGTTTGCGCACATCTCCAAAAGCCTTTCTAAGGGCATGGTTAAAAGGTTAACTGTTAAAACACGGCTGACGTCACCAACATGTCTTAAGAAAAAGCGTCTTTATGCGTCCTTAAGGGACTGCGATTATGCATTAGGCTGTCAGTGCGTTGGTGGGAATTTTTGTGCTGATCAATGCTCTTGCTGAGCAACATTTTGACTGATCTCTTCTCGATGACGTGTTTGCAAAGGTCTGCTTTGAAGACGAGGTTGTTTTTCTTTAGAAATCACAGACATCTCTGTTCACATTGTCATCTACCAAAAACATTTCCAGTCGTCAGCACGAATCTCAAAATCGCCAAAAATGTTTCACAGACATGCTGCCGTGAGGTGCATTCCAGTGCTTCCCATCCTATCTTGGCACGCAGCACTCTTCGCGCAATAGGAAGTTCGTGACATCTTCGTGCTTGTTTGGGAGCTAGCGGCACCTCTGCCCGACTTTTTATACGATTTGATTGTTGATCAGTTTACCTCTGAAGGGCCTCGCGACATCCGGGGCCAAACTTGGGGGCTACCCCACTGACACAGTGTTTGTCTGATGATAATATCGTTATTTAAATGATTCTCTAAACATCTCTGAAATTCGTTTTGAAATATCTGTAGCATTCTCATCCTTTTCATGCTGCAGACCACAATTGGCCTCTCTTTTCCCCAACCAATTAGTGGAGCTCGCATGCATAGCAACTGAAGTTCAGTCGGTAGTTTCCATGAAACGTTAATTTGTTGCTAGTGTTCATGCAACTTACCATCTGCTATTAAATGCGCATACATACATTTGTAGCTCAAATGTGTGAAGCTGGTCGGATCGCTGCCGATGAGGAGGTCACGTGGAAAAATCACCGATGCGAGACGTGTCAGTGCGAAGGATCGACGGTTCGATGCCGGCACGAGACGTGCCCCGACCTTCCGTGCCACGAGCCTGTTTTGGTAGAAAACGAGTGCTGCCCTGTCTGCCCAGGTAAGAAATGCTAAATGACTGTATGGTTCGCTTGCAAATATTTTTGTTTGGTATGCCATACAGGTGAACGATGTAACCTACTTTATTGGGTAAGTACAGCTTGAACCTCAACTGCTTCTGTAAGAGACGGGTTTAAATCTTGGTCGGTTGTTTTCCATCATTTGATGTTGATCTTCCAGAGACCACTCGGGTGCATTTCCATGAGTCGAATCGAGTCAGCAACCAAGTCCTATGTGCGGGTTGGAAACAATCTGAGCACTTAACAGGGTTGTTTAGGATTGGTTTTTCAAAGAGAAAAAATTCGGAGAGTTTTGCCAAATTTTAACACAAGCCCAATTGCATTATCGCCATAACTATTTCACATATTTTCACTGAGAGTTCGTGTAAAGTTCGATGACCTGAACTTATTAAACTGCTTAAAATTTTTTTTGAAACATTTCTGTGACGACAGTATTAAAAGCGAAGGTTGATCAAACGACGTAGTTATCTTGAGGCAAATGAAGCAATTTTTATTTGCTTGTACAACGGTGTGTTTCCCATCTACCACCGTGTTCAGGCTAAACTGCTGGTTTATGGTGTCCAAACAAAGATTTTCCACTGAGTCATCATTAATTAATTGATACTTGCGCCAAGTCTTGACACAGTGACGAGCTGTCTAGCAACGAATGTGATAGACCGACTGTACATGTTTGTAGAATGATGACCTTTTGGCATTTTTGTTTTTGCAAGACAAGCGTTGACGTTTGTGTTGTTGGTGGCATTTGGCTGCATTCAGAGCAGCGATTGGAAGTCCGTGTAACGAGCAAATCTTTACTGGAACGGCGCCCTTGATTTTGCAGAGGGTGTTTGCCAAGCGGCGGACGGCAGGAAGTTTCGTCACGGGGCCAAGTGGCACCTTGACGACTGTACCTTCTGTGAGTGCAGCAGAGGCAAAGTACTCTGCTCAGTGGAGGACTGCGAATGGAAAGAGTGCAAGAATCCCGTCAAAGGTCGGTTGACAGTGGCGACAGATACCTATCTATCTCAGTTGGATTAATGACTATCTATTTGCTGTTACCTGTGTTTGCTCACGCGTCTGCGTCAATTTCTTAGTCAGTTACGTGTACATTACGTAAAACGGGGCGAATGTGTTTACCGCTGATCACGTCTCAGCGCAAGGCTTATAAAAGGAATGTTTTTTTCCGTCTGGAATTTTGGAATTTGCATTCCATTTGCGCGAAACGCTTTAGGTCTTTGCAATTGATGAGTGCTTTCATCTTGTTTCACCTTCGTACCTTGTTACCTTTGCAGCATAAAGCATAACAGTGAGCCCATGATGTGAAAGGCCTTCATTTCTATCGCGATTTACAAAAGTTGCTATCAGTGACTTTCACATTAGGTTAACTTCCAATGGGTGTAAGAATGCCGGCATGGCTTAGCAAACAGTTTCATGACAGATCAGATATACGACGTATTGACACACCTTGTCGCTGTTCTAACAGACGTCACTACTGAATCGATGACCGCAGAAATTGCTTGAGGTTCTTTGCTTCATATTTCTCATAAGCTTTCCAAAGGGCATTTCTGTTTGAAGTGAAAACGTTCATCTTACGCCGTGCTTGTTTCGCCGTCTGAGTTTGCACAAGATTAATAGATTTCGTTTTCGGTGATGCCCAATTATTTGGGGACAAAGATGACTTCGTTCTCAACATGCGTTCCGTGGAGTTCTTTGCCGTCGCAGACAAAATATTTTCAAAAGACGGCGACTATATTCTATCATTCTCGCATTCATAACAGATTTTGTTCCTTGCAATGTTCACTGTTGCCATAACGTTAAAACTAACACGCAGAAAAAGGTTGCTTTGGAAAGGTCAAACGTGCAAAAATATGACGTTTGTTTGCTTGTGATTCAAAACCTTCTTTGGAACCCAAAGGCTGCAGTCACGTTGAGTCAAAACATAACTGGGGAGAAGTTCCTTTTTCATGAAACGCTCAGCGCCAAATCATGCGTGAAATCAAGAGCAGAACTCTATTTGTCCGACTTCGTGTGTTTTGCCCAAAACAAACTGAAAAAGAGCACATCCATTTGCTTCCGCTTCTCGTTTGGCGCGCCGTCTTCGCAAGACCATCTTCGTCCAGATTAGAGCCCAATGGCAGGCGCTGAAAATATTCTGGAAAAGCAAAGATGAAGATTGGCGTGTTTTTAACTGATCGACATTTTCGTGCCTTTCTCAGAAACGAACAATGTCGACTTGTGTACCTGTTTTTTTAGCAACACTAAACTTCCCGATCAGTCAGGTCTTTTTTTGGGTGTGAACTATCACGAGGCAGAGTAACTGTAGGCTTAATTATGCATTGTGCAGAGAACAAAAACGGCTGAAATGTGCGAGAGCTTCGTCTCTTTAAATGTAAAAGTTACGTTTAAATTCGTCTTCTCCACGTGTTTCCATTTCTTGTATTAACGTTTGCATCACATTTTTTTAGTCATTTGCATTCACTTTGATACACCTTCCCTGTTACGCATATAAAAATGCAAGAAAAATATTTGGTTTCAAAAACTGTGCTCCTTGTTTTGCAACTTTGTAATTTTTTGCGTCCCCTCTAATTTGTTAGTAGCAAAAAATATTGTTATCAGGATGAGAAAGTAGTGCACGTAAATTTTCCTCTGGTTAATGACAACAGGCGTGATACGTTAAGCATTTTTATTAAAAGTGAATTAAAGTGATCGTCCCTAAGATAAAATATATGGAGCATCNGTCTTCGCATGACAGAAATAGACTTAAGCATACTTTTTTTGTTTTCGCTAGTTCAGAGTAAAATTTCAACAATTTTACTCCCCTGTAACCGTCTTTTGCCTAAGATCTTTGCCTGTGTGGCTATTTGAATTGAAACTGGAATGCAAGCATAACCGTTCTTTGCCTGACTTAACTTTTAATGCTATTTTCAGCGCATTTAGGCTATTTTCACGAATATGTGGTCAAAACCAATAGCATGGCGTTGGAATGAGACGACGTTGGTTGTATTAGGCTAAGGGCCCGCGTTTAGTAAATAATTCCTGTGAAAATTTTAACTTTGCATCTAAAGCCATTTGAGCATCACCTTTAGGCCATTTTCAGTGAGTGTTCTTTTTGTGACAACCCTGTTTCGCGGAGTAAATCACCAGGAAACTGCCCACAAAAATCTGGACATGCCAGGAAACCAGGTTTAGAAAGTAGACCGTGTGCTCTACAAAAAAGTTTCAATCCAACATGCAGCTTTGACTGGTAATACGTGATAGGCCAGGCCTTTTTTACCTGCAAGATACTTGGGGACAAATGGATGCGACCTCGGGATTTTGGATGGTCAACCGCATTTCGTGCACTGAGTGGGCCGCAAGTGACGACGTGTCTTGCCAAGCCCGATTTACGTTCTTTGCGGTGGGTCCGATAACGTCTGCTNTTTCTCTCCATCGGTTTCCTTCTCCCGCGGCTCAGCCCTGCGGCGAAACGATTACTCTAATCCTGCCAAAGCGTTTGTTTGTGTCCAAACCGTCGAACTGGCCTGAATCGTTTTGAGGGTTTAGGGCGGCACTGAATGCGAGCGTAGTCGGCAAACCGACAGCAAGGGACAGATCTTTGCCGGCAGACAGTTTCCACGCAGCCCATCGTTTGCTTTGCTTGAGCGAAATGTGCTGCAGAGCAATTCCTATTACGCCGTTTTTACCCCTATCACGTCCTTGCTGAACTGCTGAAACTGTTACTTTTTGTCTCCGCACTTTAACTTAATTGCGATGTAGGAATAGGAATTCGCAAGGTAAAATAGAGAGTGTGTCAATCGCTGGAGTGTGTTTCAACCAAAATTTCCCACTAAACTTCTCCAAGTTTACAAACTGCCAGCTTCCGCGGACGCACCTTCATTATCGGATTTATCCGGCGGACCAAGTAGTCCGTCGCTTTATCCGCAGATCAATGCCACTGGGTTCTCGCCTTGCTTTTCCTGCACCGAGCCTGTTTGCGGAGTTTTGTCGTTTCAAGTTGCGCAGCCATCTTTTACCCTTCATCGTGACTTGAAAGCCGAATGGCCGGTGCGCCCGGCAAAGCGTGCAAAGAATTATCGTCATCTGAACCGTAAATGACATAATGGGGCCGAGTGCGCCGATGCTCTCAGGAGGTTCTCATGCAGCTATGAATGACTCACTCGTTTTTTCCTTGCGTTCTGCAAGGTCGTACATACTGGCTGATCCTCAAATAATCTGAAGATTGAGCACAAATCCGTTCTGATATTACAAAGAGAAAGTTGTTTTGCCCTGTAAACTTATCGGTCATTGTTTTTAGCGGCAGTAGATCTTTATCTTTCCAAAATTTTCAAATTTAAATGCTTCTTCATCAACACGCATTGGCGAGTCAATACATACATGACAAACTGGTACTTCTGCGAGCACGATTTCCTTTTTTTGGATCTTCAAATATTGAATAGCATTAAATGGACACTAAGGCCCGCTCAACCAGACTGCATCAGCTTTTAAACAAAAGAATAAATTTTAAAAGCTAGTTATTGAAAACGGTTGCATTTTTTCCTTTTACGTATGGTCTATTGGATTTCGCCTGAAACTTAACGGTGTAGTTTCATGCTTGTTAATTGTTTTGAATTTCTTTATGTGATATCTTTCACTAAAATACCTGTTTCANCAGTGCCAGGACAGTGCTGCCCAGTTTGCCCGGACACGTCCTGCCTCACCAGCGGCGGATTGAACCACACAGCCGGGACAGTGTGGAAAGAAGGTAAGAGCGATACCTTTCGGAGTCAACCAGTCACCCGCAAAATATTTGTCATATTTGAAATCTCTGTGATTGGCCGGTTTCCATGACGTCGTTTGCAGCTTGCGTGACATTCCATTGCTGCAAACAAACAGTTTGCTCAACTTTTAGGTTCTTCTTTGAAAGTGCGAAAAGCACGTAACGGACGCAAGAAATAAATGCGTTCCGAATAAAAGCTTCAAGTGTTCTTTTGTTTCTGTGCCATAGCCTTGTTTTCAGCAAGTAGGACGTCTTCGATAATTAAAATTGATTTAACGTTGCTGTTTCTGATCACCTGCAACAGCTGCGTAGCGCGCGGACTTGAACTTGCAGGTACGCACGACAAACGTCGGTGATTGCTGCTTTGCATGTCATGTCAAAACTTCACTGCTTCACTGTTGACCCTTGTTTTCAGACGTTTGCACTCACTGTTATTGCGCCAGCGGCAAACAGAAATGCGCTCAAGAAAAATGTCCTCACATCAACTGTACCTCTCCTTTTCGATTGCCAGGCGAATGCTGCTACAAATGTCCAGGTACGCGTTTCGAATGACGGGAATTGAGATAGGCTTTTTGACTGCGTCTTACGCTTAACGCAGTATTGAACGATGTTGTTGACAAGTCGTTCAGGTTATATTCACCCTGGTTTCTCGAAAAACTACAGTAGTTGTGGCAACCATTTTTTTAGAAGAACTGTTTCATAAACTTTAGTGTTGCGAAGCGTTCTGTTACAAACTTTGAAGCATCTGTGTCGGCTATGTCCAACCCGCGGCCCAGTTGAAGGTTTTGTGCGGCCCAGTTTAGATTTTCGCTGTAGTAAAGTATCCTACATACCGACAACTTGTCCTTATTTTGATGATCCTGAATTTGACGTTTTTGTCACAGGTGGTCCTCAGTGCTACTTTATCACGTCTGTTACCATTCCAGCTAGGATTCAAACGCTTTCAGGACATTAGCTTTAGCTGAATTTAGTTTGCTAAGATCGAAGTAAGCCATTCATGTGCGGCCCTCATTAATGTCATTCAATGTGCGGATAGTGACATAATTTTTGGCTCAACAAGCCATTTGGGTTGGACATCTTCGACCTAAACTCCTAAAGATGCGTCGTAATTCGCCAGGTGTTTCGTTTACGAACAACTGTTAGTCTGACTTTTCACCGGAGGTTTGGTTAATGTGCTTTTTTCAAAGCAGGGTTGGTGAACCTACTTAATATCACGGGCCACATGAATTGTCGAAATCATGGGAGGGTTTAAGAAAATTCTGATTTTATCTTTGATGAGAAAAAAATACAGAAAAGTACATATGATTTTCTTTAAAGAGAATAAGGAGAGAAAACTGCAACAAGAAGCGAGAGAGACTTCTTTTGACTCACTGTCCAAGTATCTGCTTATCGTGGAGTTGCGTTTTCACGCGATATCATGTTCTCATTTGAGCAACAACTCTGTCGCGGGTCATATTAAAATGTCACGCAGGCCCCATTTGGGCCGCGTGCCGAAGTCTCCCAATTCCAACCCTGTTTCAAAGGGCTGGAAAAGACTAATTAATGGCATTGAATATCGAATCACTTGCAAGATAATTAAATGTGGTCTTGTGTTTTTTGCTTTTCAGATGCAGTTGAATGCACTGTGTCGACCTGGGGTAGCTGGAGCGAATGCCACATTCAGGAATGTGGGGGAGGAATGATACGTCGCTATAGGCAAGTGGTCATCTCCCCTAGAAACGGCGGCGCATTCTGTCCGCACATGAGCGAAGCAAAACTTTGTCCCCAGCTTCCCTGCGATGGTGAGTATTTCGGTACGGTCAAGAAAAAGAGGGCGTAGTAAGATCGCGGGGGTCATTCAAAGCTTTACCTGATGTATACACGTTTTGAAGAGCAGCTTACAAAGTGCGAGCGACCAGGCTGACAGACACTAACCGTTTACGTTAGAAAAAACGCTTTCGGGTTTTTATTTTATTTTTTTGATGTACAAGTCGAAGTATCTCTTTCATCTTTTAGACCGAACGAATTGCTGTCAGTTCTACTATAAGTCATTCGGATATTTCGACAAAGTTGATGGTTGGTTAACCTCGTAAAAACGTTTGTTTTCAGCTTTATAAATTGCGACACATCAGCCTTAAAGACGAACACATCTGACGGTTTACGTTGCTCTCCAGATGTTCCTGTATGTCCGGTAACCGACTGGGGCACTTGGAGTCATTGCACTGCGACTTGCGGACACGGCCGTCGTTTGCGCATGCGCAAGCGCGCCAAGGTGTCCATGGCAACGATGTTGTCATTGATCGACTGCTCGAGGACTCACATGCAAGAGAGCATGCGATGCTATACGGGAACATGTAACCTGACGCCTGCATTGCTGGAAGGTCAATTTGCAGTTACTGCTTGGTGCTGAAAATTCTTTTAACGCTGATATAATAATACTGTAGTGGTAATAATCCAATAAAGACTCAAAATTTTCTATACAAGGGACTCAAAGGCCGTTCTTCAGCGCGTTTGTAGTATCTGATATTGAAATATGTCATGCAACAGGAAGCGTTTTTTTGCTTAATGCGCTGTTTAAGATACCAATATATCAGTCTCGCAGTAAAAACACTGCACTCCTCAAACTTAAATTTGCGTCGATGTTGTGTCGGATCGTTTGAGCTTTTGCGTTGCGATTTTAACGTTGAAAAACAAATCGTTTGCCAACAGGAAAAAAACAAATCGATGCATTGAAATGCTTGTTTCCTGCAGCTCCCACGACCCCCCAGAATGACGCGCACTGCTTTGACTTCACATGGTCGGACTGGAGCGATTGTTCAAAAGCCTGCGGGAAAGGTCGGAGAGTACGTCATCAGATTATAAACAACGCCACGATGCACGCCATCTTCCCATGTCCGATACTGCAAGAGAAACAGGAGTGTCGTGGCCATAACTGCGCCGGTAAATTTTGGAATCGTTGTGAAAACCTTGTTTTGCGTTTGGATGGTTAGCGTTTCTTTCACTCACAAAAGATCAATTCACATTTTTAATTAAATTTTTTGCATCGTGTTTTTGGTTGCTCCGAGTTTGTACGCTTTGGTATGACCGTTACCATTGCAAACAAACAAACAACCGATGTGCAACTTGAATGCTCAAGCAATTTTGTAGCAACAAAGTGTAGACACATGAAGGAGGTGCGTGCACAGTCTTAAAACTGTCGCTTTTAGCTGACAGAGGTTCCGTTTTTCTTCGTAATCGCATCGTGCTTGTCAAGTTGCAACTGCTGCATTTAGCTGGCGTCAACTGCAAAGTCACTCACTGGGGGCCGTGGACGCCGTGCTCTGCCACATGTGGAGAAGGGGCAGCGAAGAGCAAACATCGATCAATTTTACGGGAACCTTCCAAAGATGGCGTCCGTGCCCGCGCCTGATCGTCACCCGACCCTGCCGACTTCCTCCGTGCATCACCCTCCGCGGGGCGCTATCGCAAACAAACGGTTAGAACCTTTTTTTCGACGTGAGTAGTACGAGTAACACCAGGCTCGTGATCACGGGGCACATTCGGGGGCAGTTTTTTGGTGGCCAAATTTTGCTGTGTCGAGAAAAATTTGTTTTAAACATATAACAAAAACGAAAATCTTTCCCCCTTAAAATGTACTTTACCCCCAAAACCTTAAAACTTGGCTACGGGCCTGAATAACACGAGTAGCGTTTGGGAGCACACACACGTCTTGGGAAAGTTGGGCGTCGCGATATGTCGTAATTGGTCATTAAAAGAAAAAGAAGCTTTCCACTGTTTTCTTTTCGCTGCGACGAAATTTGACGCAACACGTCCGCGTTTGAGAAGGCCCTTCTCTCGCTTTTTGTAGTTTGATGCATTTCGTCTTTATTAGGGGGGAACATTGACCCCTGTCTACACCTACACATTTGAGATTCGTCTTTCAGCTTGAGAAAGTAATTAGCAAATCCCGAAAAATCTGCTTAACCTCGTTTATTGCCTGCTTTTATACAAGTCTTGTTTAGTGAGCACGTAGTGCAAGAGGTCACGCCAGTGCCACACCTGAGAAGTTTGCCGCCAACCGTTCCGTGGCATTTTTTTAGCGATGTGGTCCCTTTTTTTGCTAGACTTGCGTCTTTTTCATTCGCAGACGACGAGTGCGTGTCGCCGGATGGACGTCATCATTACTCTGAGAACGAGACTTGGGACCCGGAAGAGTGCACTTCCTGTCGTTGCGTCAACGGCAGAAAAGTGTGCGGGAAGATGTTCTGCGCGGTACCCGACTGCGCAGAACCGAGAAGATTTCCCGGGTTTTGCTGCCCGTTCTGCGTGTAATCCACCAGGGCCCGACGACAGTGTCTGGGCGTTTTTTGATGTGGTGCCCCGTTTACGTCGGTGTGGCGCTTCGTCAGAACTGGGCCCGGCACATTTTCTGCGCCTGCGCCGGGTGCTGACGTCACGCAGCCAAGTGGTGATGACGACGCCACGCCTTCCATCACCGAACGTTGATACCGCGGAGCTCTTGACGAAGTTTAAACAAAGGCTCGATCGAGCGGTCAACCACCACCATAAAATTTAAGTTCATTTTTGCAGAATAACGAGTGGAAATGCTTTGCGCGCTGAGCGTGCTGAACAAAATCATTTGCTGCTTAACCTTTTCAATTTTGTTTCGGATTTTATGTGGATTTTGCAACTGACTCTCTGATTAGGATGCAGTATATTGTCCATTAACACAAAGCCACCACGTTTTCATGTACTTTTAATGCGCAACCCGTATGATCTGGTCTGCTACCAGACCCAACGTAATTTTCAAAACATTTAGATTTGACATCGTTTGCGCCTCGCCGTGGATTGTTTTGCGGTTCGCCAGTGGTTTACTTCCGAAGTGATTTTCGTTGAAGACTTTTCGTCGATGTGCCAATGTTTGGAAAGGTGTTTGCTGCTTTGCGTGTCAGCGCACATCTCCAGCAACGATCCATTTGACAAATCTCTTCGGCGTTTTTCAAATCCCTTGTCAAGCAACAAGAAATTTGTCTCACTGGGTAGCAGAAGTTCAAAGTCTTAGTTTTCTGCTTGACTGACCGAACGACCTGATGTTTCGCATGGTTCATTTAAAATTTTGACGTAAGCTGATGACTGTTATTCTTGCTCAGTGACCTTTACGGATTCTTGATAAGAAGTTAAGATTTTCGGAGCCAGGCACACATACCCAAAGGGCTGTGGGCGGAGACCTGAGAGAATCTTCCACTTTCCCGAAATAAGCTTCAATCAACTTAAGATCGTGTTGGGAATTTAACGTTAAACTTAGACAGCACCAGGATTTGTTTTCTTCATTCTTTTCTGGCNTCGTGTCACATCATGACGTAACGTTTCCAGTTCATGCTTTCTAAACCAAGCCATGAATGCCTGCGAGCCAAGCAGAAGCTGCTTTAAAAGACAGGGTTGATTTTTTTANCCTTCTTTGAAAATAACTGTCTGCAAAAANTCTATTTATCGAAACTTTGCAGCTGGTCGCGGCTGTNTCTATGACTTTGACCGTAGATATTACGTTTCTTTTGTCCTTTCAATCGGCGGGTTTTGTGATTACTATGAGATTGCATGTCTTGCGGCTGGATTCCGCTTGAAGTAGAAATTAACAAACGAAGCAGTTTGTTATTTCTTTTGAAAAAAGTGTTTCAGTTTTCTTTACTTCGTTCTTTCTCTGGTCAGGTGTTATCTTTTCTTGACTTAGCCACGACAAGATAGCACAACTTCATGTCATGGTTCCTTATTGTTTTGTTTTATTATGAAAATTAACGCTTGTACGGTTTTGTCCGCTTCCGTCTCAGTTTTTTAACAACCGAGGGGTTGAAGCACATCGGTCCTCCCCAGAGCTGAAATAAGCTGCTCGCAAATTTGCGATAACGTGCTTGGCAAATGCTTGTAACTTAAAAGCAGCCGTTAGCTGCCTTGGTCTTTAGATCCATTGCTGCGTGTTATGTACATTTATTTTTGTCCACACCCGATTCGGACAATACGCGAGGTTCCTTTCCCGTTTACGTCTGTGTTTTGGAATTTGATACTTGCTTGTTGAAAATGTCGCAAGGCTGCAAATACTTTGGAAAATCCATGGTCACTGGCACAAAGCATTGCTAAAAATTCATATCTCGATTTTGTTTTTTTGTTCAAAATTCTATCAGTCACCGCAAGCAATTTNCTCCTCCAAANTTTCANTAAAATTGCTACCCCAGCAGTANAGCGTGGCATTGGAATATTCCGTGCGAGTTTTGTGCCTTGCATTTTTACGTCAGCNCTNCTCAAATTACATGATGGTCGTTGTTGACGCAGGCATGCTANTATTTCTTAAACTCGTTTGGTTTTATGTTTTGAAATTGCTGTTTTGTCGAACAATTGATGTCTCGCTTTCAAGAAGCTATACATGCAAAAGCACTACATGNAATTGAGGGCCGGGGTTCGCGTTNCAACTGTTGAGTATAAAATTCTTTGTGAAGGTTTTGCANTTCTGGGTTTGCATCTTACGTTGCAGAGAATTCACTGTTCTGGGAATAAGGGGAAGTCNACACTGTTATTTGTAGATTTTGTTTCGTCTTTAGCAGATCTTCCTTTAATGCTGTAATGTTAACTCTAAACCCACGACTCGGAAGTTTGTGAAAGTTGTGGTTCTTTGCTTCAAGCTTCGCCGAACGGTAAATATCGCTCGCTTCACGTATCAAAAATCATGTTTCGTTTCATTGCAAC
>JGI24021J15306_10003973_pt1 | contig 16975 bp, 10 predicted proteins | sample Ectturendosymbi1_FD_15306 | JGI IMG/M metagenome (IMG submission 15306) | reverse complement strand
GTAACCCACTTCACCCCCTTCGACGACCTGCCACTTCTGAGACACTACAGCGCCTTTCTTTATGGCGTCGGCAGCGAGCGCTCGTTCGACAGGCGTCGGAAGCTCGAAGTTGTCTTTGAAGTCCCGGATGTAGGAGGGAACGACCGGTGTACGACAATCGGTACCTGCAGGAGAAACAGTTGAACCTTTTGTTGAGCTGCGGCGCTGAGTGGTAGATGGTTGAGTACGCGTCACTAAAGCTGGAAGCTGGAAGCTGGTAGTCTTGGTTCGATTCCTGGTCTGGTCATACCGAAGACTTGTAAAACGTCATTGACTCGCCACCAGTGCAGTATTCACTGCGAAATGGTCCCCGGCTCGAGTAAGCGGCGATGAATGCCGCAGACCATTCGTGACACTCCCGCAAAGAATACAAAAAGCGAGTATAAAAGAAATTAAACTGCGCCACGGCGAAGGCAACGAACTGTTATTTTTGAACTAGAAACTATAACTCGGCTACTTTGTACAATTAAGATTATATAGAAATGAGATCAATGGCAAATTCAAAGTTTTCAAAGAATGCGATCAGATTTCCAAGCAAGTTAGTGCAGCATTAGTTTAACATAAACAGAATTTTGCCGTGTTTTCGCACTCAAAGTTTGCCCCATAAGCAAAGGCAATACAAAAAATTGCACGTCGGCGTATAAGTTGTTCATCTCATAGGTTGCTTTGCAATTTGATGCCCTTATCGCACAACCCTTTCAAAGGCGAAAACGTATCACACACCTGTGTAGCCAGCATCGCATATGCACCTTGGGCCAAGGACACATCTTCCATGCCCAGAGCAGTAGCCAGGGCAAGCCCTTCCTATGTAGATTTGATCTAAAGCCCAGGATGACCCAGACGGAGCGCCGCCATCTTGAAACCATCGGAACTGGGTTGACCTGCGTCGGAAATCAGTTCATTTGAAAGTACAGTGCTTTAACATCAATTCATTCCCAAACAAATACGGTCGGCGGCAAGGGGCGCTAGAGGTGTCCGGATCCCACAATATTTTTGAAATCGGTTTCCGATGCAGTAAAGAAGGACCTCACCCATAACTTTACTCCATTTCGTTATAAAGTACAATGCCGGCTTTGTTTGATAATTGGTACCAATGTTGTTTACGCCAAATGAGATTTTGTACCACTGCAGGTTTACTTCATATAGAACCAAGTATATTTTGAACCTAGTGGTGCCGACAGAATAAGAAAATATCTTCGATGCCTTTGGTACAGGTCAGGATATACAAACCGACAGTGCTGTCAGTGCTCCAAAGCGTCGTATCGAAAACAATGACCGAAGCAATGAATTAAACAACACAACACAGGGTTTTGAATGATTAACTATCTATTAGCATTATACAGAAGTAACAAGACCACCAATACACTACCAGTGACTACCAATTTTTGCTCCTGAGTGAAGTAATCTTTTTGTGTTATTTTCGTATAACGTCACATTTTCCAGCGCTTTATGTTGTTGGGGAAATACATGCTCGTATGTGGTTGAAAACATTACTCTGAGGAAGGTTACTTCATTAGGTGGAGGAACGTCGGCAATTAAACAGATTAAAAGCAATCCCATAAGAACTACTGTAACACTGTAACTGCATTCAGCTACATCGTTTCTGGATAAAAAGCATGCGATTGCGGACTGCCCACATACCCGCAGGCGTGCTTGCAGTTGTCGCAAGACGATTTTGTTTGTTATAAAATTGTGTTAGTGAGGTTCATAAAAAGCTGATGATGAGCTAAGACGTCTCGGATAAAACAAAACCAGAAGTCTTTGTAATTTTAAGAGGAAGGCTGTCTGGGTATTCCCCTCCTTGGTCCAGGCCCTCACTCTGCAGTCTATATAATTATTGTCACCCCCCGAACTGACCACTTACACGGATTCTATGCGATCCATGGGTATCGCAACCCGGGACCATGTCCGCGTTCCATCAAGCGTGTAAATGGATGGATCGTGATTGGTGAAGAGCTCACATCCTGACCGGGGTCTGCTATTTGGATAACAGTTTTCTTGAAGCAGTTGCCACGGGTCCCTGAAAGACATCGGTGGATACATCTTTTCAGACATCAATGAATGAATTCGGCAAATCGTATGCAGTAGTTCTGTGACGTATGCGTAAATTTGAAAACGTTCAACAAACTTTCGAAAGAAGCTGTGAGTGCCTAGCCATGACACACAAAATAAAACACAGTTGTTACGTGAAACATTATCTTAAATTTTTTTAAAATAAATGTGAAAAATGCTCATTTTTCATAGGCACCCGCCAGCCACTATTTATAAAATTTACGTACCTCCGATAAAATGCAGAGAATTAGACATCTTTTACGCATTGCCACTAATTCATTGCAACGAAACGTGCGCAACATATGCAACAGTAGAAAGAAAAAAAAAACATCTTTTAAAGCTAGGCCTATATCAAAAATTGTACAAACACTTTAATCTGCTGGCAGTAAAAATCGTAAGTTTTAACTAGGCTTGGTTGAGGTCTTCCGCAAAGAAAAAGGGTGACACGACTCTAAAAGGAGATGTTTGGAAAATAGAAAAAATCTTTGAAAAGTCAAATTTTACTCACGGTGGTTTGACAGAATATTAAAAAAACGTGGGGTCAAGCTTTAGCTGCACATGTCAACATACACAAAATCATCTGCAATGAAAAACAATCTTACTCGGGATTCTCTCTGTACTGCAGCTTAACGTTATGACCACTGGAGCAATAATTGGCGTCAGGTGTGCATCCGACTTTGATCTGCAAGAAATAAATCTCACTGATGTTTATTCTTCGCCAAAAGTTTAACATAAATACTAATGGAAAGGAAGTATAACCAGTTGCTGACAATAACTTTTAATGAAGTTTTCAAGCGCTTGGTAGAGGGAGGTAGATTTTCCTGGCAGGGTGGCAGGTGACTGTTGACGCTTGGCATTTAATACTACTGTAATACCAGTGTTATCATGCAAAGACAGCCACAGTAGTGAAACCATCTTAGATTTTCCAGTTCGTTGAACGAACGATGTCTTGTGGAGCTTGCGCGGAATTGAAAAAAAAACTAACATACTTAAAATATAAAAGATGCTAATACAAGGGAAAAATAAGAAATGCCACCAAGCACCTTGAACTGTATCATGAAACCTGACGACACAAGCAGTTGCCGCGTGGTCACGCTCTGTTGCACCGAGTCCGGTTGGCCACCCGCCCACATTATGACGCGTGATCCTACGTCACTGAAGCACAAGTTGAAATCCACAGCGGAGTTGGGATAGAAATCAAAAGTTTCGTCCGGCAGATCACCTGAAGCATATACCAAGTAAAACGCACTTTGCATGGCAAGCTCTAAAAAACTTCCAATATAGAGCTTCGCGCTAAGTGCAAGTCATTCCAAGTGCTTGAAGAGCAAGATTTCAAAGAAAAAAGTTGCCCCACAATAAACAGGTGAAGCTCTGCACACTGCATTTGAAGGGACGCACGCTCATGAAAGAAAATACGGTGTACGATAAGTTTTTCACGACAACATAACAACCATACGCATTTTTTTGTAAAGTTGATCTGTGACAAACAGTGATAGTCTCGGATCTGTTCATCACAGTTATAAGATTGTCGATATATTTAATGCACTACCATCGGACTTGGTAGATGTTTACCTTCGTGCACAGATCTATCACGGATCTAAGGAATCAAAATACAACTTTGATTTCGTTTGGATGTGGTCAATATTGCTTTTACTTGAATAAAATCGCCTATCCGTTGCAAATATCCAAAGTATCTGCAAATTTCTTTTGGTTCGTGCATTCGACAATCATGTTCTGGCAACAAACAAGCAATCCGACAAAAACTGCGACAAAACACTTCGGAATATCTTTGAGGACTTGCACTTCGAAAAAGTTAACCTTTTGAAAAGCTGATTATGCCCTTGAACAGTGAAAACCGGCCTAAATAACTATCAGCTACGCTTGTAGAATCTCTTGAGCTTTGAGCGAAAACCAAACATGCTCTTCTAAAATAAACTTACACGAGGTTCATAAACACTGGATGTGCGAGCCCATAGATAAAGCAAAGCAACCCTGTCATAACATACCTATGTTGCCGGCAGGGATTTCGAGAAGCTCCAGGTCGGACTGCAGAGCAGGAACATTGACTTCGTGTCCACCGATGTACACGTCATCAAGTGCCCAGCTCGCTCGATTTTCGCCCATGGTTGCCCAGCCTATGTGCAGAATAAGATACAGCCGGTAAAATGGCTGGCGACAAGAATGTCCCGGTTAAATATTTTAAGCATCCAAGCTGCGTAAAATTACTTGCAAATACCAAAACTATTCTTTGCGCTTGGCGTAACGTACCGCCAAGTTCAAGAAAATATGTTGATGGATTATCTCAGCAAAACAGAATGCAAAGCACTTTAAAGAGTACAGCAGATACTGTCTTAGAAACGTTCACTTGCGACGTTGAATTTATTAAACCTTTTTTCGCGTGTAAGTAACTAGCAATGGATCACTATACGGGGAATATAGCAAATGACGTAGAATTTTGGGCTTTACCCGCAGTTGGAACGTGAGGATTGGGAAGGATGCATTGTTATGAACTTTCAGACCACAACAAAATGTGCCGTGAGTACAAACTAAAAGTTTAAATGATTTACTTGTTATGTTTAGTATTAAAAAAACCACCCCGTGCGTAGTACCGTGCAGGAACAAGCAGAAACAGGAATTTTGTGCTCTGACGAAGTGTAAAACTTGATTCTCGAACCAAAATATCACTGACATCAACCTGAACCAGAGGCGGATCCAGCCAGTAAGGTTAGGGGGGCGATTTCAATGATGTTTGGTAATCAAGTATAGCGGCTTTACTACTGTAAAAGGGATGAAATACACAACACTGCTGTGACAAAACAATGGACGACAAAATGGTCTTATATCGCGAATCCTGTTTTCCAAATTGTAAAAAAATCATGGTGAACAAAGTTACTTTTGTAGGTTTTAGGGGGTGGGGCGATCGCCCCCAATCGCTCCCCCCTGGTTCCGCTGAACATTAAATTTTCTAATTTTGAAGTTATGCAAATATCGCCGCAGGGCAATTTCTGGATAATTTCCTTGATCTCATCCGTACGTTTCGTCCTACAAACAAATTCCTCCGATTTTGTTCAGGCAGCCAAAATTTGAATAGGCGGCAATGGAAACAGTTGAAACATCTCGTCATTTAACTCGCTTTGAAGTATCTTTGAGTCGTCTATGCTTTGATAACGTCTGTGCTTTGATATAAGTGTTTGACAAATGCGGGAAAGATACCTGTGGTCTTGTCCATTTCAAACGGCTGCCACCACCTAATTCTAGTCGAGTTGGTTCGAGCAGCCAGGGGAAGTTTGATGTGACCATCTCTGCCGCTCATTGGATGCGATTGATAGTCCAGCTCGTGCAAAACAGACCACGATATCCCTGCGTCGACAGAAAATTGCCAACTGCTTCAAAAACCAAACAAACAATGCCTGGATAATCGAAAAAAAGGAATTTCCTCATCTTTCTCCGGTAGACACCTCATGTGAAGTATTTTCTAATTGCGTTTCTTTAATATCATGTCTCACGTCTATTGCTGAAATAAAAGCAGACCTAGAGGTGCAAAATAATCAGACACCGGACTTTATCTTAAATAACAGAGAAGAACTTGGTGTTAAGTTTTCAAGTCGAACGCAGTCAATCGCTGGAAGATTGCAGTTTGGCGAAACTTTGCAGTACTCTCAATGTTTTACTAGACATGGAACTGTTGTTGACACAACGTATATATCTGAAACGCAAGACTGTCTCTAAAACTCCGTTTATGCAGCCGCCGTAGTTTCCGAGATCAGGTTTCTTACCTCCGTCGGTGGAATACTGCAAAATAATTCCATCCTTCCGAGATTTGGCGGGCAGGCAATTTGAGTTCGATCCACCAATCACAGCACGATACGCAACAAACCTGTTAAATTTTGAAGTGGTTGAAAAGCGGCACACAAGCACAGCATCGTTTTCCGTAGAATATAAATGACTTGGGTCTGTGTAGAGAACCGACAGCGAGTAGAGTCTGGTGTAAGTACAACTGCAAGCGCATGCCGATGACTGTCATCATTGTGCGTTTCGATCAATTTTTTCTGTGGTCTTATTTCGCGAATTGAAACAGTGGAAGTGTTACTGAGAACATTGCCAGCAAAGAAATTATTTTATTTTGAGGCTGCGAGTCCAGGCGGCCGTTTACTCCAGTCCCATTCACAGGTGACAAGGCAGACGCTTTTTTTCGTTTTCGCCGCGAAAAGGTGGCTTGCAGGCAAGCAGATATCAAAAGCGAGCAAGCCTGTGAAAGCATATGACGCACTGAAGTGCCTCAACTACGACTGAGACCGGGACAGCAAATTTACTGTCAGATTTTCTTTGAACTGTAGCTATTACTTTAAGAAGAGAAAAAAGTCTTTTGGGATCATCAGGTGAAATAAGTAATAAAAACAATTTCGAGACGTCGATATAACATGTAAAATTTTACGTTCAGAATTTCTTAATGTGATTAATCGGTTTAAAGTAAAAACCCAGTAATCGTGCGATTTGTCGCACGTGTACTTGATGATAGTCTGCAGACTTCTCTACGTCACAGTAGGGAAGAAACAGGAGCATCATCTGGAACAAGATTTCTTTTGGACGCCGACAAAGGACTTTCGCTACGTTTGTCGCTGCATTTAACTGGATGCGATGTTGCGACTGCTAAACCTTGGAAATGGTGGGAAGTGGTAAGCTTCTGCACAAAAGTTTTTCTGCGGACGACAATTAGTTCGATTGTGGAAACACTTGATAACTTAATCGCACCTTGCGTCACGAAGATCTAGGTCCTTGCTTTCTGCTTGCTTGGGTCCAACACCGTCAAATAGCAAGGAGTCGCCGTCCATTAGCAGACCGCAGTTGGTGTTGTACTTTTCAGCTTCGAGAAGGTTCCACTGGTTTGCAGCGTCAGATCCAGCATTAAACATGTCTTTCAAATACGTCTGAAGAAGAAATTAAGCAGTCACAACCCATCAAGTATTTTTTGAAGAAGAACATCAATTTTTCGCTGTTTGGCAATGGCGTGGAAACAAATGCGTAAGACTTTCGTGTGAGATACACGTATACAGCGCTACGTAACACGTTATTTACAAAAACCAAAATTTAGCTACAAGAAACCAAAACTCTCTCACTTTCTGTTGATGACCCAGGTAGCAGTTTGGACCTTCGTACCCGTCGTCGCACGAACACCGCGGTTCGCCCGCTGCGTGCTTGAGACAGTCGCCGTGGCCAGAACAAGCGTCCGGACAGGTCGGGCCGATGTAAAGCCGGTCCAGGGCCCACTTCACATCGGACGAGTTTTGGAAAAAACGGAAACGAATCGGTCTGCGCCGAAAGCATGTCTTTATCTTTAGTGACGAAGTGCTCGCTACAGTTTTCCCAAAGTGCTGTGCATCATTACGCGTATTCTACTTTCGGAAACAAATAGTGTTACACGTAGTTTACGCTTAGTCACGTACATCGCATGTATCAGTTTTGCTTTGTTTTCTTATTAGTAAAAAATGGATTTCAAAATGTCGTATGTAATCAAGCATCTCCTGTGACGTGCGTAAAGATAATGGATTTAATGCACCAAAACCAAGCAGTACGATCCATTTGAATGACAAGTCAGGTCATTTTTGAAAGCGTTTTCAAAGTTCACGCATAAAAAGTATTTCAATACTGTTTTTGCCGAAAATGTTTCGTTTCAAGTCTTTTAATACTATTTCGCTTTCCTTTGGTTTGTGAACAAAATTTCTGGTTAGAAACGCTTAGCAGCATGGCTATTTTAAATAAACAGGAATCCTAGGTTTTCGGTGTCTTTTCACAAAACCCACTAAGAGGATGTGTAGCTGCAATGATCTGGTTGCCTCTGGTTGACGAAGTGCTTCTCATGTAGACGCTGCAGCGTATACAGGAAAAGTTGTGATTGAACTTTGTTGATTACAGGAAAGAAAGTAATTTTGAGACGAAATGTTGGCATCGAAGCATGGAGGACAAAACAAACTCTGAAATAAATCCACTGCTGTCGCCCATCTGAGGTCAGTATTAGCAAAACATTGCAGGCAAGTGTGATAACGTGGCTATACCGGAAGGCCAAGGTGGATGACTACAAAAAATTTTGCCTACTTCCAGTTGTCTTTCCTTCCAAATCCTTTACTTCCAAATCCCAGGTCACATGTCTCGGAAAAAAGTTAGTTTAAAGGCGGGGTGTATTAGCTATAACATTTACGAAAAAATAAAAAAATATTTCCTTGTAAGCAAAACATCTCTAGGGAATCTAACTTGTAAAAGTATCGGCTTACCCCGCCACCGTGGTAAACAAGCGCTGCTAACAGCAGCAAAGCCCATTGCAATGAAGCTCGCATAGCTCAGTGATCAGTTTTATCTCCACAAATAAAAGCCGATAATGTTTACAACTTGCCAAACAGCAAATGCTCCACATCATCGCATTTACCCCGTAATATAAAAAAGTGCCAGCACGGAAGATTCCAACACGCCGCAAACAATAAAACGCATTTTTACTGATAAGGAAAACAAACGAATGCACCTTCTTAACGAATTGCCACCAAGCGGTATCGTTCTGCGTCGCCACGACGGCGATATAAAGTGCGCCGAAGGCTGAGTGATCTCTTTTCCGAAGCAGTCTGGATCGGACGGAATGCACTGTGGTGTGACGTAATTCCAAGTATCGCCGTAATCAAGCGAGTACTGGACGTGAACAGGTTGATGGGCTTTTTGCACATCTTGGCACAAAACTACGATCTGCATCAAGAGAAAGTTTCACCAGCAGTTGCAATCAGGAAGGGTTCAGCAAGCGTGAGATTTGAAACTGAGTTTCAGGGCTGAGGTAGCATAGAGTCAAGTGAAATCGATTTCCTATTCAAAAACATTTGCTTGTTGATTGGCCTTCGCCACTTTTGTGGAGTTACTTGAAAACAGATATGTGCAAGCCTGAATCATCGCAAAGCAGAGCCCAGTCGGCTGATTCTTCGAACGATTGCAGCGAACCTAGAGCTTTTAATTGTTGTTGAGCTAATTTACCGTTAAATTTAACGTAGGATGCACGCCGTGGGCTTATTCTCCCTTTTTTCACACAAAAGCAAATAAGTCGTAGACATTTTTAGAACGCAAAATATTCATCGTTTCCTAGGCACACAATACAGTGCTTCCCAGACACACAACCCAGTGTCATGTATATTTTTGGCATTATTTGGTAAAGTGAAAAATCTTTACCGTGTATTGCAAAATATATCCCGGCTCAGCGATGAAATCCTTCGTGCCAACAGATGCTTGCAAGCCTGGCTGCACACCAGCTAAGACGACGTCATCACGGCCACAGAAACTGGTCGGCTTTGTGTTGTCATAGAACTGCCACATATCCTTGTCATCCCGGTCCACTGAAAGTAGTTATTGTACGCCTCGTTTTGTTCAAGTTACTTTCACGGAATTTAAATTTCAAATTGTGTTGGTGGGACAATCAGGTGCAGGTTGAATTTATTCTACTACTTCAGTATGTTANTTTTGACGAATACAAGGTTTCACTGATTTTTTGTGGAACTAAATGATACATCCAACTACACCATAACAGAAATTTCACCGCAGATGTTTGTCTCAAGAGCAAACTCGCCCCTAAAGGGAAAATTACATAAATATTTACAAGTTTGGGCCACTGTGGTTACAAAGCAAACACTATAATACAAAGCAAAGCCACAAATAAAGACAAAAAAAACTTTTACACGAATATTTTGTAATCAAGATAAGCCAATATACTAGCCATCAAACACAACATAACACAGGGATGACAAAGCAAACCTGTTTGTTTTTTCTGCGAGTAAACTCACAGCCTGGACAATTTCATTTTGAGGACCTAAACTCTGCATTTATGTTCAGAAGTAGGTCTGGAACACTAAAGAAAGCATAGAACCAGTGCAACTTACAGTATAAACCGTACGGCGCCGCAAAAGGCTCAGCAAATAGGAAGCCGTCGCTCAACATCTTTCTGCGAAACAAAAGTTCAGTAATTATTGCCATGGGCATCGGAAGGGTGCATAGGGGAAAGGACCCCTGGATTTTGAAATTTGACAGTGTGCTTTTAGCTTTTTATCAGGAACGTGTCCTTTACTTTGGTAAAATGAAAGTTGACCACTGTTACCGCCCACTGGAAAAAATCTTTCTAACGCCTGAGATTGTTGGCCTACAGTTTCGCACAGGCACGCCAGGAGCACTATTAATCGGCGTGTGCCTATGGTCTATTTGTATTTAAAGATGCAGGGCGACCCGAAACGAACTGCAGAAGCCGAAGTGGAAGCAAACCGGATAGTCATACACACCGAAACAGAACTGAATCATATATTCCAAAAATGATTTGTGTAATCAGCTCATCTGGCAAGCGAGAGTACTGTCTTTATTTCGGACCAACGAAGCATATGCACCAGATCAGCTGCTTGCGTGTAAAAAGCCCAACCCACCAAGATATTACCCACTGCAGTTTTCACTTCGATTAAGTCAAATACAAACCACGTCCCTCAGAGTAAACAAGCATGTTGACAGAACTCCAGCCGTTAATGAAAAAAAACTGGGCATGATCTGTACCAGCTCCACACTGCTTTCTTCGAAACCAGTTAAATCGAAAAAAAGCCAACAAAAACAGTGTTAGAGACGCATTTTCGAAATAATTTACTCGTTTTTGCGACCGCTGATCAAAAGGTTGTCGATTGCCCAGTCTTGCTGTCCCTGACCATCGTGACGGGGCTGCCACCATCTAAACTGGATTCCGACGTCCCTCGCTTCAGAAGGCAGCAAGTAGTTGACGAACCTGTGCGAACCGCAAGCGGAATGTGAAACAAGAAGCGAAACGAATTTTCACATCGACTGACGCGTTCACACGAAGCAAAACCTTCTTGCTTCATTTGAAAAAAACAATTGCTTTTTTGGTCAACCGCGTCAGATTCCACGCAGTGCTGTTAACATATCTCAGTGAGAAATGAAGCAATACATGTTTGCTTATTGTTTAAAGTCTGCACACTTACACACAACGGAGTGGAACTTGAGCACGCATGGCGCTAACAAGGAATACAAAGATGAATGAAAGACACGAGCGTAGATTCGTGGCGTTAGTAAACAGCACACGCATAAATGGCGTCAACACAGTTGTCATGATATTTAGGAGCGCTACACAATGCTGTGTTAAGTCACAAGTAGATCGATTTATAAAATGTATAAGGTAGTGGGAGGTTGTGAAGGGCCAGGGGTCATTTGAGCTGCAGACTTACCCAGGGCAAAACTACTTACAGTGTAGAGAGAAAAGTTGTTAATCAAAAATAAGTAAAAGTTTGTTGCTCTAAACATAAGGTTTAATATGCGCAATGAGTTTATATGATGAGTTTATGCGCCATGAGTTTATGGAGACAACATGCGCCGCAGGCAAATTTAAGCCCCAGAAGAAATTGGTTTAACTTTGCCACATACAACGTTTGCAGTTTGTGCGTATAATATGAATATTAGTGATAGCTTAAAAGGAAAATACTTCACGACAGCTGAGGACTAATGGAGCGCTGCAAAGTGTATCACTAAACTTCAGCGGGCTGAGAACGAGGCGTGCAATCGTTCGCTCGGGAAATGGACTTTCACTCGTGTTTGCTCATGAATGGAAAGGGAAATTCATTTGTTGCTCGGTATACAAAGATTTGCAACGTTGGCAATGCGATTGAGACTAAAGACACCCAAAACGTTATACGAGATCAATATGCTATGTAAAAGAGTCTAAAAGAAAAGCAATAAGCAAAATATGCAGAAAGAAAACTTTATCTTCAGTAATGGTGTAGTAAATCACGACTTTGGTAGAGTTCCTGCGTGAAATGCAATTTATTAATATCAACTCTCAAAATATGTTTTCTCATATTTCCGCTTCAAAAAGACTTCGATCAGCAATTCATGTGACCAATCACATGAGCATGCCTCTGTCACTTTAGTGCCATAGCACATGCGGAGAAAGTAAAATGCAGAAAAAATGTTAACTTAGTCTTACAAAATACAAAAACGTAAACTAGTTGTTTATAGAATCAACGTGTGGGCTACAAAAAGAGTTTTATTCCAAACGGAAAAGGATAGTAAACCACGTTTTTGTTTCCGTGCTGCACAATTATGGTCGTAGCACTAATTTGATTTTGCGTCCTCCGACGAACCTTAGGCATGGAGCAGTGATTTTCTAATCTCTGCCGTCGAACGGCAACATGGAAAACACACTTGAAAAGTGTAAAAGATAACAACACACATGCCACACTACACGTTCGAAAGAGTAAAGTTTATATTTTATGTGCACCAAAACTGTAGTCTAAAGGCCTTTCTTTTATCTTGTCTCCAAACAACTGCAATTTTTCAAACCTTTAGCAATTTTGATTTATATCATGCACATACGCTATGCGTTCTCACCCTGGGGCGTGATTGTGATCAGAATAATAGATTTCAGCGAGTTTCAGCCACGTGATTCCTCCGTTGCGAGTGAAATCAACCATGACGTCTTCATCGCGATGATGAGGAGGAGCGCCAGCGCAACCAAAACGAAATTTAAATTGAACGAAATCAGCGTCTGTTGTGTTCAAGGGTTTGGTGACCAGCATTCTCTTGCATGCCTGAACACAACAAGCGTATAGTTGTCACTGCAGAACCAGAAAAGTGACACACGGTTCGGAGCACCTTTGCATATGCTAGATGGCGGCAGGCGGATCGCCCGAAGCTGAAGTGTCCCAGCATCCCTGACGAAGAGAATTTAAAGCGAAGTTCGAAATCAATCAATCGTTACTGATGATTTCGAAGACGTTTTCGTTAGTATCAGTGACTGCGATGCTTTAAATATTCTATGCCATCAATTTCTTGCTTTCGCGAAACGAGTACTTAATGCCAAGACATTCGTCCGCTATGCAGACTTGCGATGTATACGGAAGGAACGTTGCACCAATGATTTTCTGAATCACAAAATCAGAAGCATAGCAGTGAAAAGCTTAGGTGAACGTGAAAGATTTTTAAGGTATCGAAATAATGGCAAAGGCAAGCTTTTAGGTCAATAATTAGTTCGGACACAACACACATAAGATGTTGAAATTCAACACGATCCTGGTTTCTAGCACGTTAACAAACGGCGCGATCCAGTCATTGCCATTTCAGCATCTCGCTGAAATACAACAAAAAACGTCAAGTCAACTGAAAAGCACGTCTTGATATTATTACTTTAAACAGTTAATGCTAACCAGCTCCCAATAAAAGTGCTGACGTCTTTTGGCTGGTACCTGGTTAAAATGGAGAGCGGTTTGGTAACCCATATTGCCGCACGCGTCGTCAATCACTCCTCCCACCACTCTGACGTACTGCGATGCAGAAAGGTCTTCGATAGGGGAGGAAAAGTCGTCCTTCAGGTCAGTAGGAAGATTGGATGTAGGGATGCGACAAGACTGGCCTTCCCATCCAGCGTCGCATCTTTTAAGCGAGCAAAGAAAGAAGAGCTGTTGTTGCAAGTGTCGCAACGCACATTGCGTCACTGGGGCAGGTGACGTAGATGCCCCAGTGCATCTACTATATGCATTTACCCCAGATGCCCCAGTGCATCCTAGTGCACGTACTATGACAAGTAGATGCCCCCGTGCATAAGTAGATCCCCCAGTCTGCTGAGAGGAGCTCACATTTAGTTCTGTGAGTATCGCCTGCATAAGTCCACTTGTTGGGATTATACAACGGTTTTATTGCAATAACTTGTTGCCAAATCTAAAACCACGGCACAGTAGAAGAGTGGCTCGAAACTTAGGTGGCATTAAATACATTTGTGAATACATCTGACTAAAAAATAATGCGATCGTCCCCTCCTCTCAAGGTTTTCAAAGGCGATGCGTTATTCAACTCGCAGAACGAAATGATATTTAAGTGAAAATGAAGGTGTTTCGTCAGTTATTTTTGCTAAGCTATATGCATTTCTCTTGCTTTTCATGCGTTCTCTCTTAGGAAATCAATCATCACTACAAAAATTGCAGGGAAACAACAGGAGAGCACGATAAAGACAAAGCCAAAAAACTCGCGAAAGAAAGTCCTCATTGTTAACATTTAAAAATTTTCACTCTTACGAAATTTCTCCTGCATGCCTCCAGAATCCGCTCCATCACTTGAATACTTTTATGGAAATGGTTCGTCATCTCAAGACTACCATTCCGTCGAACAATGCTCACCTGCAAGAGGCTGCGTGACAATAGCCATGTCCGCTGCAGGCACGAGGACAAGCGCTACCGATGTAGACATCGTCCAACTTCCAAGTGGCCCCGATGATACCTTCAGGCTGACGCCACCGAAATCTTGTCTCAGGCGACCAGGTGTGATCTGCACAGTCATTTCTTGCAGGTAAAAGAATGCGCAAGCAAGGACGCTTTTCTTCACAAGATAAACTTCGTTTTTCCGTTTCTTTTTTCAGAAATCAGTCCTTGCCAGCCGTTAACTGGCATCGACTGAAAGTTAGCAAACATTGCAACCAGCGCCTATGCATCCTTTAATCCAGGTTGGGAAACCTGCGGCCCGCGTGAACATTTGGCATGGCCCACATCAGAATTTTCTTTACCCAAGTAACAGTACAACATCGCGTCAAAATGAAACTCCAGGATAAACAGATACTTAGTAAGTCAAGAGAAGACACTCTTCCTCATCGTTAGATAATGGTAGAATTTCAGGATAAAATTAATTGATTTTGCGGCCCGCCAGCCATAAAGCACAACTCGTGCGGCCCGTGGTAGTAAATAGGTTCCCCAACCCTGCTTTAAACGGACCACGTTCACTTCAGTCACTGCTTTCCACAAACTATTTCCACCGTAGCGCGGGCTCCATACGAGAATTAGAACGTAACAGGAACACAACCAGCCCACTGTACCTGCTAATGGGAGCGCCACCCTGTGTACGGAACTGTATTTTCCTGAAAACAGCTCCGAAGAGAAGCTGCTGCCAGAGCTCACAGGCGAGCAGTCAGTATCGCTTGGAAGGCAACGAGGTTCGACCAAAGCCCATGTGTAACCGTTATCAGTGGAATATTCCAAGGAAAGCTCTGAAANCCATCAAAGTGGACGGGCATTATGCAAATATGAATGCGGGGTTTACGTTTTCCATCCTAAACCAAAATCACCATGATACATTTTACAAATACTTTGTTGCAAGCATCAATCCGAATAAATTTCAGCGGAGCGAACACTAAATTGAAACTACGGATTGTGGTAGTTCGAATTTCACCGCGCGGATCGTTTTCGTTGCAGAGGTTCTAAACGACGACTGCCAGGAAAAGGAATGACGCCGTTTACACGGCGGTTTTTACGCGTACTTTCCAAGGCGGAAACTTTATCGCATTGACGAGGAGATGTGCCTGCTATTTTTTTACCACATGTGCCAACTTGAGCGAAACGCTAAAGCTTTAGAGCAGTTATGCTTGTTGCTGCGCTTTATACTCAACCAAGAAGCAATCGTTTCGATACCAGCTAACGCTATCTGTCAATCTTTCAATTCAGTGCACTCCGCTACGAAGTGCTGGGGCGGTGAAAATTTCCGACCACAAACATTTCTTTCACTTATAGAAAAGAAACATGTTCAGAATTTGCTGCGCTTTGTTGCCGTCAATATTTCTTCGCTCGTTTAGCAAAATTAAGAAAATTGGCATTTGCAACTTATGACTCAAAGATAGCAACAAATATTGAGCGGTGAAATTGTCAGGGAACAAAATGTCACGCTTTCCGCTTTGGAAAGCTAAGTCGCAAACCGAACGTAACTACCACATCAAGCTGTGACATGGACGATATTTTATGAAATGTATTTTATATTTCGTCACTTGAACAGCTGCGATTGATTTTAAGCAACGGAAGACACGTTTGATGTAGTGCTTGTTTTGATAAAAAAAACAGTCACTTTACTGTTAAAAACGTGCTTAGAGCATAAAAGCACGACTCAGGCCCGCAGCCAAGAGCAAACCAGGCAAATGTCCTCCCCCCGAAATTTTCAAAACCATTTTGAAAGTGCCAATAACTTGTTTTAATTGTTAAGTACAACAACAAGTTACAATCATTTTGCTTCACTTCTAAAATTTCCAGCAACAATTGCGTGACTTGGGTTACAAAATGCAGAGATTCGATCGCAAAGTTCAGGGAAGTTTTGTTAGTTTACATTAACAGTATCGAAAAAATATGCATAGCGGAAAGTGATTTGTATGAATTTCAGCGTTTTTTCAGGTAATTTTAGATGATATTTACGAAAACATCAAAACCTTTCTGTACAACCACAGAATCGCGATGGGGTATTTAGAACAGATCTAATAAACAACCAACAACATTCAAACCAAAGTTCCTCCAAAACCTTACCATGGCAGTTATCCGAGGCTCCACTGCAGTCTGACCATAACGAGAAATGAATAAAGCTTCCGGCCCGGACGTTTGCGCCTGAGGTGGACGCCCAGCGATGGCCGCAATCCCGCGAAATTTCTTCTTGCTCGCCAAGCAGCAGGTAACTACATTCCTCGCCTGCACTTCTTTCGCAGCAGGTTGAGCCAGTCGCTAATCTGGCCGTAGCCAACTCAATCCACGTGCTGCTCTCGAATCTTTAAAATATTGGGCGAATTTGAGCGCAGAGAGCGAACAATTGTAGCCTATTGACAGTAGGTTAAAAATTAGTGATCCAACGAATCAAAGGCGAAACCAAAAAGAGACGCTGTTGAAAACAATGGGCGTCGTAAGGATTTTTTCCAGGGAGGTGGAGCAATAGTGGATTTTTCCAAAGGTAGGCAAAAAGATAGGGCAAAGGTGGTGAAATATCATTTTTCCTTCTAGAACAGTGGTTTTTAACCGGGGGTACACGTACCCCTTGGGGGTACGAAGAGCCAAAACGGGGGGTACGCAGCACCAAAATTTTC
>JGI24021J15306_10003972_pt1 | contig 16975 bp, 9 predicted proteins | sample Ectturendosymbi1_FD_15306 | JGI IMG/M metagenome (IMG submission 15306) | reverse complement strand
AGAAGTGTTGTTAAGACGACTGCTCTGTAGACTTTGATTTTGTTTCGCTGCGAGATTCCTCTTCTTTCCCAGACTGTCTTCTTCAATCTTCCAAAGGCACTGCTTGCATTAGCGATACGGTTGTTTACTTCTGCATCTATGTTGACGGAGCGGGAGAGTGTGCTGCCGAGGTAGGTGAAGTTCTCCACCGCCTGGAGCCTGTGATCCTTCACTGTGATGTTTGGTTCCTGGTACTTTATTATTACTTTTACAAATCACTGACGTTGTAAAAGCGTCTACTGTAATGCATGCCCGTCATATCAATCTTCGTATCTCAGAACAAACACAACATTGACAACAACTAGTTAAAAATAGGCTCACAAAAGTGACTACTGAGTTCGTGCCAACGAATTATGAATCATTTCCAAAGAAATTTCATGCTTATGAACAACCACCGCAACACATATTTTTCAGTTTCAACTCATCATCAACCAATATCAAAACAAAGCAAGGTTGATCTATGTTGGAATCATGTTTGCAAATTAATTCAGTTGGAAGCCACAGATTCAAAAGTTAGTGACACAACTCTCCAAATCATGTGGAATGTTGTTCAAATTAAAACACTATACCAACATTTCAATGCTCAAATATTTTTACTTTGCTTTTTTCATTTTTTTTTAACGTACTCAATACTTAACTGGGGAAAAGTCAATAAACTACTTTACTCCTGATTACAACAAATTCCAGAATTAAGCTGTAAGAACCCTTACAATGTGACAAAACTGAAACAAATATATTCTAAGCGCAAAGTTTTAAATATACCAGACTAATTTAACTTGTCCGTTGTCCAATTCATGCACATTTTTTGATAATGTTGAACTACCTAAATGTTTGATAATTACTTGTGTGATATTGCATCGGTACACAAATATCAAACAACGCTGGCTTTCTTGCAAAAATATGATTTACCCAAAATGAAATGCCTCTCTGTGAAATGTCTTCAAAGTAAATTGATCCCCAAATTTAGTCTAATATTCCTGTAAATGTGAAAGCTTTTTCATCCTGTTCATTTGGAAAACCATACAACAATGCCCTGCTATTTTGTCAACATTCCGGTTAATTCTCACTTCATATGCTTGTCACAGTTCTGCAATATTGTTTTATTACCTCTTTTTCCCTTACATCTTTTACCTCTCCAGTTGCTTAATTAACCCACTCCACTGCACACAGGCATGCTTTTTCTGTCTGTTTTTGTTGTTGTTGTTTTGTTCAATTATTTTGCCTGACGTTGATTCGATGCATTTTGTTACCTTTCTTTTGCTGCATATGAAATGTCTTCAATTTGAATTTGTTTTTTTCTAGCAGCGGGGCTGCCTGAGCAATTGGCACATGGGGCCTTTCGCCAACCCCTTGTGATGCCAATATGTTAGTGCACATGGGACCTTTCGCCAACCCCTTGTGATTTCAATATGTTAGTGCACGTCAATTTTCTAAATCTGACATCTTTGATGTGTCTACAGTATATCCACATCAGCATGCAATTACAGTAATTTCTGCTCTTTAATGTTTTTATTTTTGTTCCTGTTGAATTTTTGTTATTTCGCGATTTGAGTCACAAAAATGCATGAATCAACCATACTATTACCCGGACACTTGTCGATGCACTGTTCATCGTATGTGAGTTTGTAGCTTGGGTTCTTGACGTGTATTTGTCTGCGGGGGTCAAAAATATACTCCGGAGGACAGGAATGTTCGCACGCACCACCGTTGTTAACATGTTGGCAAACCTACAAAGCACAAACGAATCGATGCAAGCTTGCAGTAGAGGCTTGCTGCTTTGCATTAAGTTGAGGTAACAATGCAAATAAACAATGAATTTGAAATGACCATAACCACGCAAACAGGAGTAGGTTACTGAAAATTCGTTATTATGGCTTCAAACTCGTTTGTGGATTTCTCAATGGACGGAAGTGTTGATTAAATAAGATTAAATTAAGATTTGCCATCAGTCTGCGCTGCGATCGAAGGTCCTGAGCGGCAAGCGCACACAGCTAGTGTGGCAGCAAGCAACAACAGAAATTCACACGCCGTGATCATTCTACTAATGCTTGTTCACGCCACATACATATATGTGCTATTCTTTGCACACATCCCGTTTCTGATGCATCTCGCATAGGAAGCCGGCGCCGACTGAGCGGCGGCAACATTATGGACGCTCGCATCGCATAAATGCAAGTAGAATTGCATCCATTTCTTAGCTTTTGTCACAAGTACTTCTTACTGTAAGAAAGAAGCCACAGTTGGTCCACTACTTACAAAGCAGTCAGTGTTTCTAGGCCCAGTGCAACCAGCAGCACATTGACTATTGCAGCATTCCTCTCTCCTAGGTCCGTAACATCTTGCTGTGCCACAAGCTGACGAACAGTTTGTGAGGGTCACTGCAGAAAACAAATAGCTCAGTTTCAAAAATTTTGATAAAAAGCTACTAAGGTTTAAGAAATATGTCTTCGGTTGATGCTGTAACTTAAAGATTATCACAAGTCCCAGCGAAACACCAATATTCAATATTAGACCTAAACTGAATATTGCAATTCCATTTTTTCAAACTGTATCTAAATGCTTCCTGAAATTTTTTAGCAATTTAAATCAGCTTAAACGCAGCTGCAACACGTGAGGAAAACTTTGACCTGCAATTCGATTCATTTTAGCACAGATATATCAAAAGTATACTTTTAATAACAATAAAACAAAAAGATAATGCATAAACAAGACCGTGGTAGTAATAAAATCAAACGCATGCCTTACTTTGTTGACACATATCTGCTGTCTTTCCCCAGCAGTGACCGTTACAGGCGTTGCTGCAAGATCCACCTAATAACCGATATTTAGACATTGGTCAATTCGTCAAAACCAAAAAGCAATTTTCCACCAATAAATCACCTCTGTTGTTTGTCACCCAAAGGCAGTTTTGATCACAGAATAGCTGGAACAGTATTAATGTCTAGCTGCAAACCAAACGAACAGTCAAGATTAATTTATCCCATCAGCGTACAGCATTATTTCCATCGTTTGGCCTAACCACAGGTACAGTATAGCGGTGCACAGAGCTCAAGCTGTGCCGTGATCAACGTTGTCGCGCAACGGTCAAATGAACGGGTAATTGTGGCGAACAACCACACATATCAGGGTGCACACTAACAACTACACCTTTTCAACGCCAACTGAAGTGAACACTAGTTTTGCATCTTTTAGCAAATTCAAGTGATTGATCGCGGCGACTTTAACCAGTTGATCTCACGTTGATGGGAGCTTCATAAAACCAGGCTTTCACCCAAATGGATTCTGAATACACTATTTGAAGCGACTCCTGCCAAGCACCGAGAGGTTAATATTTTCGAAAAAAGCAGCTATTTCCCAAATGGACTCAGGGCTGATTGATTGGTACTACCGACTGTTAACATTCAAATGATTTGTTTCACACACAACCAGTTTCACACGTGTTTATTACTTGCTGGTATGAAGAAACTAACTTTAATTTACAATGAAAAATCCAGTTCTATCAACAAACTTTACATTCAGAGTATACTTGTCTTACACATGTCTCGAAGAATTAGGTGAGTACGCCGAAACTAAATCCATAGCTTTTTGAAAAAAATTCCCCCACTAGTAGAGAAAATATGTGAGATACAAAGTAAGTGCATGAAAACAAAACTGAAATACTTTACTTCTTGCGCTTAATTACACGCCGGTCCCATTCATTTTCGTTTACGATGTTACAAAAATACTTTGACGTTTTTACGGAGAAGCATAAAACGTGACGAGAAGACACGAAATGGAAAAATCAAACATAGAAACAAACCTACAGCCATTGATAGGAAGGGTCAAAGTTATTAATTACTGTTGGTTATGCCGGGAGTAGTAAATTATTCCACGGGTTCCTTTCAAATAAAACATTGACGTTTTGAACAGACAGGGATGGTGCGAAGTAAAACAACATCAAATGTTTGTTTCTGGTCTTCACCTCAGAAGATGAACAGTTCTACTGTGTTTCACAACCGACACATGAAAGTTGACTAGCGTAGATTACTAATGAGGTTTCAGTTAACAGCGTTCTCAAATAGTATAGAACGTGCTGTTCACTGTAACAAGGCATCAAACAATACTGCTTAAATCGAATTAATGCCTCACAGGTTTGTGGCGACTTTGCATCAATGGTGACTTTACGACCGTCTACTCTCGTGTCGATGATATCATCCCAGACAATTGTTTCGGCGAAACAAAGTTCTTTGTTGTGTTTACTGATCAGCACATTGCCCCTGGAAATCTCTGTGAGAGATTTAAACCTGTTCAACAAAAACCCAGTTGTCACATCTGCAACTGCACGTTTGATCAGAGCAGAGTAGCAGTTGCTCTTATTCCGCCTTTGTACTGCAAAATGTAACTCTTTGTGAACGAATACACGAGTCCAGGTTTATTCATGCATTTGTGGGACGTGCAGAGCATCCGAATAATATAACCAATAATTAAAATAACACAATTTGATCTTCATCTCATCCAAAATTATTAAAGTTAAGAGTAAACGGAGAATGTTTGATTTTGAGCTGATCCTGAATGATTTACGGAAAAGTGACGAGAGGCCACATTATCGACGTGTTTGCATAGTATCTCGTATTATGATGGCTGATGGCATGTTTTATTCCCTCCGCGAAAAAGTGATATTTTTCCACATGTCGTTGCCATGACTGTCGCCTGAACAAGTGTAAGGCAGCAGATTTTTAAAATCCGGAGCTAGTTCTTACAGGATATGTACACGTACAGCATCAATTGCAGTACAATGAGTAGCTCTTTTCCTCACCAAAGTAACCGAAACTCGATATTTGAAAGACTTAGGTGGTTATTTATATAATGTGTATCTTTTGTGTTCAAAACTACAAAATAAAACAACCTTTCGTGTCACGTGAAATTTCAGATGGATTTGTTACTGAAAAGCAATAAACTCTGTGGAAGAAAATTGAAAGACGTGAACACTTTCTTTCAAACTTCTACAAAGCCGTTTTTGCTTTCTCACCAATGGATTTACAAATGCACATCTAATTAGTGAAGTCTGATTATTATGTATTTACGTTTTTGTACTTTCTGGACAGTAGAATTTGACGTTTGCGATGGCTGTTATTCTGAATGTTTCCGATCATTGTCCGAATGTTGCCGAACACTGCTGAAACGTTTGTGGAAGTAAACATTTTCACCCAACAAGATGCATATTTTTTCATATCGAATGTATTTCATCCTACACCGAAAATGTTTGCTCTTGGCAACATCTTCTCTTGGCAACATTTTCACTCAAAAAAATGTCATACCTCAAGAATGAAAGTTAAATTAGGCAATGATATACTTTGTTGCAAATTGCTTATTTCATCACCATGTCCTTTATCTATGAAAGCATAGATGTTACATTTGAATAAAACGTTTCAAGGGTGTAAAACTGCAGGAATGGCAATTGAGATCTGTTTACCTTTTTACGGTTGAAAGAGATCAGTAAGCCAGACTAAATGTGAGGCAATATAAGTAAAATGAAGACACAACAACTTGTGCATTTCAACACTCAAGGATTGCACGACAAAATTCTCATCATCATACATTTATCGAGCTAAATCAAAAAGTGATTTCAGTTAAACTTCCATGTCATTTCATTGTTTTTGTATCGGGATAACACCATGTCCAGTCTACTGCTCACCTCAGTTCCTTTAAGCCTTCATTTGTGTCTGGATTGTAGTTGGCCGTTATATAAAGGGAATAGTTTCGGTAAAGTTGCCTTCCTCTAATTATTCGCAAGTTCTCCAGCGACAAGTAAGGTACGTAATTCAATGCTATGATGACGTAGCCTGTAACCTCCCTGATATTCTGAAAACAAATTGCAATGCTCAACTTTTAACCAGTGAGCAACAGCAATTATAATTTGATTATAATTTAATCCAAAACAGTAACCCAAACCTTGTTTGAATTACTGCATCAGAAATGTCGAAAAAACACATTCGACAAGCACTAACTTCGGTATTTGCTAAGAGTGGCTTGAACTTCGTAAAACCTACAGCACAGTGGTAGGAAGGCAATTCACAGGAAATCATACCATCCAAAGACGACATTCAAGTCAATCTTATTTGGAGAAGGAATAAGATTGAGACGTCTCAACCAAAGGAAAGAAGATTAACTCAGAAGCACCGGCTCAGAAAAAAAGCGATTCGCTCAAACTTCCCTTTGGTCATGACAAACGACGTGATATCAATGGCATCAAATTGGGAAGAAAGACTACGCCCTCCAAAATGCGAAAAGAAAGATGACCCGCATGTCGGGCTACATCCCCCCACCTGCTAACTTTAAGAGCAACATATAAAGAAAAGCTCAAATACGAAGGCAAGGATTACCTGCAAATGACCTAGCACATTTGGGAAAAAACTAACGAACTATAAGCACCTTCTTTAAGCAAGCCATAAAAGCAAATAAACGATGTGTCTAGGCCCTTCAAGCACTGTGCACTATGTGGTTGCTACGGAAAACACAAAAAATCCATGGCACCATGTTTTTCACAAATAATAACAAAAAAGAAAACTTTCCCACAACGAAAAGTTGACATGCGCAAAATATGGTATTTATGTAGCGACTTGTGTGATATGTCATGAACAGTACGTTGGCCAAACTAACAACCCACTTTCCGTGAGATGGTCATTGCACTGCAGTAACTGTAACAAAGAGGATTGCAAAGATGACAATTATGAAATGGCCTCATCGCGGCACTATTCGAAGAGCCATGGAGTAGTAAAGAAGCCAACTTTTCACGCAGCATACACTTTTACTTTTTTCGAAGTCCTAGTTTCTACTGTACTCCCTAGATCAGGGTTTCTCAACCTGTGTTCTGTAGTCCACTAGTGGGCCACGGAAGAATGTTTTTCAAGGGGTCACGGCCCGATATTATTGAGATTGAGTGGGTTTTGCAAAGTTGATGTTTTAATGTTTTAATCGAAAACATAGGTACCTCTTCAGCTACAAACGTCATAGTACCCTCTCTCATTATGCGTTAGAAATTATGGCAACATGGAAGTTTCCACACAGTCAACCACATTGTGCACAACATGCAGTTACTGAAATTATTTTGAGGCGCACAGGCGACCCTTGTTGCCATGAAAACGAAATCTAGACGCTGGCGTTAATGAAAAAGGAAACATGATCTGTGAATTATCATGTATTGTGCCTCTAATAACCATTTTTTCATTGATTTTCCTTCCAACTTTTCCTATGTGGAGGGTCGCGGGGACAGCAGCCCTAGTAGGTATCGAGATACCCCACGGTCAACAGAAATCTCAGATGGTTCTGCTGGCTCCACTCCAAGATGGGACCAAGCAAGGTCGGAGGTGTAATCACTCCACCAGGTCCTTGGGCGACTTCTTGGCCGCTTTCCCGTGGGTGTACCCGGCAGGACTTGCCTCGTCACTCATTCCCGGAGCATTCTGGACAGATGACCGAAACAACGTAACTGGAATCTCTCGATTCGGAGAAGCAGTTCGACCTTCAGGGCTTTGCGTATTTCACAGCTGCACACTTTGTTGCGAAGTGTCACGTCGTGAATTCTTTGGTGACGTCGGAGAGCGGGTGCATTACGGGGTCATCGCTCCCATGACCTTCAAATGTGGGGGCAACGGGGTTGGAGGTGCATTTTTATATTTTTTTTATAGTGCATTTTTATATTTTTTTATAGTGCATTTTTATATATAACGGGGTTGGAGGTGCATTTTTCATTTTTATAACAGTATCACTGGTAATTTCGCGGTTTATCAAGATCGACTTAAAAAAATTTATTGCAGCTATTCGCGCACACTGAAAATTCAGAACGTTTCTTTTGAGGTCAACATTGTTGCTAAACAGAAACAAGCATAATTGGTAACGATTGTTTTGTTTTTATAGGTTTCCATTGCCTTCAACTTTTATTACCCCCCACTGCCCTACCGCTGTTCCGGCGTTGGTTCTTAACAAAATATCTATGTTTCTAACTATGCAAATACCTATGCATCTGCAACAACCCCCTGAACCCCGAATATCTATGCTTCTGTCAAAAAACAGGTTCAGACTTCGCATTTGATTGGAGGGCACGTTGTGTTATTAAAAACTGTCTTTAGTTATTTTCATTTCTACTTTGTTCATGTGCAACAGTTGTCACATTGGACACGTTGTACAGTGAATAGGACATGGACACTCTGCTTGTTTATCAACTGGGCCATGTGGTTGAAAAGGATGAGAACCCCTGCTCTAGATGTCTGTAAAGATAAATGGTACCACCAACTTGACGGGCAAATTAATATTAAGAACATGATCCTCCCTTTGCGAAATAATTCTTGCTGCTGTACAATATTGTTGCGCTGTTTCCTTGACGTGTATTGTTTACTTCCGTCACAGGTTTTACAGGCGCACTTTAGAGATAGGTGCCATCATAAGGAATGCATCATAAGGAATGCAAACTCAAGCATTCCACCAAAGTTCTTAGTGATAAGGGCTCGCTGCTTAAGGCAGTAATATGTCTGTTGAGTTGCTTGATCGTTGGCGTCAGTTACGTTCAATGTTCTAGTGCAGGGATGGGGAACCTATTTACTATCACGGGCCACGTGAATTGTGGAATATCACTGGCGGGCAGCAAAATCAATTAATTTTATCCTACAATTCTACCTTTATCTAAATATGAGGAAGCGTGACGTCTCTTTACTTACTATCTAAGTACATGTTTATTATGGAGGTTCGTTTCTACGCGATGTTGTGCTCTAACTTAAGTCGCGAAAATTCTGAGGGGCCCATATCAAATGTTCACGCAGGCCGCACGTTCCCCATCCCTATCCTAGTGAAATGAATTATTTGTGAAAGACGTATTTTCAAGTTAATTTTCCCAGCTTGTGTTTTTGTTTAATCTATTTAGTCTTAAGTTTTGTTTTCTCTGCTATTAGTTTAGCCTTTCAACTTTTCACCCGCAAGCATTGCTTGCCATTTTCTGGACTGAGGATCATGAATTTCACATGAAATTGATTTCCTTTCAAAATGTTTGCTGATTGATTACTTGCTTTTCCCCATGGTGAAGAATATTTACTTGAATAGTGAGCAATATTTCACAAATACATTTGTTTCAAAGCTTCACGGAACGTGATTTCCACAAGCGAGAACAATGAGACACGCTTCAACAAAAGATTTATTTTGATCAGTTCGTTGTTTTTTTAAAGAAAATACGTGGATTTTATCATTTTCCAATTTTTTTAATTATCATTAGCAAAATGCCTCTTAAAGTTCGCAATTTTGCATCACAGGATGGCTGAGTTAATCCGCATCAGCAACTTTTGTACTGTTGCGATCGGAAAGCATGAGCGGCAAGTGCGCAAAAGCTTCACACTGTAGCAGCAAGCAACAATAGAGATCACATACCATGATCACTCTATAATTATTGCTTATTCACGCCACATACAATATATATGGGTGTTATTCTTCGCGCATAACCCGTTCGTGGTGAACCACACATTTAACGCAACACCGCCGGAGAGGTTGCAACAACATCCCCTCTTTTTACAACGAACCACACCGATCACACATTCTTTGTGTGAAAGCTGCACCTGGCACAACCTTCACATCCTGGTCACAGCACAATTTTGTTGCGATCGAAAATCCCGAGCAGCATGTGCGCAATGCTTGACACTGTGGCAGCAAGCAACAATAGAGATCACCCGACAAGATCACTCTTTTATTGCTTATTCGTGCCACCTATATATGGGTGTTATTCTTTGCGCACATCCCGTTCGTGGTGAATCGCACATTCAACGCAACGCCAACCGAGAGGTTGCAACAGTATATTGAACGGTGAACATGAAATCTCGTTGATCTAGATAGTTGGAAAAATTGCTGGAGAGTTGCTTGTAAGTTTTAACTCAAGAAGTTACCCACACAAGAGATAAAGTGACATTAAATAAAAGGAATATAATATTTTTCTCTATCGTTTAACGTAAAAATTTCTCGATAAAATTCAGCACCATCCATAAGTTGGAACAACCTGTTAAAACGTTACTACTGTACAGCGACTACTGATGGTTTAGACATCCGACATAAAGTTTGAGGAAGTAAGGCTTCTCGTCAGCAAAGCATGGCCGAATAAATGCTGAAATCTTGGAAATGCGCTCCCATGTGAATTTAGAAATTAAGGATGACCTCAAAATGTAAAAGTTTTCGTGACAAACATGTGTAAGAACCGCAGATGAGCGTCCAGCATTCTATCACGACAGCATTCGGTTCATCAACATCAGCTAAGTGCTACTACTTTTGCAAGGTGTAGCACTGGCAATCACTTTGACAGCTGCATTAAGCTTAAAATGCAACACGGCATCTGCGTATAAGTGACCTCCTGTATTTCCATGAAATGATAAAAAGTGTTGAAAGAGTTACAAAGATGCAGTGAGAAGAAAGCAAAAGTTTGATCAAACTGCCACAAAAGTTTCCCTTGTCAAACTCAGTTACCTTTAAAAACGAGACATCCATCATTGGATTTTCAATGGCGGTGATTTCCAAATTACCTTTGACCCGTGTGCAGTTCACATACGTCTTGAACATCCTCGAGTAATCTTCTAAGCGATCTACAGAGCGTGAAAGGCCTGATTCGGTTCCAATACAAGTCCTATCATCAGCTTTAGTTCCTGAGGAAAGCGTTAAAATTGTCGCTTTAGTAGAATTCTGAGCAGGTTTGGAATCAGGCGTGGCACCGGCTTAACTAAATACCAGCATTAGCCGTGGTAGCAGCTTTTGCATTGATAATGGCAAGGCCTCCAATGGCAAGACGGTTGACATCACATCATTTCATGATATGATTTAACTCAAGATAAAATTGATGTCGCTCAAAAGCATTATCAGTCACCTCTTGTTCAAATACAATATTTCTGTTAGACTCACCTGTAGAATGAACGTCAAGTTTACTGAAAAACTTACGACTGATTTAAGGTTGTACTTTCCATGAAAAAAGCAAAACTTTTTTATCACGTTGAAAATGCCAAGTTTGAGTCACAATCTAAAGTTCCACGGGTGATTAACAGTCTTGTTGTATGGCAAGTTGTGTGAAGAGTTTGAATGGATCTGAGTTGTGGTAACGACACATCACGTTATAGCGACAACCTGCTACTCACAACTCACATTTCACTGTCTTTGGAGTGTCACGAGTGGCCTAGAGCGCCCATCCAAAATATGACAAGTCAACGAAGTGAAGCTTTTCCTTGTACCCATTGATTTGAGGCTACGCACGAGGTTGGAAAGCTCGCAATTACTTTTGTTTAAGCATTGGGTGTGACCCTATGAGGAATACAGTCCATCATCTCAGCGCCAGAGATGCGCGCCCAGCCGGTTCTACCGCTTAACCGGCTACAGGGATAGTCAAGCCTTACCGTTCGATTATGTCAAATCGATGTCTGAATTCTTAAACTTCTGTTTGCAACACCAAGGTTCTGGAGATGAGCACGGCCGGGACTGAATCAGCAGTAACGTTATTTTTTACAAACCCGTAGAACCCATGCAAATTAAAACATTTTAAAAATTTGAAAACCAGACAGGACTTGCATGAGGCGATAAACTTGTTTTTGGTAGCAATAACCCCTGACTATTTGATGAGAAAACTTAATACACTGATGGCTGTGTAGGATACAACAATAATGATACTTTTAGTAGACCCTGCAATTGGTTAAAATTTATCAGAGTTGTGCTTCCATATCCTCTGATACATTAATTTCAAGCTGTCCATATGAATTTGCAAAGTGACTAGAAAAGTATTTCACTGCATTTTGTTCTGAAAATCTGTTGGTTTAATTGTCATTTTCCATTTCATGTAAAATATCAAATAAAGGTGTCAAGTGCTGTTTTAAAAAGCGTATACCAAGGTAAAATCAACCCGCAACTTTTAAAAGTCTATCAAACCAGAATTTAATCGGATGTTCAAAATTTATTTATGATTTGGACTTTAACATTCTATACACAACTCGTCACGTCTCCGCAGAGATCCAATCATTTCAAAGCACGGCCCCACAAATATTTTTTGGGCATTTCCGATATAACTATCTCTTAAATCGTGATGTACTCAAGGCTGTTAAATCTGGGGTTTTCATTACTTCCCGTGGTTCTGTTTTCTTCTGGTGAAGATCTTTCTTACTCTTATGGCTACTCAAGGTGTATTGGTCTTGGATAGTCTCAGCAAGCAAAGCTAAGTAAATGATACAGCAAGCTGTGAATTACAGACAGGTACAGTGAGTTCAATTCGCACAGATGTACTGTACCAATGAAGCAGCCGCAAAGAAAATATGAAATGGTATACACAGCAATTTACGACTCAGTGGCTGATAGATTTAAAAGATATGACTACAGTAGGAAAGTGAAACAAACGTTTCTGAAAGGTACAGGAAATGTTGCCATATTATCCTAAAAATGCAACCAATCCATGTTGCTTCAACATACAAATTAAGACGAACACGGAATAAGTTATCAAAGTGCAAAGTCTATTATCAACATGTCTTAGTTTTTGCTGAGAAATGTTCATAATAAGATGAATAGATAGCGAATAGTGAGATGATGTTTGCAGGCTACTTTACTGAATACCACATACTTTTGTTCATGCTGAACACTTGTGAAAATTAGCATTTGTTTCCTGACAGACGAACTGCTTCAAACCTATTAAAAAAAACAAAACCTTTTATGTTATGCAAAACGACTTTCCATGAAAAATCGGAGGTGGCAAATGTTACAAAGAAAAAATTCAATTGGTTGATGAAAGCACTGATATCACAGTTACAGAAATATTCGCAGTGATTGAACAATGTTTTGATCAAACGAAGCATCATGTTTTTGATGCCTTGCTCAATAACATTGCATATGAAAATAAAAAAGTTCAAGGTTTTTATCAAAGAGTTAAATCACTTTTGCATTTCCATTCATTTTTGTCGTCCATGTTCCTACACCTGTTCTTCATCTGTGTGTTTCTGAACGCTGCATACGTTAATTATTATAACGTATTTTCGATAAGCTTGCTTGATAGCTGATTAAACTGGTGGTTGGAGTTCAACCACTTTTGAAAGGAAGAGGTATCTTTTTTAAAAAACGTTTTTAATTTGGCAACACAAATTGCTTCTCTGTGTGGAAAAAGTATATTTGAAGGTTCACGTCATCACAGACTTGTTTACGACATGATCTGTATGCAGGAGCCCGATTTATGTGACTGACTGAGCAGAAAAGTTCACTTAATCTTGTGTTGCTTCTTACCCAATGTTTTCCTTTCATATATGGGATTTTTTGATGAGCTGGTATGTGGTTTTCCAAAAAGAGTTGTTTGAAAAACCCCATGCAGGCTCACCAAAAATTGAATTACATGAAACATATAAATTTCATTATTGAAAAAGTAGACTCCTAGTTACGGTACGTGAAAAAAGGACATGAAGTCACTGATGTGATCTAAACAGGCTTCCAAAATACACGGCACCATCAAAGAAAAAAACGAACAAAAGGACACTTTAAGTGAAAAGGAAACCTGTACTAAGTAAGAAGTAGTTGTAACAAGACAATATGAAGTAATAATAATTTTCAAAAAAGTATTCAACAAAGAGAGGAGAAAATGGAATTTTGAAATATTGTTGGATTTTCCTCATGAAAGAACATTAAAAAACTTCAAACCAGAGTAGATGTCTGAAATGTGTAAGCATAAAATCATCTGCAGCACTTTCACAACTTCAATTTGAGTCACAAAAATCTGCCGTTTGTGAGGTGTGTTGCCCGCTTTGGGAATCACTGCCGGAAACGAACAAATACATCAACATTTGAAACTTCAAAATGGTCAAAACGATTTCAGTAGCAACCACACCTAATCCAAGTTATCACAGATATCTTCACAAGTTTCAAAATCGCACATGAAGTATGTCAAACATCTTACCTTGTGCTGTAATAGCGAGCTTAGCAAACAGTAATAAACCAAACCACACTTTCATAATGTTACTTGAACTTTACAATAAATTGGCAATTGGTTCTTGCGTGAAAGAACACTTGTGTCCGCTACCTACTATCTGAGAAACAGGAAACAATCTTTATAAACGAGTAAGCTGAAAATTACGTAGCAAAACGTTCAATGAAAACATGCATCTGACGTATCCGAGTTTTCTTCAAACAAACAGCCTTCTATCAAGTTTCTTCCGTGAGCGAAAATTTTAAGTAAAAAGTTGTAGTTATGTTTTCACGCTTGAACATTTTTGTCTGACATATACTGTAAATTGTGTGCTCTTGTCTTGTTGCAGCTTTAGTTATAATGATATTTTGATCCTAAGCGCTTTCAAGCACATGCTCATATGAGACCGCTTTGGTACCTGACTTAAAGATTGAAACAATCTATTTAGTTGTGAAAGAGGCATAAATATTGGTCCTGGATGTCCGTTCAAGACCAAATGAGATAGAGTTTTTGTAGTTTGTGGCCAAACGTTTAAAAATCATTTGATTTTTCATATACAAACATCATATTATAGGTATAATTTTCTAAGCTCAATACATTATTGGCTGAAGGCTGATATCTCCTTGAGAAAGAAAAATTTTCTCTTATGAGATTCTATGATTTTCTCTTAAATTATATGTTTTCAATATTTCACAGATTATACTCACACACCCCAGACACAAAAATGATCGATGTATTCTGCTTCAAGCTTAAATTTGCTTAGTTTTTTTGCTTTTCAATCTTGGTTATTCTTCAGTGATTGCAAACAGACGCTCAATCGATGACATTTTCTTAATAATTGCCTAAATACAAAATCAGAAAAGTGCAAAGCCAAAATATAAGGCATTGAGCCAACGAAATCGGTAACAAAATTTCATGATAACCAATGGGATATTGTGCCTTTAAGTTTGTCGTCGTTCCATTTTTATAAAGACTAGAGAGAAATGCTTTGTTCTGTTTGTTCTTTTTCTTTCAAAATTGCGCAGACTTCTGCAGTGACAAATTGTACTTGTGGGCCATGAACAATGTGTTAATGAGAAATTCTCCTTGTGTAATCAGATTATAGGCAAAACCGTTTATTTTCGCCTATTTTACTCTAATCCTCTCAATCTTCGGTGCTTTTCTCAATATGGCTACAGCTAGTGAGGAGTGTTTCTTGGTGTTTACTCGTAACAAGAGCTGCGTTTGCAATTCAAGGAAACCACCGGTAGCCACGCAGGAGATTAGCGTTTGACCTGAACTCGTGATTTGGCTTAGATCTGAAGTCGCTTTTTGTGGTTTCTTTGCGGTTTTCCGATACGTTCTTCTCGGTATAAAATACAGAGGTTTCCGGATGATAATTTTCTGAGAGTGATCTCGATTTAAAATAAATGTCTTTACTGTGAAAAAAATGGAAGGTTAAGCGGAGGTTCCCAAATGGAGCGTCGCAACAGCTTGGTGAGTCGTTATGACATTGCAAGGATATGGCAAGCTTACATCCACTGTCACTACCAAGATCTCAGAAAAAAGCATATTTAACCTTTTCTCTGATGATAACTTCGCGTATTGCAGTTTTGATACCGTGGACACGAGTACACACTTCGAAATTTTAGAAAAACCTGGTAACATGCATCGACATAATTGTAGATGGCTCTGCAAGAAGTTAAAGTATTGTGTGCAGTGACGTAACAATAGCGAAATGAGCAACATTAAGGATCTGTGAATATTTTTCTGCAGTGTATTGTTTGAATTTATGCATTGGGTTAGTGCCTGGGGAGTTAATACAAGTTGGGAAGCGCTGGGTTGAAGTTGAAAAGAAACTACAAATCGCTTTCTCTGAAAACAAACAACGTGTCACAAAACGGTCACGACTCAATGTGCAACTTTTTTCATACATCCTCGCCTACTATGACGAAGATACAGAACCTTCTTAACCGCACTATAATTCCTCAGGAAAATGTAATGCAGTAGGAACTGTGTTGCAACAACTCACACAAATAGAAAAGGCAAACAATCAATAATATTAAGCGTAGTATTAACATGCACCGATTACAACAACCCCCTACATACATCCAGAATCTGTAGAAGCCTTGCGGTAAAACTGGTTTGTGAAGGCCGCGTTTGTTTACCCGTAAACATAAAGTAGGTTTCTGAAGGGCTGTTAGGAGAAAAGTTATGCAAAAGTTTCATCAGCGAAAAGGTTATGTGACAGATGGAAAGTTATCAAAACCTTCAGAAAACGATATCGAGTCAATGCACTTAACTACAAAGTCCTTGAAGCCACTTGAAACTACGCTTGGCCAGAAATTAACGAAAGACACCTGCCCACAATTTGCTACATGGTAATACTTTCTCCTACGAATAACCTCTGCGTGACTTAAAGAAGGTCTAGTCAACATTTTTGTATTGGTACACACTTTCAAATTTGCTCGAAAACCTGTATACCCCTGCTATACTGTAAAATCTAGTGCAGTAAAAGTACAAAATGTAAGCGATTTTCCGCTGGAAATGTCGCTTTGGCAATTTCAAATGGTAAACATTGTGACATTCTAAAGTGTGTGCACGTGTCCACAATATCTGACCTGCAAAACGCGACGTTGATTTTTATTTATTTACTTTTTTATTAACAGCGCCTTGTTACATCTCGAAGTTTGAAGTAACAAGCTGCTGTGCGAAGGCCGGAGCAACAAAAAGACAACGATTTTTACAACTGCAGCAGCTCCATTAGAAAGAAAAACAACGGAGAGAAACAACAGCGACAGAAGTGGCAATGAGAAGAATGACATGCCAGCAAAATGACCTTGTGACCTGACCTTCTATTTGAATAAGACAGGGGATAGTGTTGTAATAATGTGTGTAATAACCTAACTCAATACTGTATAAAACAATATGCAATTTGCTGCTGAATACTGATATTGGATATAAAGAAACCAAGCAGGATGTCAAGTTCGAAAAATTTCAATCAACTCTGGCAAGGCATCCAGGAATTGAAAGAAA
>JGI24021J15306_10003970_pt1 | contig 16977 bp, 16 predicted proteins | sample Ectturendosymbi1_FD_15306 | JGI IMG/M metagenome (IMG submission 15306) | reverse complement strand
CGGGCGCTTGCGCTTGGGAGATTACAGAAAACAAAAGACGAAACGTTTTGGGGCGAACGGTTTTCATAAAAAAGCAACATTGGCAATAATCGCGACATGCAGGGGCGTAACGAGGTTAGATGGCGCCCGGGGCAAGAAGCAAGTTTGGCACCCCCATGTTCGAACCTGAGGTCTTTCGAAAGCAAATCTACTGTATTGAAGAAAGTACTTGCGACACTGTTGGGACTTTTTGGCGCCCGTCGCAGTCATTCCATGCCCCCTACAGTGATTCGGCGCCCCTATAGTGATTCGGTGCCCGGGGTATTGTGCCCTCTTTGAACCCCCCTCGTTACGCCCCTGGCAACATGACAACTTTTCGTGAACCAGGTTCCTCTTCGAGTTTATCTGCTTGAGGTGTTTTTTCATCACCGTAAATCCCTTCAAAAATGTTCAGGCTTTGTTTAAAACCCACGTTGTACCAAATGATGCTTTGTTCAAGAATACCTGCCGTTTTTATTGGAGTACTTTACAACAGTCGTGCATTCTCACTCGTTGGCCCATGTTTCCAGCAGTGGATGAAGTCAAGTTTCGCTTAATACTGCAAGGCACAAAAAAGCCTCCTCAAAAACTTTTGAATTGTATGGCAATCACTAGTCAGTTCGTTGGTTTGATCATCAGTTCATGGTAATGACAAATCTTATGTGATTGATATTTAAAAACATTTCTGGTTTGAAATAAACGGAAACTTTCCAGTAGCTGTTGTGTATTCTTTCCCTTGCGTAGATCTGGTTGACGTTCACACCCGTTGCATATAAAGCAATGCATTATTACGAAACAAACCTGGACACGATCAACTGGTTGTCAATCGTCTTCATGGCGTCTGCCATTCCTCTTGGCATCCTAGCGACCGTGATTTTGGAAACGTACGGCCTCAAGCCGGCGCTATTAATGTCGTCTTGGTTTGCTTGCGCCGGGAGCGGATTGAGAATTGCCAGGTGAAGATCATTGGTTGCTTTGGACTGCCTATCCCAAAAGTTACAATTTAGTTTGAAAGGAAAATATTCAAAAATAGGTTTATAAAGAACCGGAGACCTGAAAATAAAATTTGATCCACACCAAACCGCTACTTAGAATTTTCTGTTGTTAATGTTGCAAAAAAGTCGACGCAAACGCAGATATTTTGGCACCACACCACATCAGAGAACGCCATTCCTCCTTGAATGGAAGTAGTGATCAGTTTTCTCTCCACATTCCTTCCGTTTACACAACTCTTTAGAGGTGTTAATGGACGTATTGACCTCAGTAATACATTTTTGCAGCACGATTGAAACTTGGCCTCATGATGCTCGCATGGCTGCGCTGTTCACTGGTCAATGTATCACTGCCCTGGGCCAATCTTTCAGCATGTACGCTCCAGCAAAGACTGCTTCAACTTGGTTTCCAGAGAATCAAAGGACGCTGGCAACCACATTCGGTGCTGTGGGTAAGCTTTGGAAATACAGTAGATGTCATACAACATTTTCAATGTTGTGTGCTTGTTTCAAGTCGAACGTGCTTTCTGTTGAAATTCAAAATTTCGCAAACTGTTAATGCGAGCTCGATTGTCGTCAGAAACGTTTAGCCTTGTTTTTTGCTCCCTCCTTCGATTTACTACAAACCCGTTTTTGTTCAGTTGTGCTAGTAAGCTTTCAGTTTCATAATAGGGGAAACGCAAATGGTATTGCAAGAAAACCTACAAGAGAGAGGGCGAGTTCAGGGAGTGACAAAGTGAGAAGACATCATATCGATATTAAGCCGCTTAATTTGTATATAACAAAACGACCTGAAACAAGTGGTTGTGATAACAAAAGATATCTCGTCTGAAACGGCGGAAAGTAATTCTGCACTTGGAATGCAAGTGGCTGAAAGTAACTTTGCTGATTGATTACAGCGAATCCAATTGGAGTTGTCTTGGCAGGCCTTGTGAGTCCTCTCTTCGTCACTGACATGGTGCTGGATTGCCGCAGTCTTGTAAGTATTTGTGAATCTGCGATAGATCCCTGTAGTGGTGGGTTTGCAAAGGGGGCAACGTGGTGCTAGCGTCCCCCAAACCACCATTGCGCCTCTTTTAAAGGGCGTTTGTTTTAAGAATTTGCGACCTTTTCAAAATTAAGACGGACCTTTTTTGCTTTTATCTTTTCTTTCTAAAAAAATATCAAAGAACTAACTGCATCTGGTTCCCTGTTTTTCACTACCCCCCAAACGTCAGGTCTGGACCCGCCACTGAATAGCAGCTGCGAAACCTCTCCTCTGAAGTTATTTTCCTTGTAAAGATTATTTCACACATACAATACCTTGTTTGCCATAAAATTTGATAATAAGGTAATCTAAATGTGCCTCTTCGAGCCGTTTTAGATTTTGAATTCTCCAATTCGCAAAATCGATAATAGCAGTGAACATGAAGTGAATCATTTTTGCAGTCGTGCATACGCAGAAAGTTTAACTGAAAATCTTGCATCAAACACATTGACGCTTACAGTTGAGGTTCATTTTTTCGTCTAATTCATGGAAGCAAGCGGCATGATCGCAAAATTGTTTTTCTGTAACGCTCCGTGCCATTCATTTGCCGGTCAACGAATGTCAGCCAAAAAAACGTCGTGAAACAATTGGTTGAATCGGTTTCAACATCGATAAAAGAGTATTTTTTGCAGTTAATCGTGATGTTTGTTCCAACCGCTGCCACGGCCGTCTTCACTACCGCGGTTATGACGGAATCGAAACCCAAGCATCCGCCATCAGCAGGCGGGGCTGGACATATGAGTGTCTTTGGTAAAGGCATAAAGGTTTGTTAAACTTTTACGGCGAAATATTTTGTCATTCCCTTTTACATACAAGAAGGTCTCACTTTAATAAGGAAGACGGTTTTCATCTTGTATATCAAAAAAATTGTTTTGCCACAACTGCATGCGTTTATTTCGTTGAACCAGCCAGGAGTGCTGGACGAGATTGTGTAATACCTTCGGCGCCGGGTGGAATTTCCCTTTTCAGGTGTAATCTGCCCATATTGGGCAAGTCAGTGCACTGCAAACCCGTAACTTGCCAGCCAATAGAGCAAGAAAGCTGTTCAAATCCTAAGCTGCAGCGTAGATGCAATTTACTTCTATTTCTTCCTTTGCTGAAAAAAGTGCATTTTGTGAAACAGTTATTTGCTTTCTATACTTGGATTTAATATAGGAGCGATTGACGTAAAAACAGCTTTTTTTTCAAAGGAACTTGTCTGCAATAAGAATTACATGGTTTTGGTCTTGACCATTGGAGGAGCAATCGGACTTTATTCCACTTTTACCACCCTCCTTGAACAATTCCTCTGCCCATATGGATACTCAGACGTAAGTCTTGAAATTAAGGATAAACAGCAACCTAACGCATTATATTGCAACGTCAAAAGTTCATCCTGTTTCACAAATTTTAAAAATAATATATGATTTTCTGGGATTCATTGGGGAAAACTAACTTTGTAAGTAGAGAATTAATTTTGAAAAAATGTATTAATCATGTTTTTCTTCGGCGCATTGTACAGCGACTGACTGGTGTTTGTTCGGCGGCCATGACCGTAGCGGGAGTGACTGGAGCGGCATTGGCTGGAGCCTGCGTCGATGTCACAAAGCAATTCTCGTCCACAGCAAAGATATGCTTCAGTGCCACTGCCCTTGGAACCATTATTTTCTGCATAGTACGTGAGATCAGCGAAAGTGTACTGGCCACTGCTTCTATGTACTTAATGACAAACCATGTTTATGCTTAGCTTTAATCTTCAGAAGATTATTTCTTTTTATTTTCTATTTCGATGTGCACTAAAATGAAAAAACGCAATTACATCGCGTTTATTCAGCTTCTCACAACCTTTTCTTCAAAAGTTTCTAACTTACATTTTACCAAAAAGCGAACACGTTCAGCAATAGACAGTTGATCACAACTTTAGAAGTCACTTGAGTTGTTTTTGAAAATAACCCGCAAACATCATCGCTATGACCAGTCCTTCAAAAATGCTGCCAAAACTGTCAAAGGCATTATTGGACAATGACTGCCATGTAAACGTGTGCAAAGAAGTATTTATAGCATTAAAAATAAAAACAAACGCTTTCACTTTCTGAAAATGGTTGTTTTGTTGCGCGAAGGGCTAATCAAGCAATAGGTTGTGCACTGATTAAAGGTGTACCGGATAAGAGAAATGCGCCAAGTTTCTAAATTTTTGTCGCTTGTAGCTATTCATTTTTTGTGAACTGAGAAAAAGATATAAGAAAGACGCGCAAACCAACAGGCAGTATGGACTGCAACAACTTGGATTATTGCTGCATTCGCTGGTTTGCTTAGGAAACGGTTAGATCATTCAAACAATTTGCCTTAATATCACAAACGGATTTAAAGTCATTTGGAAGGTTACCTGATGGACCGTTTTTTTTACTGACATTGAATTTCTTAGGAAGTAGTGAAATGCTAAAAAAGCGAACTTTTGTAACTGAGGAGAAAATTCAGCAAAACGTCAAAAAATTGAAGTTTGTTTTTATTTGAATAAATAAAACTGACAAACTGTCAAAAATTTCACAAACATCGCGTCGAACGACGGACAGGCCGTAAGTAGCGTTATTCAAGTCACCATTGTGACCCGACCGGGATTCGAACCCGTCCCACCACCTTTATTTCCCACCCAGGCTGGGCCATGTATGACCGTTTACCGAATGCAAAATCTCGCCTCACTTGCGTTTTGCCATGGAGTCAGCAATGAGTCGATAGTACGTTTTGATCACAACTTCTCTTTATTTTTATTCGATAGTCCTTTCTAGCCTGTATCTCTGCACTGATGACGCTTCAACTCAATTGCAGGTTTTCCAATATGGCTTGGGGTACTACATCCTTTTCCTGATCGTTTTCATTGGCTTCTTTTCTTTCGGGTTGTATCCGCTTGGAGTCGAACTGGGAATTGAGAGTACGTATCCAGTAGGTGTCGCCACATCGTCAGGAGTGATCATGATCAGCGGGTGAGCAACTGCGTGGTGAGCATCGTAACTGCTAAGCAGGGCGTGGAGATGAAAGCGAACGCTACTGACGCCTTCAATTTTATTTTTAAAACATTCATAAGCATTTCGCATTGTTAAAACAGCAAGAAAATCAACGCTTTTTGTTCAGCAGTTTCCGACTTTGCATTTACTTCTCTTTCCGCAAGGTCTCCGCGAACATGGACCTACAAATTAGCCTGAAATAAGGAAAAAAGTCTACCATTGCCTTTGCGCTTATACAGGGGTTTCCAACGTTTTGAGGTGATGTTCACAAAATGGAAGTGGTGAGGGGCGCAGTGCCGCACCCAAAAAAGGTGCCCAATTCTGAAAAGCGCAAAAAAATGACTAAATACAGTTCTTATTGAATACGCACATGAAAAACAAAATACAATCGAGAAAAATTAAGTCACGTAAATGAAGACGTCAACACATTCAATGACGTATCGTGATGTGCTGCTTTCCAATGGAGGCACAAAAAGCAACAGATCTTTACTGAGATTTGTGTCCGTCACGTGAGCTTGTTGGTCAGCTTTATGCAGCCGACGTGTAACAGGGCCCAATGTGGAGCCAAGGCCGCATAAACCTGGCTCGGGAGGGATGTCGGTTGGGGAAATGCTCTGTTTTTGCATTGACTGCTTTCCAATTGTTCTCACGGGATCAGGTGGTCCAATGGTGGTTTAGTGCCATTAAGGCTGGTTCAGCTCTTGTTGCTACAAAAGTGGTAGGAGCTCCCGGCAGCATACCAGAAAAATTTAACCAGTGGTGTTTCTTCTTTCTTTTCTCAACTTCATAAAGATAAGCCAAGAAATCGTTTTGTGGCAAGCGGTGACGATTAAAACATGAACCATGTAAAACCAAAGTAGGCAAATCCTTTAACTACAAAAGTTTCTATCGTTTCAGTGCTTCAAAAACACTTCTGTTTTTTCCTTTTTAGGCAAGTCCAGTCCATCATTCTTGTTGTGATGCTAGGTGCTATAGGAAAGCCAATGTCGTTCGACGAAACACAAAAACACAACTCGACGTGTCTTACAACTGCTTTTGCAAACGCTAATGGTGTAAATACCGTCACTACTTCTGCGTATTTCGTGGAAGCTGTTACTGGAAAATCGCCACCAACAACGTCACCCACTGTCTACGACCTCAGCGGTATGTATGAAGTATACACGATAGCTGTTTGAAAATGGCAACAATTTTATATTTGTATCTCCATGAGACTAAAGTTGAGTGTATGTTGCGGGCAGGCCTGGAAAGAAAAAAAACATTAAACAGAAAATCTTTCCGTGCAAGGACTTGATGTGCAGGAATGTGCGTGTTATTTCCTTGTTTCCCAAACAAGTTCAAAGTTAATGTTTGAAAGAGCAATTTGCTTATCACCCGGTATTATTCACGTCAGAAAGATGTACGTGGTGCGTTTGAGCGCATGAACGCCTGGATGAGGCACAGGTTTAGCGCCACCAACCAGTGGCGTAGCCAGTCCAATATTTTGGAGGGGAGAAAATGTTTGATTTTAGGCGAGCAACAGAATTTTTGTTTGTTTGGGGCGCCGCTTAACAAATCGCAAAATGATTAGATATGCTAAACATTTTGGGAGACCATGGCCCCTGGGCCCTTCCTGGCTACGCTTCTACCACCCACAAAGCTGGATTAATTTCAGCTTAGCTCTACGTGTTCTTCTAAAGTCGTCCAATAAATAGGCAACTGGAATCGCCTTAAAAGCTAATCCAATAAAACAAGAGCACGTGCAGAATACATTTCGAGGGTCTGGTCCTGGTTTGGGGCATGCAATGACGTCTAGTCGGTTATCGAGTAAACAACATCACGTTTTACGTACGTGCTGTTTTGCAATCTCTCACTGAATTTCCCTTGCTACACGTTCTTGAGAATGAGCACTAAAACATTAAAACGTGTTGAGCATTTTTGTTGAATGCCAACGTATTTATGACAAATATTATTCTTTACAAAAAAACTTGCAGTGCGTATTTGAAAAGTTAAATCATTATCCAAAAATGGAGTGAACAACATCGCACGTGGTTGGTGTTAAAGCTTTTCAAGGAAGTATTTTCCATTTTCCTTGCTTTCGTTGAAACCTCTGTCTGTGGCGTGACGTATTGAAGTAGCCAAATATTGCAAACAAAAACTCATCCGAAACTGCTTTTTCTCCGTGTTCAATAATAAAGCAAGCTCCAGTTTCGTAGCAAGCTTGTGAGGAAACTGCCTGCTTGGCTCCACTTTCATCCTTTTGCGACGATTCAAACTGCTCTGTATTGATTTTGTTTTTGCAGCTTCTTTGTACATCTGCGCCGCCTACATGGCCTTCCTAGCCCTGATAATGATTGTATTTTTCCGACCTACCTACCTGAGAATGAAGGCGGAAAGAAGCCTACACCGCGACTGTGACGAAACAAAAGGCTACCAACGACCTAGGAACAATTCTTCGTCAAGCGAAAAAGAATTTTCTGACGACGGAAGTTGTGTTTGACAATAGGAAACTGCGTCGTCCCCGGCCATTCTGGAGACCTCAGCTTGACCGTGCTCATGTGTGGAACAGTTGGACAGGTGTAGCTCTGAGAGAGTGCTAGTACTTGTGGACAAAGTGCATTTTGCAGGACGACGTTTTAAACACATTGTAAGCGCCAACACAAGCGTTTTCATAAACATCTTAACAACTCAGTAATTCTGCATTATTACCAACTTTTCATTGAACGAAATTGGAATTAGAATATCACAGACGATTTCTTCAATATTTCAACGCTACCAATGAAGATAAAGTTTTGGGAATAATTTTAATTACTTTGACATATGTGACATACACAGTCGTCTTTTGTAGACAAAATCGAGTGCAATCCAACGATACGTTTACCGTTTTGTTCTTAGTGCGGTTTACATTCACAATCAATAAGGCAAAAACACAGTAGTATCGCACAAAGTAGATGGAAATATCTAACAAACTTATTATTAAAACTTGCAGTAATTGACAGTTTTCTGATAATTTATGGGAAAATTTGTGTTGGGTTGCTTGAATCGCTCCTCAATGAACCATATAAGTCTTAAAAGATGGATTCTGTTGATCTCAGAAGGCATACATAAATCGGCTCAAACGCAATGCTTATTTTTTCAATGGATGTTTCTACTTTAAACTTATGGGAGGCGGAACATGGGTTCGAACCCCCCACATTTTGTAATGGGGAGTTTGAGACACGAGAGCCCCTCGACAATTTTACTGTATTTTTATTTCTTCGCCATGAAGCACGTCTCCTTCCAAATTTTGCTGAGTGCTTGACTTGTCGACAAGACAAGTTCATTGTCATCTTCAAAACGCGTTGTATCCAGTGGCGTAACTCACGGGGGGAAGGGGGGCAATCCAAACCACTTGTCAAGCTAAATGTAAAAACCGAGCCCCCATTTAGCTTTTATAATATTTAGTATTCTTTTGGTTTTCAATAAGTTGTTGTTTCTTTGAGTTTTTGGGGTGTTTTCTGGTTTTAGCTGGCATAGATATTCACGTCCAGGTTCACTATCATTTATCAACCTTTTTCCAAATGTTGGCTAGTGGGCCCTCTTCAGCAAAGTTTTCCCCCTGGCTCAAACCTCTAGTTACGCCACTGGTTGTATCGTTATGCTGTACTCACTGTGGCGGAAAGTTCGAGAAGTGTATCCTACATACAGTACATACGTCGTGCCTGCCTTTGTTGAAAAAAAAATATTCACATTTCTACGCGTGGGAAGGTTTATGGATCATTGCAGTCAGGGTCGTACCGAAGTTGCATGGCGCCAAGAGCAAGGAACAAGTTTGGCACCCCCATGTTTGAACCCAAGGTCTTTCGAGAGTAAATGTACTGTATTGAAGAAAGTAATGGCAACATTGTTGGAACTTTTCGGTACCCCCAATGACTCGGCGCCCGGGGCATTGTTTCTCCCTTTCTCCCCCTCGTTACGCCGCTGATTGCAGTGACAACATAATGTTCAGCAGAGGTTTGAAACATCTTTCACTGCGTTAAGAACGATTTTTATTATATGCATTCTATGTCTTGAATTGTGATTTCATTGTGAACCAAAAATGAGTTAAACGATATAAACACTTAACAAAGAATTAAAACCGTTAAATCTGTCAACCTGTTTGAAAGTTGTTACCTGTCCTGTTTACGCAAACTCAAATTTTTATCACAGGCTTGCTTCTAGAGAAACTTTGTTGCTAAATATTTTAGTGCACAGTTGGATTTCAGGTACAGCGAGCTGTTATGTCTTTGCGCTCGTGTTTACTTAACTGATAATAATTGCAGTTGCGGACTTTTCGCCATTGTCAATTGTTGTCGCACGCTCAGTTAACTGATAGTGAGGTCTGTTTGTTCAGCTCACTGCGCCTTGTAAAATGCTTAGCTTCGTTTCTGTTGTATTTTCAGAGACCGCATGCAACGATCAATCGCTGTTGAAGTTTGCTGCTTGAATTTGTGTCAACAAAGTTTACGTTGACCATCTTCCGCTTGGTTGCAAGTGCTATAGGAAATAAGAGATTGCACTCCTGTTAATGTGCGGGATTTGTAAGGTGTCAGGTTAGGCGAAGGTCGCTGCGCACGCGTTCGAACTCCCTGCGAGTGCTCGCTCACCACAGCTCGTAATTAAGGCTGGCGCCGCAACACCAGTTCCCCTAAAATTACAGAACGTCGAACTAAAACCCCATCTCTAGTTGCAGTGTATCGTCATGTCAGGGAGAAATCTATTAATACCAACATACGCTTCTTTCAAAAGATACAGGTACAAAACTTTTAATGGAAATATACTAGTTCTCAATGAAGGGGATTAAACCTTTAAATATGATAGTTTCATTAATACCGGGCAGGCTTGACCTACGTTTTTTATCTGCTATCTAGCTTCTGCTCTCTAGCTCAGCTCGCATGCATCTTGAAACAGTGTGCAAACATGTTGAAAGATCAGTCTTGTGCATTTACTGGGAAATTTCCATTTACTACTCATCGAGTACTGTTGCGCGGCGCCTCAAATCGCGACACCCATTTGTACCCGCCGCACAACAACTCATCAGCTTCTCTGACAACAACATACGTGCGGCGTAGTGGGTGGATGATCAATGGAACGCGGAGTGGGCGGACAACACCACAAGACTGCGCACTTTAATTCCAGACACCGGTACCCACCCTCCGGAATGACCCTTCCAAGAAGAGCCTGGGTCCGGCTTAACCGCCTCCGCACCGGTGTCGGATGTTTCCGCTCCTGCTTGTACAAATGGGGTATGGCCTCCTCTGCGGACTGTGAGTGTGGCGCGCTAAGATAAATTTAGTAAACAAAACAACAACAAAACACAGAGGGAGAAAAGCATGCCTATGTACAGGGGGGTGAACAACTGTAGAGGTAAAAAACATAAGGGAAGAGAGGGGCATCAACACAATATTACAGAAAATGACAAGCATATGAAACGAAAATCAACAGGAATTTTTACAAGATAGCAGGACGTTTTTGTAATATTTTCCAAATGAATCGGACGAGAGAGATTTCGAATTTCCAGGAATATCAGACCAAAATTTGGGACCAATATACTTTTAAAGAAAGCTGATCCAGGGACGTTTTCATTCTGGCTAAATGATATTTTTGCTAAGAAGCAAGCCTTGCTTGATAAATGTGCTGCAATATCAGAAAAGTAGTTATCAAAGTGAATACGTGGTTCACCATTACCAAAGAAGTGGATGAAAAGCAGTCAAAAATAAGTCGCAACGCACGAGGTTTACTTTGATCATGTGTTGGCTAAAGAGCAGACACACGATAAGGGATGAAGAAACTTCGCACCGGACTCCATAAATGAACGTCGGCAGGCCTGAAACCAAAGGGGTGGGCAAAAGGCAAACGGGCAATTTCTCCCCGAAAATTTCAAAAACCATGTGAAAGTGCCAAATAAGCTTTTTTTAGTTGTTAGGTACAACAACAAGTTATGATCGAAATTTCAGCTTATTGCGGTCCTAATCTCGGAAATCAGCGTATTTTGTTATAAAGCAGGAGTTCCCCATACCCTTTTTCTCTCGTTCAACCAGGGGCGTGCAGAGGACTGATAGTGCACAAGACGAGTACTTGATAATGTGCCCCCTACCAAATAGTAGTACTGGGGAACGTGCTAAATACAGACACAACAAAATTACCTGCCCAGATCTTTGCCACGTGCAATAGGAATATGCTTCATCTCAAGTGAGAGTCAAGAGGAGAAAAGAGCTCGTACCACGTTACGCAACAGTAGCAAGGGATGTGAAAGTTGTAAAACGTACGTGCAAGGGCACGCAATTTTATTTTGCATGGCACTTTTGGCGAGAAAAAAAGTGAAGTACGTTGCAGAAGGTATGGGTGCTCTGCTCACAAAAACAGCACGTTTTTAAACGTATCGTACAGAGCGCCGGAGGTGTTTTAACAGCTCCGAACCATGTTCTTTCTGAAAAATTTACCGTCGTGTTTTGATTTTTTTTACAACAATTGAAAGAGAAGATTCTACCGCCAAATCGTTACGCATGATATAGACCTGTGACAAAATTCGCATTACCACTGAAAATGAAACCAAGCAGACAAGACACCATTGAAACGTAAAGCGTTCTTTACTCATAAACGGCTTCCTTGCAGACATACGGACATTAGCTATTTTAATGATGATAATACGAGACGCTGATCAGGGATGCTGCCATCAGTTGCTGAAAGTGTCGCTGCTGTTCACAAAATTGCCGTGTTTCTTGTTTGAAGAATGAAGCCGACTTGGTTTTGTGTTCTGGATGTTTATTAAAAAAAGAAATGGTGCACTTTCTATTCACCATACTAAGCCTGACTGGGATTAGATGGGTAAAACGAAGCCGATCTTATCAACTTTTTCCATAAAAATAGCAGATAATGATTGATTACTGATTAATTATTTGGATGCTCATCGCCATGACATTCCGCTTGTAATCTCTAAGCATAACGTGACCGCTAGTGAGGGACATTAGCAACGTGCACGTGGCCCAACACACCGGGTGAATCGCTACGCTGGTCTTGCGTGACTGTAGTAGCAATAAAAATTGATATCAGCTTAGCACATGCTTGGGCTGGTTTACGATGCATGTTGATGCAGTTGGACAATGTGATCGCAAGATCTTTTGCCGTGCCGTTTCTAAGAAGATGGTTGTTCTCAAAATTGTTTTACATGTTTTGATGTTATTTGTTTGGCCGTGCATTGTCATATATTTACGAAACAATATAATACAACCCAACTGCCCTAACATCTGCACATCTTTTGTTTTCATAATCACGCAACAATGGAACAAGCAACAGAAAGTTTCGCATGGGAGCGACTTGGCGCTGGTCACACACAAAATGTACTAAAGACAAAGGTTAATGAATGAAACTATTTGATAAGCTATTTAGCATGAGCAAGTTGAATGAGCTACCCATGTTTGTGCTACCAAATCGTCCTGTTTAAATAACTTGGATCACTCACTTTCGTGAAGGTTTTGCACAAATAAAATGAAGGAAGTCAACCTCAAAAAATATCATTGCGCTTCAGTGTTTGAAAAGGCGTCTATGACGTCAAAAACCACCTATTGTCTTTTTGATCAAGTCGCAGTGTTGCTCGCTTCATCGCTTTAGGAAACATGGCCAGTCTTTTTCCTCACGCTTTGCTGATATGAACCTTGGGTTTAAGGTTAAGTTGAATATGTAAATTAAATTGTAAAAAATACGTTCAGCTTTCACAATGATCTCATTTTCACGGCCCGCTAAAGGCTATTTTCTTCCCAAAGAACGAGATCGTTCAGACTGAACACATGTGACCAAATGACGACTTTAGACTCAAGTTATTCTGCGTATTTTTAGAGGGTCAGGTCAGACGCATCTGAACAAAGACAAACTGTCTTTAAAAGGTTTGTTTGAGTTTTCTGTAAGCTCAGTTTGCAAAAGAAAAGTCAACAACGGCATAAAAACTTTTCAAGGAACAGCATTCTTACGTTTCAACGGCAGGTCCATGGCCAATGTGACACCAATCATGTACCATGTGCTTATGGCCGATCAGAAATGCGTAGATGCGTCGGACGCTTGCAGGCGAAGCTTCCGGTTTTGCTGGTTTGCGCTTCTGCAAGCAAACTTGTTGTGACCAGATTAATCATTATCGTCACTACTTGAGAGCAGCAAGTGACTTAATCGAAGCAACAGCGCGACGATTTTCTTTAAAGAAATATTTTGCGTCTGCTCCTCGGCGGGAGCAGAAAAATACACGGAGCTACTTTCGATAAATTTTGAAATGCACGTCATCTAGAGTGGTTTGGTTTCCTGTACCGTAGTGCTGCAAAAGCATGCTGCCTAGCCTTTGGCATAAGTTAAAACAAAGAAAATAAAGTTTTTGTTTTACGGCAAAATACATCTGCTTAACCGCTATGCAATCGCATGAATCTTATGAAATTGAATTAAGCTGATGAACAACAAACAACAGTAAAGTCGAGATGCAGTCAGCTTGCTCTTCGTCAGCTCTTGACCAAAAGCGCTCTATAACAAATTAAGGTAGAAATGCAAGTTTTACTTGAAAGGCGACATTGAAAGCAGATGCTTTAGTGTTGGGCAGTGTTGTTCAAAGGTTGTAGTTATGTTCAAAACTGAAGTTGATTGATTAGAATGCATTGCTAGATTCCAACACTTCCAACAAAGATTTCTGGACAAGGTGTGTTAAACAGAAGCACGGAAAGGTCAGTGTTTTCATCCTATTCCAAGAGTAAAACGCGGCTCACAAGATTGCGGTATTCATTAAATTTACATTCTAATCCGATATACATAAGCTTGCTGGAATGCCCAAATGTTGTTTTCACTCGGCCTATTTCTAAAAGCTGGAAACCTGCGGTTGGCGTAACGAACAGGATAGGAAATGTAAATTCGTACTATGTATTTAAATTAAACAAAGAAATAGTAACTGTACATCTAATAAAAAAACTTGCAATTTACAAGTTGCAGAAAATGTGTTTTCCTGCTCTACATGTTTCACTGGCATAAAGATAACTAAGAATTGTTGTTAAAGGAAACAATCAGGCAAATACAGAAAAACTGGCTTTCCAGTGACTTTTGCATGAATTGTGCAAAATCGTTCCATTTTGTTGTATGAATCGAAAACGCAGGAAGCATCACTATACAATGTTACAACGCCCCAGTAGGAGGTCAGTTACCCAGTTCATGAATATGCTTTCCAATCGCTTTTGAACAACACAACTCTGTCCACCTGTGTGCAGTATTCTGCGTGAAAGTGTCAGACAGTATTTTTGCAAGACAGTTCAAAACTTCGCATATCGGGTCGGCTTAATCCATGAAGTCTGACCGACAGTCATATCTTTTTTGACGCTTCCCGTTTGTCGTTGTGATGAGGTAGAAAAATCTTGCCAGTCGCATGATATCAGACTTGGGTGTTTTATTAAAAAAATGAGGAATAACAAGAAAAATGGGTTGTATGTTTTGACTTACTGTAGAAAGAAGGCTTTGCAATGCCGGATTAGGGTTCTGCCCTGACCTTGGACCTTGCCTGATGTTTTCCTTTGCAGAACGCTGAGAACGCCTTGAAAACCTGAGAATAACTTTCTTCAGTAAGAAATAGAGAAAATTTAACTTTTTGCTTGTTACAATGAAGCATGAAGAGGAAAAAGACAGCTTTTCCTCCAACCAGGAGTACCGCACATACAATAAACGTTGGTTCGTCCTTGCGGTTGTTGTGCTTCTTAATGTAACAGGCGCCATGGTGAGTGAAGCATAGATTTTTGTTACACACTTGCGTTGCCAAGACAAAAGTGAAAAGAAAAAATTGATGGCCAAAAATTATATTTGAAACAAATGCCTTGGTTTCTGCAAAGCAGTGGTTCTCAACCTTTTTTGGCCCACGGACCATCTTTAAAAAAAATACCCGATGGACCACTTTGCTATGCTGACACCTCATGACCAACTAGTCGAAACTGCACTGCACATAAGTCAGTGAACGTTGTATTAAAGATTTAAGAAACTCTCTGTGAACCACTAGAAAATCTGGGTGGACCACCAGTGGCCCACCTGGACCAGTCGCGTCGCCACAGGGGACTTTTGTGGGCTTATACCCCCCAAACAAAGCTCCAATTCCCCCAAATGGAAGCATGAAACACTATAAATTAGTATAAATCAGTGGAGATTTTGTCAATTTTTGGAATGTCAAGCCCCCCTGCACAAACGAAAAGCCCCCCTATTGAAGACTTTCTGGCGACGTTGGGAATCACTGCTGTAAAGTCATCAACCTGTAAAATTGTGGCATTCTATCCATGATACAATTTGAGAAAGGGTAGAAGCAAACAAACAAACAAAAACATGCAGAGCACAGTAGTGCAAGTTGCAAATGCAAATGTTTTGTGATCCGTGAACCTTGGTATTCTTTTTAATCTGGGCAGGTCTGGTTTACGTTCACTCCCGTTGCTTACAAAGCAATGCAATATTACGACACAAACCTGGAGACAATCAACTGGTTGTCAATCGTCTTCATGGTGTCCGGTATTCTCGTCGGTGTCCTGGCAACGGTGGTTTTGGAAAAACACGGCCTCAAACCTGCGTTAATACTTTCTGCCTGGTTTATCTGCGTTGGAAGCGGACTCAGAATTGTCAGGTAAAAAATAAAATCTACTGTTTTTTTCAAGTAGCCTACCCAAGTTGCTCCCGCTACGCATCTGGGGAGGCGAATGGGTACAGCGCAGAGTGCTTCTAATCTGGGAGACTTGAAAATCACGCGTAAACGGCAATCTTGCTCTATAAGCTAGTGATTAGAAACTGGAACATTACTTCGTGCACAGAAAAAGAGCACAAACTGGTGGAGGAAGTCACATGATGTTCCCTGGATGTTGTTGGCACTCATCGACTATGCGCTGTGGTTCTAACACTGTGGAGTTGGATGATGGATGGAAACGCCTTTACTCCGGCATTGAGTCAACAAAGTTTGCCCAGGCTATGAAGTGGGGATAATTGCAAGCCCTCAGCTGGGAACCGTGTCGATGAATCGGTCCCACTAGGAGGAAAAGTGTGCATATCCAGTGTGAAGCTGTTGGGCCGCTCCTTTTGTTTGATACAGGTATACGCCCAAACTCCAGTGCACTGTGCACTGAATTCGTGAAAGAAATTAGTGATGCCTTGCAAAAGGTGAAAGCTAACGAATCCACGATCCTTTTGAGAGAGACTTCAATGCACACAGTTAGGAACGATGCCATGGGAAGGTGTGATTGCCCGACATGATGATGTTAACGTCATTGATAATTATGAAAGGCTCTTGCTGCAATTGTGCTTTAACAACGCACTGTGCATAATGAACGCTTTCTTCCAACACATAAATGCGCACAAGTACACCTGGTATAGATGTTCACTGGGCCAACGGTCACTCATTGATTTCTGCATAGTGTGAGCCGACTTGTTCATTCAGTGTTGGCGCAGCGCCGGATTTAGGGGGGGCCAAGGGGCCCGGGGCCCCCACCAAAGAGGGCCCCCACCATTTTCATGTGAATAGCCATATGTGAGACATGTGCGTGTCACTTAGTCATTTTTAGTGAACAAATTTTGTTTGTACACGCTATTAAATATCGGTCGGCCAAACAGCAGTGTTTCATTTGAAGAATATTTGATGTTGTGACGAAACAGCAATTACACTTATTGGTTTCCTGAAAGTCGGTCAGGTATCTGAATCTAGTTAATGCAACGCCAAGCCACGTACTAGAACATGTAAGCCTACGTCTCTACTCGTTTCTGGTAGATTTGCGTCTGTTTTACTCAAATTTGCACAGGTCGCATATGAGCAGCACTGCTAGGTATGGCTGCCATAGCCCCTCTTTTTGAAGTACATGTCCACTTTTTTCATGACAATGAAATAATCTCCGAGGACATTCGAAAATTTCAAAATGTCCTCCTTTCTGCATTTCTTATTTTACATAGCTATAATCGGTGGAGTGACTAGAGCTTTGAGTCGGGG
>JGI24021J15306_10003969_pt1 | contig 16980 bp, 5 predicted proteins | sample Ectturendosymbi1_FD_15306 | JGI IMG/M metagenome (IMG submission 15306) | reverse complement strand
CGATCGGAAATCCCGAGCGGCAAGTGCGCAAAGCTTCGCACCGTGGCAGCAAGCAACAATAGAGATCACCCGACGAGATCACTCTACTATTGCTTGTTCGAGCCACACATATATGTTTGTTCTTCGCGTACATCCCGTTCGTGGTGAATCACATAATCAACGCAACGCCACCGGAGAGGTTGCAACACAAGGCATTAACTATTGAAGAAACCTACAACGTGCCTGCTGCCTGTTGATTTTATTTGATTTTTGACCTTGTTAGTGCTGGCAACGTGCATAACGGTTTTTGGTGAGACGTGCCAGACAAGACTTGTTCTACCTAGTGTTGTTTCAATAAACAATAAACAGAACGCGGTGAAAACACAGCTCTTGCTTGAACAGTCCGGGCTATGAATTTATACTAACGAATCAAAATCTGTTGCTCTTCTTGTTGAAATTATTAGCGTTGGATTCAAAGTTCTTCTACGCCAGGGGTTCCCAACCTTTTCACGGTCTCGTACCACTTAGGCATCCCGTATTGTCAACGCATACCACTTCTTCCAGAATAATTAATTAGATCAAATCTTGGTTTATTCAGAAGAATAATTTACATTAAAATAACAATGAAAGACCACAACTAAATTTTATGAGAATTTATTTTTTGTTAACCTTCCACCATTTGGTCGATGCGTGGCGTAAATTTGCTAACAGTGCATCGTAAGCTATAATGTTGTGATAGAATAGCAGGCTACAGGAAAATTATTTATTTAGAATTAAAGCCCGATTCCTAAACTGCAAAGTTGTGAATCTAGGTTTTTGTGAAAAACTGGAAGTTACTCTCGTACCACCTGGAAGAGTGGCACGCGTACCACCGATTGGGAACCCCTGTTGTAAGTCATATAGGATTGGTGAACAAACGAGCGCAAGCACACATGAAGAAACTGCTACTGTGGACACGGAGCAGCACCACGGACAATGCAACACGTAGTGAATGCTTGTCGGCACGGACTTGAGTTTTTCCGTCATTTCGCATAGATAGGCAAATACCAAACGCAACAACGGACAAATATAAGGCAAGAAGTAATTCAACTCTTCGCCACAGTTTATTTAAATCTGCCGTAGAGATACAGCCGCACTCTTGTTATCCTTGGACAAACTTGTCTCTATAGCAGGTAGTGTTATGACACGGGCAAAAACGGGTTTTATACGCGTCTGCAAAATTCGCCTCATGAAGAGATGTCCGACAATAACCCTTAACAGCCGTTGCTATAAAGTCGCCCTAGCATAATTGTGACGCGATGATGTGTTTTTACGTCTGCAGGTCAAACACGAACGCTTACTGTGCGTTGAAAACCCTGGTGTTGGACAAACTTTGAAATACAGGAATTCTGAAGATAAATAGAGATAATACTGGCTTTGTAGTACGCAGTCCACGTTACAAAGCGAGGAAGTGCGGCTTTATTGCTGCAACCCGATTAAGAATGATAACCTGTCCAGTGCCGACAGCCATCAGTCGTCGAGTCAATCATTTGCGCTGCTCAGTTCTTTTGTCGCAAGCAGTAATGGGTAAGTCGATCGGCAGGCTATAGCAGACCGGGTTGTCCGACGACAAGCTTTGGAATTAGCTGCTCTTGCGAGACAGCAATGCGGCAGCAACTCCCATGCGACCTGACAGAGAAAAAACTTCTGGGAGCGGATGGTTCTCACCGGGCTTGCGTCTTCACTCGGATTGATGAGTCGGTTTTCCGTTCAACGCGCAAAAGGCACCAGCATTCATAGCATTTCGTCAACAATGGTTTCGCAGTTTATTCGCTGATTTACGTTACACAGCTTGAAAACAGGCAATGTAAATAAGCTGCATTCAAAGCTCTAGGTTTACTGCAAGCTTTCGAGGAATCAGACGACTGGGATTTGCAATCATTTCAAATTTGCACATATCTTTTTTGAAATAGTCTCTACAAAGGCGACGAAGTCGAACGAAAGTTGGTTTACAACTAGGAATTATTTCTAAAAATTGCTGATTTTATTCAAAAAGTATTGCTGATTGATTCGACTTCGTCGCTTTTATGGAGACTATAGTAACTTGAAAGTAAATAAGTTGCAGGATTTACGGTGCCAAGCAAGTTGAAACAGGAAAACTTTAAGATAACAACCAGTTAGTTTTAGGTGAAGCGGAAAATATAGTTTTGAGCAAGAATAACACAAAGAAAGAATGTTGCCGGTTTGTAAAAATAACCAAATTTCCGCATCCTCCACTAAATATTTACTGACGGTTATGGCACAATACTTGCCTTTCGGCGAACAAGACCGATATTTCATGATCTGTACCAATTGAGAACACGGTCAAAAATTCGCAAAAACATACAGCCAAGTAAGCAAGATGACCCATTGATGTAGATATTATCTGTCATAGATCAATCTCACCGCGTTTATTTCTTCTCTTTCCTTTTTTGTCTGGCTATGTCACTAAACCTTTTAACGACGAAAAAATAAGACAATAGTACATCAACAACAAAATCTACCACATCATTCACATATGTGAAGAAACATCGTAGTAATGTAAAGAAGTTATTTTAGGTGTAAGATTATCCTCATTGCAGTGCTGCTCATTGGAAATGAACTTAATTGCTGATTCGAAATCATTTGCACACCCACATAGTAGTTGTTGCAAGTACAAATAGTACTTGCTTCGGCACAACTGCAACAAAGTGTTTTGGAACATTTGTTTGGTTGTGCTCAACATCTTGCTGTTCTGTGTCTCATCGCACCTGGGACGAAGTTGTGCTGGCATCAAACATCGCAAAACATCGCGTTTGTTGCAAAGAGGTTTGCGTTCTCGTGAATCGTTGTGTTTTCTGACTGCAAACTGCTTTCTATGTCGTCTCTAATTGGTTGAGGCGGCTTACGCGAAGAACGGTGTAAGAGAATTAGCGTAAGCTTAACTGCTGGCAATGCCTCGAACATTTCTCCCGCGTGGTTATGTTGCTAGAAAACGCTAACGCGACAACTAGAATCGTATCAAATGTTCCTCGTAATCCATTACGGTTGTCTCACAGGAAATGTTACAGAGCATGGAGGATAATCTGCTCAATGCATTTCTTTTGAAGTAAAAGTAAGTTTGTTTAAAACGCATGTGGGAAGTGTTTTTAGCGCCGAATTGTTATGTGCAAGAAAGAGGGAAAGCGATGTGTTCGAACGATGGAGGACTCTGTTCCGTTTTCATTCCTGTACCTACCACAAAACTTTGGAGAGTTTGATGGAAAACATCCTCATCATCACTGGAAACCCACAACTATCTGTTGGATTCGAATGCAAGCACTGGGGCAACACAGTTTGCGCTATACCCTATTTGCGATGTTGTTCCGCAAACTCAAGACCTATTCATGAGTTCTTACGCAATGAGTCATTGCTCTTTTGTGAAAAATATAAAAAGAAGTAAGCAGAAAGTATACGGCAATACTTTGATTTTTATTACTTGATTACATCCGCACGTAAATGGCAAAAGCAACCATATATAACGACGCAAAATGTCCAGAACGGTTTGAGTTCTCGACGAGACATTCTGAATTTCACAATAGGAACACGCACGGCAGTTATAAAAGCTTTCGCGGACAATTTGAACTTCCCCGAAACTTATTTCTGAAGGAGACGCATTGGTATCTTTCGACACCTGGTAATCATTTACATAAAAAACACGCGTTTGTCAAATGAAAGAAAGTCGCTTCACCCAGACGGGCCTTCGTGAAATCTATCACGGCGCTGTCTTCAAGACGGGAGCGAATTAGCAGTGTGAAGACTTGTTAACGTTTGCAGGTTGCCGGTTGCTGTCCTTGCGCTTATGTTCCCGTCAGCGAGCGTCGATGTAACTGTCGCTGCTGACAACCCCCAGCTGGGTCTTAATGAACTAGCGTTGAAATGATTCGATAGGCGTCTCGTAAACCTGATCGTCCGGGAGTGAGATCGCTTGAGAACGAGGTCTGTGCGANGCCGTGCAACACCTTTGGCGCAGCAGGATCTGGAGGTCGCGCTCGAGATGAAGCCAGGATGTTTGACTTGCGCAAAATAAAATCCTTAGAAGTAACATTTTTAATCGTACTGTAATGAAACCCACAATTTACCTGTCAAGCAAAACGTACTGATAGCCTTAACACGCGAAATGCGTCTGTCAATTACAAACTTTGCACAGTGCTTATGGGCAGTTTTAGAGATGACACTTTAGTTACTTCAAAACGAATTTAAATCTTGTAACTCATCAGAATTAACAATTCAATTTACTCACAAGAAATTTGTTAAGATCACGCTCATGAAACATAGATTCCACAGTTTTCTCACGTTTTATCACAATTGTTTTTGATCTGCTTCATTTGCACTTCATCAATGACCCTTGTGCAAATCACAAACAATGAAGTCTACGTATTTACAAACAGTGCAAAATACATCGATACCATCTTATTGCATCTCCGCTAAGCATGCACTGTGAAGTCATCGACATATTTCTCCAATCCAAACTTGTAAATAAGAGAGCTACCAAGGTGACATCACAGGGAACTGCTGGCTTTGCTTTCGTCCGCATTAGCATAAAAAAACGATTTGGGCCAACTGTGGCTTGTTTTCTGCTCATACAAAATTTAAAAACTTTGGAAAATGTTTCGATTGCAGTGAGGTTAGTTCCCTATTCCTAACACTGTTGCATACCTATTGTTAAAAAGATTTACCGAAAATGGAAAAAAGAAACGCAAAAAGTGTTGTCAGCTGGTATCTGCAAATTTGAGATGTGCGGTTTAATTCGCAGCAACCCTGAATCAGACAGTAAGGATCAAGTCAAAATACTACGTTGCTTCTTAGGTCGTTACTAGAACTCGTTTGTGCAAAAACTAGAACTCGTTAGTGCAAAAAGTGGTAAGCTAAATATGTTCGAAGATGAACAAACACAAAATCCCTTGCCTGAAGAACCTGACATCTAATAATTATGTTCTCCTATGAAAACTCCATGCTGCTGTCTTTCACAAGAACAAATTTTCAAGAGAAAAAGGTATGAAAATCTTGCCGTGTCACAAAAGGGGCCACTTGCCCGAGCCCCAGAATATATCAGCCGGTGCGGGCATTGTATGAGCGGGAAGTTCTCGGTGTCCCGATCAGCGATTCGGTCAGAGCAGAGTCGGAAAAGATAGAATGACGGCAAGTCGTTTTTTGCTTGTCCATTCCAGGTCCTTTGGAGCATGGCAAGCGGTCGGCCGAACGAGTTTGTCAGTAGCTACTCATCGGGACCGGTTGTCGCATCACGCGCGATACGCACGTGCGTAGGTCAGGTTATAGCCGATCAATCTGCCTTCTGCCCGACGATCTTGCCTGTGTACACAAGGAGCGAACTAAGCGAAGAACGTCATTTTCGTAGGAGGTGAAGGACTTCAGAAATTTTAGCTACAACACCTTGATTATTTGTTGAAGCTTTGCATGGATACAAGCTATCAGGACAGTCTTGTTAGGAGGCAGTGGTAATTTTTATACCCAGGTGGACAGCAAGGCCTTCCTCGCTGATATTAAGTAGTTATAGAGTGACACACCGCAATTAATTCCTTGTCGGACTACCAAGAGAATGTTGGCCAGGCGATTGTTGGTTGAATAATGTTTCAAGGGCCACTTCAAGTTGAATAAGAAATGCTTAAAGAAGATTTTGCTTGGTTGATAACAAGCCTAGTCGCTATGTCGTTAGCTCAGTGCACGCAGATAGTCAACAAAGGTTGAAACTCGTAATCAAACAACACAGCATGCACTGGCACGCTTTTGCAGTGCATTATATTTGCAGATGCTTCCACGGCAGAAACTTTCATAATTTTCAAAAACATGCAAAAATGTTCTTGTAAAAATAACTGCTTTATAACAATCACTGCTCACCATACGTATTGAGGTAAGCGCCGTTTGCTTTAATGAAGTAAGAACGCCAAGAGCTAAGGTGATCGAACTTGTCATTTTTAAGTAAGCTGAGCACCCACAGAACTATTGCTGTTGGTTTGACTCATTTAATTGTCATGAAAATTAAAGTCGTGGTGACGTCAATGCTTTGTTTATACCTGGATTGTAAGAATCAAGACCAGTTGTAAGTTTCATTCATTTATTATGCAAGGGTTTGTATCGTAAGAACTTAGCTACGAAACTAAATTTTTGTTACAAAATTTATTTTTGTTTTGTTACAAAATTTGTTACAAGTTAGTTATGCAACAAATTTTTTTACAACTTAGCTCTACAGCAAAATTTGTTACAGCCGATTTGTTACAAACGAGGAAGCAACTTTGTTCTTCGCAGTAAAGTGTCTCTGCTTTCCTGACGTGCAAGCAGATGCTTCGCCAAGACGAACAAAAGACCTTGTCAACACCGTTGTCGTTTTCCTGATAACGGGCGCAACCTCATTCCCACGTTACGAAATCTGATAAACGCAAAATCGCGGTCGCCTTCATTGTACCTGCACCGGAAAATAGCAAACCTTCGAATAAAGAAGCGCTTTCTCCAAAAGGAAATATTTTAGTAGGCGAAAAACTTTCAATGCTTGCACAGAAACTTTTACTGCAAACACTTTCAATGTGCTCACAAGGCTGAAATGGCGTTCAACTCTGTCCTGACTGGTTCTTTCAGTGGCGAGAAAAGAATTACAGTACGATCAAATGTAACAAGCTATGGCATATACATGCATTTGTATTCAAACTAAAAGTGTTGGTAAATGGATCAACAAGCCAGCGATTTCCAAACTGGGGAGGCCGAGTTGAAACTACATCTTGTTTTTCTGTTGCACACATTTTCATTCCACAGTAACATACTGTATCCTTCAGGGTGCTATTTTTCGATATCAATTTCACAGCATTTGCCAAACGTTAAAAAATTGAAAAATAATCTAATACCTTGTATCCTAGTGTAGCATAGGAAACCATGCATTAAGGGAGAAGCCGATGGATTAAATTGATTTCAATTTGCTTCAATCTTTAAAAACATGCTTTCACCATTTCACAATATGTCATTAATTGATTTGATTTTTCTTACAAAAGTTTTTTTGAATTGAAACGCATGTAAATTTCAAACCTTGGTGAGTTTAAAAAAAATGAATAACTCAATTTGTCATTCTTGTAATGGTCAGTATCTATCGGCATGTTACATTGAGAACTTTTATTAAAGCCAGAGGTTAAAGGTAAAACTGGGTAGGCCACATTTCATATGTGCAGGCGGTATTTACAATTAGTGTTGCCTTTACGTCTTACGTATATCTAAGTACTAATTGTACTCCTGGATAAGTATATTTGGACCTATAGAAAATACAATCTCGCCATGTTAACCCGCCTGGAGTGAAAAAAATTTTGTTTATGAGGCGTCCGACGCATCGAATAAAATTTTCAATTCCACATACACCACTTTTTATGAAGCGTAGTGATCTTCGATTGACATCATTAAAAATGCAAATATTTCTAAATTCAGTTGATATGACAATAGAAAAAAGGTTAAGTTTATTTATAGACGATGCCAAAGGCATATGGCGAACTTTCCTAAAGGTTTGAACGTGTTCTGCCTCTGCGGCTTACATCCAATCAAAACAAGTGAATCTGTCAACAACCACAAGCTCAAAGACTGTCTCAATTATCCGTTGTACAAACACAATCATTTGCATCATTTCATAAGGCTTGCTTTTGTATTTGAATCTAAAAAATGTTATTTATTAAAATCGCCCATTTTCAAAACTTGTTCCGTTCTTCGGCATGCTGCAACAAGCTAATCACTGCCATGCTTGTTGCTTCATTTATGTTCTTAATGACACTTTGGGAGGCGTCTTTCTAGTTTACAGTCAGCAAGCAGTGATGCCTCAGAAGTATAAACAATGCAAAATCCTAGACAACGCACAGCTTTACAATATCAAATCAAAATGAGGCATAAATATGTGTAACATGTGTTTGCTGGGATTGTTCGCCATGGTCAATGCGTTTCTAACATCGACAAGTCGGAATGTCACTGACATGAAAGAACGTTTACAGGGGATTTCCATTTTTCTTTGATCGTTTTTGTTCAACCGCGATTTAAAATATTAGTCTTAGCTTTTAACTGCATCAAACATATATGAAGGCTTTTAAGCGAAAATACCTTTATTTATAATTTTTCGCCAATAAAGTTTTGCTATTAAAAAAAAAAATAAAGCCGAGAAACTACCTCACTGAAAAACTCTATTCAAATATCAACTGCAAAGCCTGTTTGGCAATTAAAAGCATTGTTTTGAAAGTCGCTGAAATTTTCCTGGAATAAATCTCTTGAAAATTCAGGGTGAGATGCTTCTTGCTGAGAGTAGTTACCCAACTCTGACACACGAGTACATTAGCCATGCGCGCTGAACTATCGTCAGGCGACTGTTAGATATCAAAGTCTGAATTTGTTGTCCGAACCAAATTCCTCTGCTGATAAGGTCAGCGGTTGGATTAGCTTAAAGCGCAACACCCTGGAAGTTGACTAAAAAAAGAGAGCGCATTTGACTTGTAGCCAACTTGTTGTTATCGGCAAAAGCTTTGTTCTGGCCCACGCGCCGCATCAGCGTCATCATGTTTATTGCCTGACACTTAACAATTTTTCGGAATGTTCGCTATGATCAATGCTCGACGTTGAGTTGCTGCTTTTGCTCAATTAAGTTACATTACGGTATTTTCGAAAAACTTAGTTGCTAAGAATTGCCAACTATAAGGTCCGTCAAAGCCTCTAACATAAACACGTAATGTCAATTTTCAAAAAATTTTGGTCGTTTGCAACACATTTTCGAGATGTTTTGTCTGACTTACGCTTTCCATTGTAGGTTAGTTTTTTTCAGACGTTTATAGTAAGCATGCGTGAGGAGAAAGCAGGTGAAATCCACCCACAAGATGCTTTTAAAAGTTTTGATTGTGTTAGAATTACAGTGGTTGACATATAGGGTCATCGAAGAAAATGTTGTTGTTAAAAATATTTAGAGATAAAAAATTAGTGCATTTTCTGCTACAAGGTTGCACAAAACCCGTTCTTCGAATTTAAACAAATTTGCTTCTTTCCACTGTTGTCAACGTCACAAAAACAAAACAAGATAAATGATACAGTGCTGCTATATGCACCGGTAAATAGAAAAAAAAATTGAGCGGACGCAACTGGTGATCGTGTGTGAAGCTTTTATATTTTGACAAATTGAGTATGGACCTTTACGTGTACGCTGCATCTTGTATTTTTTTATGATGTATATTCTGTCACTTTTCGAATAGAAATTACCACCGTTGTTCAGAAGAAGGTGTACTGAAAGCTCTCCGCAGTTCCGTTTCATTTCTTTAATAAAATCCACGATATCGGGCTCTGTTAAGTTTCAAACCGAATAGGACGTGTACATAAAAGTACTATTTGCTGACGTTAAACATTTTAACAACTGGAACTTCAATTTAAAATATGTTTCACTAAATTTTGATTCGTTCATCAAGCAAACAAAATTTAACTGATGCAAGATTTTGATTAGAGGTAAATATGACTGATAATAAAATTTTCCTTTCCTTTTTACGCATCGAACTTCCTTGTTTCAATGCGTTTGCACAGTTTAGCCAAAGAACGTTTTTGTTAACAACCTTTAGGTCCGAGACTAAGCGTATGATGAAATACCATAAAAAAGCCGTGAACGGGACGCTTAATGCAATTGTTCTTTCGTATTTGCGAATGTCATTTGCAAAACCGGTAGGCAGTTTATTAGCGGTATAGCAGCATCGACAGCAGCTGTGGCAAGAGAAGAAGTGTTCTTACTTATAAACGGACCATGACGCAATAATTAGGTATTCACAGCAGAAGTGGAGGGTGCGATTTGGTTTGATAGACAGCCCAATGCGAGATCTGGTTATTGGCACTTTGAGGCTGGTATTCTTTTGAAGGCGTGTAGGCTGGCCGTTTCTTAACGCCGAATAGCGACACCGTGACTTTTACCGGATTGACGACCAGGCATCGGTGAGCGTTTGGCGTGAAACCCTTCGATTTTATACGAACGATATTGCTGCCCAGGCACGTACGCATGTGTGCGAATTCTCTCTGCTGCTAAGTCGACCACCAGAAGCGGATTCATCAGCACCTGTGAAATAGCAATACAGCCTTCAGCTTTCAAAATGGCTCCGACTCGAATGAATGGTGCGTACATTTCTGTGTTTAGAACCTTGGTTTCGTCACTCAACCATTTCGTCGATTTAACGACGCATTCGGTTTGCCTCTAAGTTCGGCCTTCAGCAAGACGTGTTCTTTGTTAGCGAACATGTATGTTGTGATTAAATTTAAAAGTTGCATATGAGCCATGATACCTGAATAGTTTCACAAAGATATAAAACTACACAGGAGTTATAAGACGACGCCGAAAAATAATTTTTAACAATTTGATCACACTAAATATGTCCTGTTTCAATGGATACGCTTATGTTAACTCAGGAGTTTCCTGTAAGGGCCAAGGTAGCACTTATCTGTAACTCATAATTGTTTTGCTGTGGCAGCCTGGCAATAAAATATTGAATGGAAATGTGATTGTTTTTTTTTTGGTAATGTTGATATTTACCCCGAAGCGATCTTCTGCATACAACAAAGTGTTGAATATGCCTAAAGAATTTCCATGATCTTAGCGTTTTTGTTTAAGATTTACGAAATTAGAAGAGTTCATACGAGGGTATTGACCAACACTAAGCATGAAATTATACTTGAGTAAAAAAAACTGATCAAGCCATGACAGTGGCTGGTGTCTGAATCAAATAGCGGCATAGAAGCGTTGCTGCAACATTTGAAAAACTATAGAGAATTTGGTGGCTTGTTTTAACTTCATTGCGTAGTTCATTTTATAGCCTTACATCAGCTGTTTTTTAAAAAAAGGTCTGTAAGAGACATTTATTGGTAAGCTTATGTCTCCTGCTGTTTGTCTGTACACGTTTTCTGATATTTTATGAAAAGTGGTGTTTGAGCAAGCTTTAACTAAATTGTTCGGATTATTTATTTTTATGGTTCTTTGACATGTCTATTCGTTTAGCACGCAGCGCTGTTACCCAATTCAATGAAGTATTAAAAATCTTGGTTCGTTTGCTTTCTTGGCTCATAAATTTCTAAAAAAAAGTACAAGATCTACCGGTTGCTGTAAACGACGAATTTATTTTTGTCAGTTCAATATTTGCCGACTTGTGAAAAAGCTGATTGCCCTACTTGACCTTATCGCTCATGCACGTTGCGTCTCGCCGACTTGGGCACAAAACTTTGGTGTTTGGTCGCCATTTTGACTTTCAAATCGGGAAACGATAGCCACAGCTTTCTCACGGTTCACTGGATATCTTCCTTATCTGATTACCAAAAACGCTTTTATGACCAAAACCAACCGTTTTTTAAACAAGAACGTATTGTGATGAACTTGTGTCCACAAAATTATATAAAAATATTCTACATCGCTTAAAAATACTAAACAATATTGTAAAGATGCCGCTGAAGCAGAAGTACATTCGTTGAAATGTTTAAGTAATTTGTTTGTCGTCCTTCAGAATAATTATAAAAATTGGTGGTTGAAATGCGTAGGTCTGCGTGCACTTGCTTCCAATCATCAAGTTAGAGTTGCACTTGAGGATACAAATGTTGATACTTACCATCAGTCCAATTCACTTAGATGGTCCCATTACTTTCCAACATTACGCGCTACTTTAGTTGAAGCAGCTGCAAGTCAATGAAAACGCCTAACAGGTTGTTTTGAATACAGCATTTATTCAATTGTAAGCCGTGTCTTAATTTTTTTTCGTTTTGTGCGGCGTATGATCAAGGGCGGCTTACCGGTATACTTTTTCGCTGTTGCCCAATTCAAAAAAACGGTATACTTTTTATTTGTTCACGTTATCCAAGAACAGATGNCGCTCAGTCTTTCCTTGGCTACGTTTTTTTCGATCAAACTCTCTTTTCTTATTNTATTCTCCTCAGCATCAAGTGCACATCCGTCACAGGAGGGGTTGTGATGAACAGAAGGCAGTTGTNGTGGTGAAGCATNATTGCCAGGGTTACGAACATACGCGAAACGTGCTAGTACGCAAATGTATCTCAGAGGCTTAGGTAGCCGACATTCAAGTGCGGCTTACAATCAATGGCGGCTTACATTGATTCTTTAACAACATTTCGTGCGGCTTACATTCAAGGGCGGCTTACAATTGAGTAAATACCGTATGCACCTTTCAGTTTTTTCACAAGAAATACGTTTTGAAAAGGGAGTATTAGGTTCACAGTAAATTTCGCTTTGAAACTGTTTGAATAACGTAATGTGTTTTTGGTTGATACCTGTTTTGCATCCCTGAAATCGNAAGGTATGAATTTGATTTGGAATTTTACGTTTATTAACACCAAGCTGGTGTGTGAAGAAGCTTACAGNCCTCCCTAACCCATCAGCTCAGTTTCAAAGCTCCTAAATGAAACTTGACTAATTCACCTGCTCGTTTTGTGTTTGTGAATCCGTGTCAACAAACAGACCAACATGCAGTTAGTCCGAAGACCAATTACTTATAACCAAATAAACCACTTGTTTGTTCAGGTAAGTACTGAGAAGTAAGATCGCATAGATAAGCGATTGCTTTGTTGCTATTAGGAAGGGTTGATGACTGCCTTTGTTGATTTAATGTAACAAGACAGTCAATGCTCCGACTGACAGTTAATGCTCGCGCACGTCCCGCTTCACGCACCGTCTGGATTCGCTTTCCAAACGAGCATTATGGCAATCGCTATCAACGCAAGCGAAGTTGTTTTGCAGCTGTACAACTACTGTAGTTTAATCAGAGCAAAACAAACTTTGCTCTTGTTTCTGCTTGGAATTTTTGCCTTGCTTATCAAGGGTTTGTGAAAGTTTTAATTAAAGAAAGGTATCTTAATACGCGTGACTGATGGCAATGATTTGGTGCGCAACGGCAATGAGGGTTTGGTGAGCTTGAATCAAAGATAGAATAGATTATTATTACACATGGCTTGTTCTTGAGCATGCTCATATTTGTTGCAAACTTGAACAGTGATGATGTGGAAGCTTGAACTGATTGCACTAAGCTTAGCTTGGAAAACGCTGCGTTGACCGTAGCGTTCGGAATCCTGACGTTTAAAATGGGTGGTAGGCTGGTGAGCAAGTGGTTGCAATCCTTATGTCGAAGAACATTGCTTCGAAAATAACCAGGGAAATAATGTGAAACAATCGGAATTGAGTATGCGGTTTGGCCAGAGAATGTTTTCTTTTGTTTATTTCATCAAATATTATTGTCTGCAAATTTTTTTACCGCAAGTCTTTTGCAGATCGTAGGTCTGTAGTTTTTAATCCAGAACTTTGTCACACTGTAAAGAGCGTTGAAGGTCAAGGGGAGCCCGCGGGCGGTAGAACCCAGGCTAGAAACTACCTGTATGTATTGTATGTCTTTGCAGTGCCTTCGCTAACCAACATTCCCGGAAGAAATACAGGTGAGGCAAGTCAAGGGGTCAGTTTGATGCCACTGGCTAAGATAAAAATGTGCTCCTATAAATTTTTATCGATGCGCTGTATTGAACACTCTTCCTGAACTTTCATTCGCTTTTAGTATCGAATATAAAAGTCTGCGGGGTTGTGTTTCGCATAAAGCAATATTTTTCACGTTGAAAAATAAAATGTTTGCGACATTTTGCAGCTTGTGAATTGTCAAAGTGGACAAGTATCTCAAGCTGCGCATAGGACAAGAACTTCAAACGCGTAGCTCGAGAATTCTCGCCGCCGTGGCGGTGTGATGTGCACGCAAGTGGCCGTACCAAATGATTCATACCGCTCGATGTTAGCGCATCATGGCTTGAGCGACGATTCTCAGTCACCGGAGCCTGTCTGCCCGGACAACGGTGAGATGACGCCCGGAGCAGGACAAGCACCCCTATCTCACAGGACACATGCAAAGCAAATGAATCGCTTCGATCATTACGTCTCGTCCTTCGGACACACGAATGCTTTCTACGCTGAAGCAAACCAAAGAGACCTAAGCCCCGTAAATTCTTACCACGATTATCGCAATAAGAGTTCAAACGATGGTCAATTTCCTTGCTACCAAACACTGTCCAGCAAACGGCATGAATCGCCTTTCCCAAACGACGGGGAGGTAAACTTGAACATCTCCACCAAGTATGGCGAGACGCCCACGCCATCTTATCACTCCCCACGTCCTTTCGACACGTCGAGCGAGGGTCTACCCAGCGGATCCTCAGCTTTGATGAAATTCGAACGCTCCATTGCCGAACTGGAAAATCGTCGAAATGACACTCCGCTGCCTGCAGAGCGTTTGCCTTCGCCACCGTCAGAAGTGATGACGGCTTGCGGGCGGACGGAAGCGATGAGAAAAAACGAAAAAATCGCAAGCGTCGAAGCGAGATTGGAAATGAAATCACTCTGGAAAGAATTTAACGAGTTGGGCACCGAAATGATAGTCACCAAAGCAGGGAGGTACGTGCCGCGGTGTGCTCTTGTCCAAACGCATCTCAAAGCGTCAGTTTTTCTTGCAAGTTTTTTTTTGTTATTTTACAACATGCATAACAAAATATCATTGTTATAAATAGGGCCACCAAAAGTCAATAGAGTTAAAATTGTTGTGCCTTTTTCAAAGTTTCTGGAACTTTCACAAACCAAATTCCACACTCATACCATGAGCGACTCATAAGCTTTTTGGTCAAAAAAGTCAAGATTTATCATTAGGTCAAAATTTATCGTTAGGTCAAACTTATCTTGCAGCACAGTTTTCTTTCTATTCACCGATATTTTATTGAAAGTACAACAACAGATATTGATATGTTTTAGTAAGTTTATTTGCAATTCTGCAATAACAATGGCTTTGTTGTGACTTCTTGCATAATGATTTTGTTTTGCCAACTACTGGACGATTGCATGTTATGTAGGCTATGCGTGGTAAGGCAAAAAACGTGGCCTCACAGAACTTGTTTTGATAAATGCTCAATCCATTATGCATATAGTGTTTCAGCTTTATGATGTTTTCAGGTTTGACTCTACTGTAGTTATTAATGTACTTATCAATATATCATCCCTAAAGCTAAGCCACCAATTTTTTTTTTATTTCAAAGTATAAGACATGAATATGCTTCTGAGTGAACCACAATACCTAAGGCTTAATTATTTTGCAGTTGCAAAGGCAGAAAATTTATAGGTCAAAATAAAGTCAAAATTTGTACATTATAAAGTCAAAATTTTAAGCTTGGAGGCCAAAAAATTGGTTGCCCTAGTTATAAAGCATTCAATTCACGGAGTTAAATAAAATATAGTAGTCCTGTAAAAAACGTCTATGGAATCCGTTTCATTGTGGCCCCATACGACGTTTCATGTACAGTGAGTTAGTAATTTGACTGTACCTGTACCGTTCCGCAGACAGTTGCACATCACAACCTTTTCATAAAACAATCAAAACGTAACCTATGACTTAATAAAAGCACTCAAGGCAGTACCTGCTTATTCTTTAACACAACGAATAGAACAATCCGCAACTGTGGAACTGCAAGCGCATAATTCGATTTTGCCTGAGATGATCGAAAAGGTCTGTTTCACACGTGTTGGTGAGATCCTTTTTAAACTCAGGTTTGTCACACCTTTTCCACTTAACATGGGCAAACTTTATTATTTGCACAGCTAGAAAAAGGTGCGCCTCGCAGTAGCGTCAAGTTACATTATCCCCGATCGTATGGATGAGTCACACTTTTTTGCTGCGGTAAAATGAGTTTTTCAAAAAGAGCAGGCAGTCGAGAAAAAGCCTGCCTTCAGCGTTTGTGTCTAAATATTGCAAATGTTGGGCTGCATTGTGTTTTTAAGGTTATGCTTTCACGTTTTCTTAAAAATAAAGAAAACAACTGAGAAAACATGGCGATGGAAAACTGCGTCACTATGGTAGTCATGAAATGTGAACTACCTGCTTTTTTCCCAATAATATTCAATACCTGGAAGAAAGTGGCAGATGAGTTTATATTTGTTACTCTCTCGTAGCTCGGGCATGGCAAAAAAGTAAACATGAAATTTGTCTCAGTGTAGAGATTGTCGATATGTGAACCTTGTATAGTATACTGTCGAACAAGTTAAATTGTCTAGCGCAGAGGTGGGCAAACTTTTTGCGCGGAGGGCCACATTAAAAAAAATGTTGCAGCTGAGGGACGCACACTCTCATTACAAAGTAGGAATGTTTATTCAATGTGTAAATAACCACATATTCATATTACAAACAATTTATATATTTCACATTCGGTACATTCAATGCTATTTATACAGTTATAGTTAGAACTCAAACATAAACTATTTTCATAAAATTCCAAGTTTTTATGAAAACAGTAAATGTTTCATAAAATTCTACATGCGTAGGAGTTTCTGCAAGTGCCGGCGGGCCGCATGAAATGGTCTCGCGGGTCGTAGTTTGTCCACCCCTGGTCTAGCGTGATAAGGTAAGATACCTTTCATTGGTGACAGTCACTGGATTCTGGATATGAATCACATCTTACTGCTGGCGACAAAGAGAGCTAATTGTTCCACGTAAATGTTCTTATCTGCTGCTACATACTGTATAGGCCTATACTGAGACTGTAGCCGTTCATGGCTTCGAAGATGAGGCTTATAGTAGCTTTATAAAACCATCGTGAGCTAGTTCACCAGGTAATCTGCCTTGTGAAAAGTCATCAGCTACTAAATTTTGTTCAGTAGACTTCTTGCCAAAGCATTACTCAAAATACTGTAGTAATAGATTCAGGAAAGAAATTAAGCAAAGGTCTATAAATATTGGCGATCAGGTTTCCCAAATTTTGAACACGGTTTCATTAAGAAAATGAACTCTTTTCTATGGAGCATAAAACTGGGATAGACTTAACAGTTTCATCAACACTAAAAAAGCCTTCAAAAAACTATACATGTTTTTTTTCGAGACGTTTCGGATTATTCTTAATCCATCTTCAGTCAGAAAATAAAGCAACACTTGGCAATGTCAGCAATTCAAAACCATA
>JGI24021J15306_10003967_pt1 | contig 16984 bp, 11 predicted proteins | sample Ectturendosymbi1_FD_15306 | JGI IMG/M metagenome (IMG submission 15306) | reverse complement strand
TGTTTTTCCCCTACACATGCGATAAAAGGTATATTAACCAAGGTAATGGTGATTAGTGATTTTTGTTATGCTGTACGGTAACTGAGGCAAGACGTGTCTTATTTTACTTCTTGTTAAGGTAATTTATTAATCAAAGACAATTGTCTGCTGATCAGCGTGGAAATCTGTAATTGAAAGATGTTTTACCCCAATTCCTGAACTGTAACATTGAAGGTGTTTTGAGGTCGAAGGAACGTTACCTCTAAATCGTTAGGATTTGTGAAGATCTTCAAAAACGAAACAATGTATAATGAATTTGATTTTGCCAAGTTTTTATTACGGTTTACAAGGAATTTAGCAATAAACACGCACCTTTTCGTATTTCTATCCGTCAACTTGCAGTCAATGGGGAGTAGACGCATGGGGCTTAACTTTAAAAAAATAGTTGTTCTGAAAACTTATCGTACCTAAAGGAATTTTTAGGTTCAGAGAAAAAACTTTCGGGACACCTGTGCGGTGGGGTAAAGGTGCGGGGGTGGGGTAAAGGTCAAACTGATTTTTTCCTGCATGAGGCAACGCGCTGTCCATCAGACGTTATTTGCCTGTTGCTGTGGTAACAACAACAGAGTAAATGGAATTTAGCGTGTTTGACTTGTTTTGGCCAAACCATTTTACTTGTTTGTACTTGTTTGTGGGGTACTGAGGATACAACACCCACTGATCAGAATCAAAACCTCCCACAATCGCAGGTGCGATCGAAGAGGCAACCGAGCGCGGTGAACTCACTGACCAGTTGGTTGCCATGGCTCCGCTCGCCGGTTATGACGTCTGGCAGCAAGCGGCTCAATCGTTCGCTGAACAGCTGAAGGGAGACGGACTGCACTTACACTCATCGCAGTACTTCATTGCGTGCCACAAGGTTTGCGCGTTATGCTCAGTAAACTGTGGATGAGTAGTTGCATTTGTTTGTTCATTGATTTTTGCTTTCAAGATTCATGAAGCGATAATCGCGCTGCGAGAGGGCAAACTTTACAGAGAAGCTGTGGCCTTGGCTCGTGCCCGACTCATTGATAACGACCCACTCCTCGTTGAGACAGTTCAACTTTGGGCCAACAAACTGAAGTTAGGTGAGTTTTGAAGCTTCCGTCACAGCAACCCCGCAGGCATTTGGTTTCAGATGATGTTCGCATGCGCAGTTAAATGATGCAATTTTGAAATCAGCCAGCGCATCATTGTGCTACTGCGGTTCGGTCGTGTTCAGATGTTTTGTAAGAATGCGCGGTGTGCTCCATGAAACTTTCCACTCGAGCACACGCATGCTTTCTGTAACCGGTGACGAATTTTTTTTTCAAAGTTAGGCGATGCAGGACGTGTGTGCTATATAACTGTTATCAGCTGGTTTGCCTTAACAGTGAGTAGTGTTCTGGAAATGTTAGAAAACACGCATCAAGAAAAAATGTTTAAAAATGTTTTGGGACATTTTGTGTTGCTATGGATAAATAGCTAAAATTTGTGTTACTTAATGAAAAAGTCCGAAACGTCGACTGCTGTTTGAGGCGATTTTTCGTGTTTCGCTGGAATGGCTAACGCATGTCGGCGTAGGGTTGAGCACGCAGCATAACATGAACGCCTGTGTGTTATAGAGCTCAAGGAGACTTGCAAGCACTTCTTTATTACTTCAAGCCAGCAAACTAACTCGAGCAAAGCTTTTGCCATTTGAAATCAATCACATTGCATATTAACAACATTTCTCGCATCATTTCTTCCCAAGGACTGGGTGAAACCCAGTCTGTATTGGAATTCGGATTGCCTTTTTCATCATTCGGGTCTTTCTTCGTTCTTTAAATCAGTCTTTACCCAAATTTTTGCGCAGATGATGTCTCAAAAATTTACTGAAATTACCAGTTAGCCGTAAAACGCGGACAAAATCAATCCTTCGTGCAAAGTCAATTGAACATTTTTCACCCGACATGGAATCAGCCTGATCAAATTGTATGTCACCACTATTCATGTCGAAACATTACGAACGAATCGAATTTGCTTGGCACGTGTATTTAGGATTCATTTTCCAAATCTTTTTTGCTTTAACTCTCCACCAGTGCGAAATGTTGGTCAACAAGTAGTCAGCCTTTTTCAAAATTACAATGACGCCATCGATCCGACGTCAACAAAGTTTTCGCAAACGAAACGAAGGCGTACGTCGCTATGCGCCGATAACGCATGGTTTACAGTTTGCCATGACAACGTTGCCAGTCCTAAAAAAAACAAAATATGATGAACAGACCGTTCGAGTTGCTTTGGAATTTGGATACCGCAGCAACTAATAGGCTGCTTCGTGATATTTGTGATAAGAAGGGTTTGGCAGTTTCGGACCACACCCACGGTGCTGTCACGATTGTGGTTCACCCCAGTTTTACATTCACTCTGTCGGGTGAAATACACCATTTGTATGTCGTTAACGTAAGCCTGAAACGAAAACTGGTCAGACCGTTATATCTCATGCCATTGTACTCTTCCAGGTGGGACCTTCGAAATGGCTGCCAAGTGTTTCGCGTCAATCGGCGACTATTCAAAATCTGCCGAGTGTTTAGCGCTTCGAGCGAGTTTGAAACCGAACATGGACAGAGACGCGTTGCAAGCGATGTTTGCCGCATCCGTGGTCGCTGAGAATGATGCTAGTCCTGAAGAGGCATTCTCATACGCAAGAAAAGCGTTATCCAGCGTCTGCCTCCGAACCGGCGCATGGAAAGCAGCTCATGAAGCCGCCAGGGTCTTTGATGAGGACACAGCTGTGTACAGGTCGATATGAGTCCTTGTAATATTCCACGTTCTTGGATAAAGGCTCCTGAATCTATTGCTTTTTCTTCTGATTAAAATAAGGCTCAACGCTCCATTGACTTCGAGGCCCAGATGGCTTCGCATTGTTTCCACCCCGCGCCTCTAATTTGAATAGTTTTGTGGCGAAACCGTCGTTCTTAACTGTCACGTGTTTTGTTACTGCGCGGTTCACACGTGCATCCATTAATGAACTATTTCCATGGATTGCGAAGTGGCCTGAAAAGCTTCTGATGAGCGTGATCGATCGTGAGGTGATTTAAGATGGCGTGACGCTACGTCTTGTGTCGCCTCGTTTGCGAGCCGAGGCGTGTTGCCCGAAATAATTAACTCAAGACGATCGATGTTTCTATTGTTAGCTGCTTTTGTGTGTCGATATTTCAAGCCTGACGTCCTCAAGTACGCTGGCGAAGTTTCACTGTTCGAGGCGCGATCATTAACAATTTCCTTTCGCGATCGGTTTTCGACTGGATAGTGGAGCGCGCTCACGAAAATGCTGCTCTGCCTTTCGTTCCGAAAATTTTCATTGGCCGTTGAACTGTTGCTCAACCTCCAGGTTGATTCTTCACACTCACGAGCATCTGATTCACTATGTGACTTCTGCCAGCGTTGCTTCAGATCCAGTGGAAAGCCTATTCACTGAACCCTCACCAACTCGTCCATTCTCTGGCACCGAAGGTAATGTCGTTTGCGTCAAACCAAGGCTCGTTTCACATCAAACGACATCGTTGAATTGACGCTCGTTACACATCAATTCACATGAAAAGCTGCAGTGGATTATGAAATGGTTTCAAGAAAAAAAGTTGTCTCTAACTTTCTCACTGGTTTAGTCGTTTCTGCAAAACGCTTTTAGCTTCTTGAGAAATTGGTAATTAAACAATTTTGAGGTTTTTGATGATGACCACATGCAATATCAGTTTTTGTCCCAGCTTCGGCTCGATCGGCGTGGATAAGTTTTGCAAGTGCAATTAATATTTCCACCATAAGGTGTCAAGCATTACGAAATAACAAATAAATGATTATCAGCGGCGTGTGTTGGCACTACACACAAAAGAACCGGTGGTAAACAGCTACTGCTGGGAAACTTACGTTGAAAGAAAACACTGCGTGCACCTTGCCGTTCGCCAGTTCCCCCATAGAAGATAGTCTGAGATTCATGGTGCGACTATGCAGGAGAAATAATTTTTAAATACTTTTCTCCATTTTTCTTTTTTAGTCGCAGTGCGATTGCACGTTTTTGTTCTTTCTTATCGGAATCCTGCTTACTGCGATTAATACGAAAGTAATTAAGCCGCGATAGAATCTCTGATAAGCTGCATCTGAAGTGGTTGTTAGCGCATTCTTCTGTATCTGGTTGTGAGGTCGATCACCTGCCCGTAACAATCACTGCGTGAGCAAATGCTGCGCGGAAGCAATCTCTCAGTAACTACTGTTCGAGTGGTTGCCACGCAACATCGGAGATGCGTGCTTTGCGAAGCATGCATCGCAGTATTTAAAACGGTAAAGTTGCCATCCTTCGCTTTTTGTTGCGTCGACTCACAGCGAAAAAGTCGAAGTGAGCTTCCGCACAGCGTAAGATGTAGTGTTCTGCCGGAAGTTGTCTGATTGGAAAGTGATAATTTCCCGGGGTGATTGCATTGCAGCGCACTTACTCGGCGGGTAGCCCCAGATAAGGTAAGCGTGTTGAACAAAATCAGTGAATATCCAGACAACATTTTTTTTCACAAAAGTTTTAAACTGCAAAATCGCGGTACATTTAATTGTAAGACCCATTGAAAGAAAGTGTCTCAACTTGCAGTTCATCATTTTACATCCCTGGTAAGAATAATTGCAAAAAGTTATAAGAAATAAAGCATTAATATGCATTGATTTCAAAAGATCTTGAAATTTTTGTTTAACGTGCTGCAAGTGAAGCGGGGCACTTGTCTTTCAGACCCTTCACTGTAACCAACTGGGTAAGACAAAGGGAGACTTTATTGTCCATATCTATTCGCTGTTTTCCTTAAGTGAATTCTCAACCAGACCTGGATTGCCTGAAGGAAATGTGGTTGTTAGTAGTCACCTATTGTTTTCTGATGATATTATGTGCGTTTGGTCCCAGCGTTTGTGCTCTTCAGCGCCTTCTCAATATTTGTTGTGATTGTGCTTCTGGACGCGAAATTAATTGTTTTGAACTGTAACAAGACAGTCGGTGTAGTTATTCCTCCTGAAAAGTGTAAACATCCTGCAACACCAGATGCTCTCTGCATGGTGTCGGTTTAAGTTGGCTGAACAAGTCGAATGTGTTAGTGCACCACTTCGCGTCTCACTGTGAATAATGACAATGACAGTCACAGGTAGGTGATGTGAAATCACTTTATTGTGCATCAAACAAGCTCAGATGGACAGTTCGATCAATGCTCAACTGCAGTAAAAAGTACTTTGTTTCGTGCCTATCGCATGCCTATTGTGGGATCCAGTACACCCCGTCCGGTTTTAAAAGCCAGTGCATTGCCTGTAACGACGTCTATCGAATTCTGCATTGCATCTTAAGGAATGTAGGTGTTTGTCAGCATCAAGTCAACTGCTTCGTTAGGACATTAATTTTGATGCATCGGTCGGAATCGTTTTGTATGACTTTGTTCAACGATACGCATCTTCATCTCACTTTCATTATTACCTTCCCATGCCAACTAACACCTACGCGTGAGGTGTTGTGGCGAAGCATATTTGTATTCCGGTGTATTTCGCCTAACCCTTGTGATATGGACCGAGAATCTGAGCCAAACACGTATAAAATCGAATAAATAAAATTTAGGTGAAAGTAGCTCGCAGTCATTAAAGCCTTGAAGTGCTCGCGATAATAGCGAAACGTCGTGCGCGTATTGGCTGTTTTTCACCGAAAAGAAGGTTTGTCGGACTATTTGGCTCATGGCAGCACTGCCCTTGCGTCTTCCGAAAATGGCTGTGATGCCTTCGTTGATCCTGATCGTCCAATCCGATCGATGCCATCAAATTCTGGCCAGGGCAGAGTGCAACACTCCCGCGTGTCGATATTTACGCAACATCGATCAAACTCTCTAAATTATAGACGGTGTTCAAGAGCGTTTTGTTGTCGATGCCGTTAATGGAGTGAAGCAGCAACGGTTGAATCTTTCATTGCGGACCGTGCGCTTGGCCACACTGGAATCTTACGCTTGGTTGACGTTTTCAGACCGTCAGGAGTTCTACCTGAAGTTTTACATGCAAACTCAAGAACTACGGATTGGAAAATACCGTTTACTGCTCTTTTCAATTGCAATGCGCTGCCCCGTGTTATGTAGCATTCCATTCCTCTTGGTGTTCTTGCAATGATTTTAGTTTTCTATATTTTTGGAAACAGTTCACCATCTTGCTTTAAAATTATCCATTAACCAGCCAATACGGAAGAGCTATTTTGCATTTACCCCCAATCGATCAACGTGGAAGACGCCCGGCGGATAAATGGTAGCGAAACTCACGCCATCTTGCATCTGGTATGGTGCGTTAAGACCAAGCAAATTCAACATTTAATTTATCTTAACAGATGACAGCTTATTTGTTCCTTCTCTCCTTCACTTGTGGCAAGATGTTTGCGACGTCACCGACCAAAAATGTGCGAAGACACTTTATGACAATGCAGAAGGTTTCCTGCAGTCGTCGTCTGCGCTGCTGCTTTCCTCCTCGGCCCGTTTAACAGCCAAGCAAACTTACTACCAGGTTTGTTCATCTATGCTGTGGAATTGGCAGTTAGGTTCAGTGGTCTGCAGTTTGAAACGTTCTACTGTCACCGGTGAAAGTAAAGTGTTGTTGCAACGAATAAGATCGTTTCTGTTTGTTTTCTCATCGTCTTGGCGGCTTCACTGTGATTTGAGCTGCGCGCATTACACTTTCGTTTTCACAAACGCAAGGCGTTGTCTTAAACGGCTTTACGGTAAGTCGATGTCGGTGTGTGCCCTTTCTTCGGCTTAAAACTTAATCCATTGTTTGGTTCAGATCGCTTTGCTTGTCACTACTGCTGTGCTCGGCACCTGCTGCGGTTTGGAAGCTGGCCTTTCAACACCACCTGCCCGTCATGGCGATTCTGGCCAGGACTGCGATAGCAACAGCGCACAACAGAATTTGAAAGATTCGGACTTAGCCGCTGGATCAGTGTCCGCAAAAAACGTTTTACACTCGGGAGACATTGATCCCGTGTTGATCCCGTTGTTTGAAGACTTATTTCGAAGCGTGGCGCGCAGTGTGCTGGAAAACCGAAGTACTATCGAAGCTGGTCGTGCCGATACATCCGCAGCGCCCTGCCCCTCTCCGAAATCTGCTGGAACAGTTGATCTTTGACTTAAAAACCATGTGTTGATACCATCGTGCTGTTGACGAGGGTCACTGCTTTTGAATTCGTTTGGCCAGCAGCAAATAATGTTACTGTGAGCGTTTTCAAACGACGAAATTGTGTTCTTTTTCTGTCATATTTGCTAAAATCTTGCTCTGGCTTTGTTCTAAAAGCTCAGCTGGGGACGTAAAATCGAAACCGGTAAAAACGTACAAAATTTGTTTGATATAGTAGGTGTCAAACTAGTGATATGTAGCAGATAAACACAAGCTGTTGCTTCCTTTTTACTGTCTGTACGTTTTACTTCCCATGGTGAGCTTTTAGAATTAAGTGACTGTTTTCCTGAGAACTGCCAAATTTCTTCTTTGTTGTGTTCATCTTTTTTTGAACTACCACTTGTGTTTGGTACAACATTGCAAGAAGTCTTCGTCGTGCAGCGACTTAACGAGCACACTGTTTATCACAAACAAGAAGCGAAATAAAACGAAACACTTATCAACATGTTATTATTTGCAGTACGTTGAGCCATGCCAAGCTCAAGGTCGAGAAAGCCCACAGTCTTTAAAATGCTAAGCACGTCAAGTAAATCCAATGACAAACTTCGTGCATGGCACCAACCGCAGTTATTTCAACGACGCGGTGTCAAACGATCTTGTCAAAGACTTGGTTTCTCCGCGAATCTTCCCTTGCTTTCCTCCACGGATCAATCCTTGGTTGCGTCTCTCAAGGTCGCAAGCGTGTTTGTCGAGGACTTGGTGTCACCATGGAGAAGTGAGTCGAGGGGTTTTCAGACACGGGGACTTCTGGGGCTGTTCCCGTTGGCTACAGGATGCAATCAACTGTAGTTAGTATCATGTGTCAGTAATTAAGTTGATTTCACAGCCTGAAGTGAGCGTGCATACGCGACGACAGCTGGTCTCGCTTTTGCTTATTTAGATTGCCGTTTTTCAAAGCACAGTAAACCTCGGTTAATCCGGATCTATCTTCGCCAATACCGGATAAAATCTGCTCTTTTCACATCTCGTAATCCGGATTTTTGTCTCTAGGAACGATTCGGCAGCTTTCACACGCAACACAAGCATGCTCGCGATCACCAACGAGTGTATAGAATTATCATAACCGCTGCAACTGCGCGAAACATTTCACTAATCGTAGAGACTATTGTTAAGTCACACACGTGCGGGACTTATCATGTTGAACATAACGCTCAAGGCACGCCACTGCACCACGGTTTCAGTTTGTTGATCAATATTGAGTGTGCTTGTGCAGAACATTATCCATGGGTGTGTTGCACCCGGCAGGATGTCTGGAGGATATTATCTCCCAAATAGAATGACGCTTATGGACCAGTCGCAGAAATCTCTGCGGCAATCCAAAACCCAAGATTTCTTCGCAGCCAAATAATGTGAAATTATGAACTTAAGATTGCTCATAACTAACTGGATATGGCGGTTACTAGTTTGATGGACAATTGTAAACACATCAATAAATTCGTTTTGCTTCTGGGAAAGTCTGCTGTTGGGTCGTGAATGTGCTTAATTTAAGCAAATTTTACCGATATGTCAGTACGTAGATGACGTCAGGCTAGAAACAACCACCTTCGGTTAATTCGGATCTTCGCTTAAACCGGATAAAATCGTCGGTCAAATCGAATCCGGATTAACCGAGGTTTACTGTACAGAGATCGTTTTAACTGATGCGCAGTCCAAATGCTGTGAACAATGCATGTAATATCGTCACACTCGGCGAAAAATGGCCTAAGTAAACAAACCTATCGTTAGGTAGAACGGAAAAACTTGCTCTTCGTACTCATCGACTTCATTATTTAACATGGAGTTGGCGATATTTTTCCCCAGGTACGAAGACATTCCTGAAGTAGCAGAAAGGTACGCTTATAATTATTTTACGCACCTTCATAGGCATGGTCCTTGCGCACGAAGCAGGCAAGCAGCATAAAAATGCCCGAACAAATCCATCTCTAAACTTCTTGTTCATGAAGCAGTAAATTACCGGGTTGATGCACGTGGAGGTATAGGCCATGAGCTGTAATGAGGTAGATCATTTTGTTTGTAAACGTCAGTTGTTATGTTTTGCCACACCGAAGGTCAGGCGATTGTATGTTGCGCAAAATCAACGTTTAACAATCTTTATACTATCGTCTTTTGGTCTATACGTTCTATTAAACGCTTTTCACTCCGTTCTATAGACGCTAGCAGTAGAAACTTAGTACCTTCCGCCGACCGTTTTGGTGTACTTACTGACGTTACCAACGATCTTGCATACAGGCAACTTAAAAGTTTTGTTGCTGTAATCCATAACATTTTAGCTCGGAACCAAACTCGCATTTTCTGCTTGCTTTGGCCCTATCTCACAAATGCAGTCCCGCTTAATCGACAGAAAGAAGCTTAACTGGCTATACCTATTTCAAGGAAGTCAGCTGTGAGTATGTTCACACTATGTAATTAATTGCTGGGGAGGGTCGAGAGGAACTTTCACGAAAACAACATGTTTTTTCACTGCTATTCACTTGCGCATCGTCACCGGTATAAACAATCCGCAGTTCAACATCTACATCTTTTGAATTAGTTTCTGAAGTAGTTACTAATACAAAATCACGGCCAAAGAAAGCGATATCAGCGCATATTGCAAACGTTTCGATAACTCCTGTTATCATCATCAGTGCATTGCAAATTGAAACGTTGTCGTTGTGTGGCGTTGATATCGTTCTCATTGGCCGTGATCTTCATTATAAGGCTATTTAGCACTTCCGCTTTTCGTGTACCAAAGTTACCAATACGTTCTATATAAGATTGGAATGAGCAATTGTAAGAGCGCTCTCTTGCATGCTCAACCGCGCACACTGGCAAATCCCAGGAGTGGGATGTTTCATGTTCCCCTCACGTGCCGTGCTTTTAGCTTGCGTTTAGACTTTCTATTGTTTAAAAGTTGCCTGATATACCTATACTGATACCGAATAGAAATACGATGCAAGTGGCGAAACTTAAAGTATGCAAGTCAGGAGATCAAGTGGTTTTTCATAGCTCCAGGCTGTTTTTGATGAAAGCACCACAAGGCAACGAACACAAAAGTCGTCACTACATCATTACAAGTATATGTTCAGACCTGGATAATTTCTATCCCTCCTTCCAAACTCTTTCTCGCTCCGAATGGATCAAATGCTTTCCATACGTTGACTGTAAAAAGAGGAGTCCAACAGGCGAAATAAAATATCTGCGGAGTATTAGAACAATACTGTTGGCATTTTGCATGCTCAATGCCCAAAATCAATGTCCATAAATTGTATGTTGTTCAAGCTACACGAAACGATGATATGTGCCTATTGGCATGCGCACATATAAGGAACTTGTTGCGTAGTCATTCCCTATGCCTGAAACTGCTGTCTTGTTATACTGTAACAGGCAGACTTGACTCTAACCAAGATCTTAATAGATTGAATGGACAAAACATTTTCGCAAATTGTTTGTTTTCCAGTTACATATCTCCTAATCAGGAACAGCCATCTGTTTAAGCAATGTGGGAAGTTTTTTGAAAGTGAGAATTTCAAAACTTTGAATATTTGCGCCGAGTTCGGTGAATGTCGCTTGAAGGTCAAAGGTTGCTGTTACGAATGTGTGAAAAACAAATCTCTGCATTCCGTAGTAAAACCAATTTGGTGATTCGTGTTTCATGACTTGAACGTTGGAGCAAGATTTGGTTATACAAGCCACGGTGCAACCTGAGCAGTGTGGGTGGGGAAGGTACTGAAGCAAGCAAAAACGTCTTGCCACAATTCGTCTCTTAGTGGAAACCAAAAATTTTCCTTCGTGTGCTGTTACAGAAAATATGCCCCCTTCCACTACGTAGTGGCTCCTACTACTTACCCCATGTCAAACCGTTCAAAATCCCCATGATGTGCGCAGTTCTTCGGCATGCGGCTGTGGTTTCACTGATGCGTGTGGTTCAACTTGCATTTGGAAATTGAAAAAACAAATATTTTATGGAGAAACACTAAAAGATGAATTTGAAATTCAGTTACACTTGCAAAAATAACACATGTTTCAAATTTTAAACGCCAACTAGTGTATGGCATTAAGATAAATCCATTTTTTCATATTTTGTACAAGTGCAAGAAAAAGTAAAAGGCAGTAGAACAGTCGCCAGAAAGTGTTCAGTAAGGGGGATTTACGTTTGTTCAGGGGACTTGACATTCTAAAAATTGACAAAAGTTCACTGATTTATAGTGTTCCATGTTTCAATTTGGGGGGTCTTGGAGCTTTGTTTACGGGGCTAAGCCCACCAAAGCCCTCGTGGCGATAGGACTGGAAGCAGACTTTCCATTTCTATTTTTAATGAGGCTACACTTACTACATCTGAGTAATATGAGAAAAAATACCTTTTTGCGCAAAACGTATCTGAAATCGCCAAACGTTCTGAAATTATAATCGCAAAAACTCGTGAAGGACAATGCAGTTTAGTTTTTCACGATTTAGTACAGTTGCAGTGCAGAAGTCTATACGCTCACTTTGAAGTTCTAAAAAAGATCAAGGAATCCATTGGTTAATAAATACAACTGCAGTTCACCTGCAGCCTGTATATATTCACACAAAAGCCGAAGTTCAAATTGTTGTGGTTCTTCGCAAACGAAAGCAAGCTAATGCATTTTTAATGAACTATGCTATCAATGTTGAAACTCCTTCATGTGTCACTTATACCGCTTTCATGGGTAGCTATATTAGTACTAACGCTGTCAAATGGATGAAGAGCATTCAGCGTTTCTACTCGTCGCATGGTATTGGTATTGCTCGCACTTTTCTAACACAGTTTCCCCTATAAGCAGAGCGAAAATTTCTATCCCACCATTTAAGTGTGTGGGGTCTCATCGCATTTGCTGTCATAATCAGGTAATGTGTACCTATGATTTGATAAATGCGTAGTTAAAAGAGCAGAGTCGTTTGTACAGCGAGATTCTGTGCACAACCACAGGAAGTTCATTTTACACACGATGCTATTGGTGAACACTGAAATATTCAAAACTATGTGAAAAACGTTGAAGTTTTAATGTTTCTCATGCATTTGCCATTCTACTGTCAGCGTTCCAGATGAACGATTCATCCATGAATAATTAGGCCTAATGACTGCGTTGAAGAAAAAATACGCTAGTCAGCTGGCATGGATAGCGTTATGTGCATGGTGGAAATTGTTGGCTCTACAGTTTGACTGTACTGGTATAATTCAAAGTAAATCTCAAAAGAAAGTATCTTAAAAAATAGGCCTCCGCTGGTTGGTCGGGAAGTTGCTCCCTTCTGGTGAAGAAAATGATCAGTGGAAGTAAAATCAATGTTTTGTTTGATTTTATTAAAACCTTGCTCAGGAATCGTGGGTGGATCACGATGTTTTTTGTCGATTTCATATCCTTAGAAAAATGTTTGAAACCTTTGCTTCCATGACTTTTCCTGATTTTCAGAGACAAATGGAATTGTGCCACATTTACTTTACAAAAATATCCCTGAAAGCCTATAAATAGAAAATAGGGGTACTCTACTACTCAGGGTTACCTGATGTAGCAAATTTTGTGCACCCTACTACCTTAACATTTCAATGTGATTTTAAGTGCAAAACGTTTTTGGCCAAATATGATATCGGAAACCTTATATGTGAAGAGTATTCCTATACCGTGGTTTGATATTAAGAAAGAACGGATCCAAAACGCGCACGACGTTTTCTACGCACAAACAAAAATTCCCCTCTAAAAAGCAGTTATTTGGAGGTGCAGTGTATACATTTGTATGCAATGTATGTTTCGTTGCGCAGATACGATTTTGTTGTGAAAGTGACTAAAAATGGACACCGGGAAGTCAAAAACAGTTTTGGTCCGGAAATAACGGATCCCAGGAAAACATAATCAAATTTGAGTTGCATTATACCCATCCTTTCCCGACTCGTATATCGTTTAGAGGTTTCCCGAGTAGATATATCAAAGTAAACTAAATGCTTAGGTTTGGTGTAAGACTCTTCTATGTTCCTGATTCATGCACCACTAATCATACCTGGATAACTTTACAAACTCAACTGTTTGGGTGAAACACTAAAATCTTTTAGTAGAGGGCTCTAGGTTGGGGGCTGCAAAATCACTTTCCCCCTAGAATATGAGTGGGTAAACTGCGGGCTAAATGGGGCCCTCTACGAGGTTATGTTCAGCCCACGGAAGCATGCAACAAATTAGAAATAAATCAAATATTTTTATGTTTATATTTTTCATGAACTATTATGTATAAGCTATATTTGTTGTATTATCTTATAGCACACCACCTGATTTAAAGATTTGAGGCCCTTAACTTCTTATGGCCCACTGATACTGCCCTCTCTGAAAAGTTTGGCCATCACTGCATCAGAAAAATAGTCCAATCCTCAGTACAGTCGTTAATTGTTGGTCTCTCATTCATGTCCGAGGTCAGATATTGAAAAATTCATTCAGTCAATCAGTCATTTTCATACCCGTGGATAAAGCCAGTAGGACATGCCTCGCCGATCTTACATGGGACAATCTTGTCACGCGGCCGAAACATCGTAGCTGAGATCACTGTATTCATAGAAGTGGTTCGACATTCAGGACTTTATGAATTTCACAGCTGCGCGCTTTGTCGCGAAGTATCACACCATGAACTCTTCGCAAAAATCACATCTCTGCCGCTTGTACTGCACGTGAGATGGCATGGCACTCTTTCAGTCATTACCCAAGATTCATGACCATAGATGAGAATCTAAACAAAGACCGATTTAAAACTGACAGCTTTACGGTGTTTGAAAGCTCCCGTTTTGCGAACAAAGAACTACAGAGCTCACACAGAACCGCAATGGTCTACCAATCTGTGTATCATTCATTCATTCATTTTATTTGGAAAGGAGACAGTAGACATACATAAAGAAAACTCACAAGATAAGATAAAACAAGCAAACGCACCGATAAACACAATGAAAATTATATTGCATCTTCCTGGGATACCTAATATAGCCAGGTGGTTTTCTAGTTAGGTATCCAACAAGCCTAATGGCGAGATAGTGTTATATTTAATAACGTTTAATATGGTTTGTACCATGAGAGAAGGTTGTAGTAATTGCGAATACTTAAGGTAGCTTATATTTGACAAGGTTAATATTGGTTTAGGAGGTATAATTTGTATTTCTTTTTGAAAGCATAGGAAGGTTGTACTTTTAAGTTTGGATCCAAAGACTCTAAAATCTTACCTCCTACATAGGCAAGAGACTTTTGTCCAGTAGCCAATCTTTTGCTTGGAACTACAGTATATAGTCTTGAGATGTTTTTTGTCTAGTATTATATGAATGTATATTGTCCAACTTTGTTAATAAATTGTTAAAAGCAGATGGTAAACAGCCATGTGTTACTGTTAGCCTTATACAGGAGTTAAGATTTGGGAGTCTTTGGATCCATCTCCTTGTTTGCCTTCCGTCACTAGTGAAGTTCAAGTGCAACCCCAAGGAACTTGAACTTCTCAACTTGCTGCAGTGTTTTGCCGCTGACTTGCAGAACCGACTGGTTTGGGTTTCTGGGTAGACATAATACCTCGGTTTTTGTAGTGCTGACTTTCATTACCGCGTGGTAGCACGCAGCTGAAAACCGATCAGGCGCTTGTTGAAGACCTTGTTCAGAGGATACAAGCAGTATCAAATCGTCTGTAAAAGCAAGCAACCCGTTGATCCTGCAGCTCCCAACTGTGACACCCCATCGATTTGGCTGTGACTGTGCATTCAATTCATATGACTATGAAGAGGAGTGGTGACAGCACACGCACAGCACAACAGCACACTCCTTGTCAGAGTCACCGCTCATCCACGGTGAGCGCTTGTGATTTAACTCTGCTGACACGGACACAAACTTCTCAGCAAGAATACAATCACTTAATTGGCGGTCACTAGCAGGCGGCCATTAACACCATACCAGTTCAACGCTCCTCAAAGCTTTCCACGAGGGGCCCGGTGATATACTGTACTTGCCCAATGTCAACAAAACACGTATATTTATCTCTGGCATACTCCCAAGATTTTTCGAAAATTTGCTGGAGAGTGAAAGTTTGGTCTGGACGAAAACCGCACTGGGTAACCTCTAGCTTTGGATCAACTATTTCGCGGCATCTTTTTTCAAGGCACTTGACATATACTTTTCCAAGGAGGCTAATGAAAGAGATGCATGGTAGTTATTGCAGGCTTTCTTGTCTCCCTTCTTGTGTATGGAGATGATCACCACAGTTTGCCAAGCTTTCGGTGCACTTCCATAACATCAGGCCACATGACACACACGAGTTAGTCAAAGAACTAATACTAAAAATTGTTTTCATAATTTTAGCGCTACATCTGGTAAAAGCAATGTTAATAGATAGCCTAGATGAAATTTGGTGATGTGCATGTGAAAAAGCCTTCCCTCGCTAATTTGAATTAGGGTATTTTCCAGGCAAAACTAAGTGAGCGCAAGCGGCTCAAAGTTTTCGACAATTAAACATATGCACTCCTCAACATAAAAATTTTCATCTTAGTCATAGCACTTTCAGAAAGACTTGTCATCAAATGACTGAAATCAGTAAAGTTTTGCAGAAGCGTAGCCAGGCAAGGTCAAATGCCTCGGATGACACGTTTTCAGGAGAAGCAAAATCGCACCTCAAAGACTTAAAAGCAGATACCACGTGAACTCAAAAGACAAAAACGACTTTCATGTCTAATGCAATATTTCTCCCAGGTTTAAAACAAGTGTACCCAGGTGTGTAGTGAGGTGGGAACGCGTGGGAACACCTTTTTGCACTAGATTACATTGCAACATGGCTGCGATCTCGCAGATGTGTCCAGCGACACGCAGATGCGCACTGCTAGTCAAAAGTCATGAAGCAGGAAGATCCAGTGTGGAAATACTTGTAGGCGAATGCTCACTTTATTCGAACTATTTGGTGCAGCCTTCCTTTTTATTTGGTGTGGGAACGGCTTTCCCCTTTCTTAGCGAATCCAGCATTAGACTGGACGCAGAAAATCAGACAGTGAAACAGGTTTATTCAATACTGAGTATTGGGTATGCGCACTTCCCGGGTTTTTCTAATATTCATTCTTAAACTTTTACTGTTACGCTGTATTCAGCATAGATTTGTAAGACTATAGTCATCAACCAACAGATGCGCAAGAGCAGCTGTGGTTCGTAATATTCTGCAGCTGGTAAGTGAAATTTTTTCCTGAAAGATGGTGAAATGTATGAGAGCTGCGATAGGCAATGTTGTGTAGAGATATTGGGCAGTTTCGTTTAGCCAAGATTAGTTTTTGTCAGGTGAAGGAAAGTACTTTAATGTAGCCAGCCAACAGTCATCAACGTTTTGCGATGAAACAGAATAATCAGTTTTGAGTACAGGTGAAATTTTTCAAAAAAGATTTGAAGATGACGTATATGATAAATATATTAGAAAGATTCTCAAACAATTCGTAAAGCAAAATTATTGAATCTTTAGCAGATTTAATTCTAATTAAGTATATGAACAATTAGAATTATTAATTATTGACATGCAGAAAATCCAGAGGTGCACAGACTTAAGAAGATTTATTTAAGACATAATGCTTTTAAAAACGAAGCACTTGTTATAGTAAATTTTCACAAAGAGTATGTCTTCTGCGATGCGATTGCAAACATTTAGGAGCTGAGGAACTGCAGACGTTTTTTGGCTATTTTGATGTTGTACGCGATGTCTGACATTGTAGCAGCGCAAAATTAATGCGCGCTACAACTTAATAAATAAATATTAAAGTTACGCAGAAGTGCGTCCTAGCATTCAGAAAGTAGAAGTGGAACTGGGC
>JGI24021J15306_10003966_pt1 | contig 16987 bp, 7 predicted proteins | sample Ectturendosymbi1_FD_15306 | JGI IMG/M metagenome (IMG submission 15306) | reverse complement strand
AGAGGGACAACGGGGGCAAAGGCGTCTTTTTCATAACAGTATCATCGGAATTTTATGGTTTATCACGATCGAATTGAAACAAATTTTCTATAGCTGCCTTCATTATTTTTGAGGTCAACACTGTTGTTAAACAGTAGCAAGCATAATTGGTAAAGATTTTTTTGGTTTTCATAAATTTCCTTTGCCCTCAACTTCTTTACTGCCCCCCAGCCCAATCGACGTTCCAGCGTCCCTGACTATTAGTATAAAGTTTATTCAATCTGTTAAACAGTCCCAATGCACCTATAACTTTCAGTGTTGCAACTACGTTCTATTGGTACAAGTTGATTCTATAGAAACTCAAGCCGCGTAATTGATTTCAATTTCAGAAGAAAGGAAAAGAGTACTTCTGTTTGTATCTCAAGGATCACATGTCCTCCTTAAGCTTCGGTTAATTGCTAGTATTAATGCATTACGTAATGTCTACTTCTCTATAATCTATCCACAATGCCATTTTGAAGTGTGTTATTCTGTCTGAACCTTACTTAGCGCATTTAAAACTATATCATAACCGTCCAATAAACTGTATTGGCATACTGCCAAAACAGAGCACATCCCCATGATAGAATAATATAACACGTGCAAAGTATTTTCAATTAAACAAATATATCAATATGAACTAGGCAATCTTGTATTTATTCTTTATTTTTTCATTTCCCTACTATAGAATGATTATTATATTACCTACAAGAATACCTACTAGTAATCTCATTACAATTCCAACAAATCTCTGACACAAAAGACGGATCACTGCATAGGGCCCAGACTCTGAAACAATATTCCCAAAGATTTAGTATATAAATCATTCTCAATCTTTTGCTAAACCTATAAAATTACCTGCTGGAACAAGTGGTAGTTTAATATGTTTACTTTAAATGCTCTTGTGATCTAAAAATATTTTTTAACTTTTTTACTCTTGTGGTCTAATTCTGTTCCAGTACGAACGATTTAACCCGAGCCATAGTTTTTCCTGGCCTTACGGTGACCTACGGGTAGTCTCTCAGGACACAATTGTCGTGATTGTGTACTTGTCATTGTAACTGTTTTCTTAAACTAAGCATCGGGGTGACAGCGCTGATGTTCCACTGTTTTGTGTGTGTGGGTGGGGTGCTGGCGCCGTGCATCACTGATTCCATCGTACTTATGTGCGTGGGTTCGGATATTTCGATGGAGGTTGGACTTATTGTCGCGTCGCACTGTTATATCATCTCGTACGGTGGGTCGTGAACTGTGATGATGCATCAACGGTGTAGTTACTGTTTAGTCCAGCGCTTTTCAAACTTTGTTTCGTTACAGCACACTATAATAAACACTGGATTTGTCTGCGGCACACCTACTTTATAAAAACCTACTCTTCACAAACTTTGCAACGGAAGTGCTGTAACATACAGAAGGTTTTGTCAAAACATAAAACTTTTGCGACACACTTCAGCCTCTTCAGCGGCACGCCAGTGTGCTGCGGCACACAGTTTGGTAAACACTGGTTTAGTCACAATGCTTTATTTACATGCTGTTTCTCTGAATGCGTCTGGTTTTTTTCATCTACGTTTTGCTTTTTGTCAATTAATACAGTTGGTTTTGACCGGTTTAAAATTTAAATGCATGAATTTCCTAAATTTTCCAAATATTTATGTATAATACTTAAATATTTACAAATAACGTTTCCCTTAACCAGGTTTGTTGATTGAATTTTACCCATAACGTCTGCGTTAGCCTATACTGTTTGATTTAATTTTGTGCTAATCTGCATCACTATCTGTTATCAAACCTAATGTAATATATTTGGTTGTTGTTGCTGATGTTATTGTTTTGTGGCTTATCATTTGTTCACATGTTTGCGTTATTTATTTTGATGGGCTCGGTTTGATGACCTTGCGGTCCCTTGTCCCTTTTTATTCACTGTGCATTTTTTGAATATCTTCGATCTCAATAAGCCAATCAATCAATCTCATTATTTGTGTTTGAGATTTAAAGGGACGCTGCGTATGTTCAAAAAAAGGATATAAACGTTTCGCTTTTTTCTATGCTGTTTTAACAAACATACAAGCTAAAGACTTAAAAGGGAATGAAAATGTCAAGAAACAAGTCCGCCAGTGCCATTTGGTGGCATTTCATTCACTTTCTCACTTTTCTATTATAGGAATGTTTTATACCAAAACAACTAATTTTGAAAATAATTCACTTTACTAGCAATGCATTGTTGCTATGTAGAATATCATTTGCAGAATATCATAACATTGTAACACTTCCTAAAAACGTAACGTAACATGTAGTTTAAAATAACGGACCTGCTTACTCTTAACATGCTAAAAGCAGAAAAAAGCAAAATTCCGAAGCACAAACATTTGTTAAAGAAACATTCAGACCAAGCAAGCTCGGAGAAAAGCCTCTTTCGACTTTTTACGACAGGATGAAAAGTACAGCGGCATATTGGTTAAATGATTTACTTCACTTTAACTAAGTTTATAGCGTCCTCAAATTTTCATATTCATCTGCCCTTCCGAAGCTACAACTCCAAGGTGCATGATCCATAACTGAAATGACCGGGTCATGACCGATTGACCTGAATCTTGGTTGGAAGCAGGGTTGCGGAGTCGGAGTTGCAAGGAGTCGAAAGTTTTGGGTGGAATCGGAGTCGGGTTCCTAAGAACACTTAGAGTCGGGGTCGGATTTTTTTATCCGACTTCTTCTCTGGAAGCCCTATTGAATATTTTTTACATCGCGCTCTTTATTTACGAGTCCTAAATTTTTGTGCTATGTTTCATGTTCAAAAAATTAAAACACTATCAAATATAGAATAGTTTTTAGCTAGCTACTCGCTCTCGCTATATACCACTTGCAAAGGTTTTTGGAAAGTAGTTCATATGTTCATGTTGTTATTGTTTAAATTCATTCACTTTATTGTAGGTGGTCATAGTAAACTGAATGAATTTTTATGATTAGTAAATATCGTGTAAATAAATAGATTAATTCAAAGCCTTAACTCATGCATCTAGTGACAATAACAAAATGCTTATTCTAAAATAATTTTAGCTCTCTTCTTTGCCATTGTTGACAGCGAAACGTCATCCACGTTATTTTAAGGAGTCGGGAGTCGGAGTCATAAGTCGGAAATTTGGGGAAAGTCGTAGTTGGAAAATTTTGGAAGATAGGAGTCGGAATGAGACATTTTATTTCTGACTCCGCAACCCGGATGCAAAATGAAACGCTGTGAGGTGGTTGGATAGAAACGCCCCCACACTTCCTTTGCTTGGTACCTACTGATAAAGCGGTTGTCAGAGAGAAATACCAATATTCAGGAAAAGTTTATTGATCTGACAAGTGTATCTCTTTTGCGATCAATTTATCGCCGTTGTGTCAAACGCGTAGCGAACAATAAATTTCCAAAGATTGAGGAAACCCATTACGCCTCCTAGTGCTGGGTTTAATGGATTCTTCCCAGTAAAACGTATTCTTGATTTTATGAATATCAGTATTTTTTCAAAAACTGTTTCTTCGGGTTAAAAATCGCGAAAACAAACTCCATGTGATGCACCTAAAACGGTGTGCAAACAACTAAGACCATTTCAGACCGTTCATTTGAGATAATCTCATTTCAGACAACAGTCATTTCAGATCCGACATCAGTATGATAAGTTTCTCTCGTATCTGCTGTTTGAAAGCACGAGTGCATTTACAATGCAGCGTAAGTAACATTGGCTTCCGAAGGCAGTCACCTATGGGGACTTCAGCCTAAGATTCACTTTGCTAAACTCCAAGCCCTCCTCAAAAAAGTGGAAGGTAGACTACATCGTAAAATGTGATTCACAGAAAATCAAAACAGACTCTCTCAAAAGTGTTGTAAAATGAACACTGTCTCAAATGATAAGTTACCAAATGAATGTGGCATCAAGCGCATGTGGTCTCAGTTGATCAGACTAGAACGTGTCGTTTCAAATGAACAGGTCTCAACTGTCATCAAGAGTGATCGGAGTCACTTTTTTGACTCCAGGTCATGCTCGGAAGATAATTGAAAATTCACACTCCGACTCCTGTGCAGACTCTGAAAAAATTTAAAACCAAGAAGTAGGATCATATGCTGTTCTCACCTAAACCAAGGTTCGTTTAGCACGTTCCCCAGAGTGCTTTAGGATTTAGGAACAATCGCAATGAAGCAAGCACTGCTACTGTATCAATTCACTTATCAATCTGCACAAGTAAAACACCATACACTGAAAACACTTCATACCACCTTAACATATTAAATTACCTCTCTTATGTTGTAAACTTGTAAGATAATACTGGCATGTTTAGGAATACCCTGAGGTAAGCTGCATTTGTTCTAGCTTGGCTAAAATCGCACTGCAATTGTTGCATTTTAAAGATGTATACACTGTTGTTTTGTGCATTTCACTAAAGATAACAAATTGTGAATACTGCTTACACAACAAGATAGAGCACAGAGGTAAAACTTTCAGTAACCGACGTAACTACCAAACGTTTAAAAAATTATTCGTGAGATCAGCAGTAGAGTATTGGAATTGCGCCAGAATAGAGTCCGCCAGTCTGCCACCTCCACCATCCTCAGCAGCCTGCACTGAAATGTTTACAGTCCAGTGCAACCAAGAGAAAAGAGCCATGACATCAATCTAACAATTACCCTGTCAAAGCAATTTATAATATGAAAGCTATTATCCGGCTCCGGTAAAAACTGAAAATTTCACTCATGCTTCGGATCCGGGACCGATTTTTATTGAGAATTCCCACTCCAGGGTCTTGTCCGGCTCCGGCAAAAAGCGAAGACTCCTGCCGGGGGAGTGAACGCCGGCACTCCGGTTCCGTGATCACTTCTGATTGTCATGGAATCCGTAGTCAACGTGTGTTGTTCTTGTTCACATTATTTCTCAATCATAGTTTCAAACTTTTTAGGTATCACGACAAATTACGTGGGCAGTATTAACATTTTTCTGATGTGCTCCAATAAGAGCGTGAAGCAAAAAATACATCCTCAACTTCATACCGTCGACAAGTCTTGTGCAGCCTATCGTCCCTTCAAAAGTGTGTCGACGAGTCATTTGAGCCTGAATACTAGCTAGCTCACAATTAAAAGCCCTATGTTTTCTGTAAGCTTTCGAGGAATCAGCCGACTAGTCTCTGCTTTCATCTTTTTCCGATGATTCAAACTTGCACATATCTATTCAAGTAAGTATCCTCCACAGTGGGGTAAGCAAGGAATCGATCTGAAACTTTTTTAAATAAGAAATCGATTTCACATAATATTACGCATCCGCAGTCCTAAAGGCTGCAAGCAAACTTAACGGGAGAAACGTTTAAAGGCTAAAGGAGAGCAGAGAAAGCCAACAAACTCAAGACTAATATATGGATTGATGGATACTTTCTCTATGTACATATAGATTGATGGTCTGTGTTATGACGGTAAATCTGCTCACGAAACTTTTTTTGGCATCCGATGCAAAGCATACTCATTGGTCTGCAATGTCAATACAGTAATCAATATCGGAAAACCTGATAAACTATTTCTGCAGTCACGCGTCATCTCTATTTTTTGTTTTCCATAATTAAATAACCTACTGCTCGCAAGCAACATTGCAAATAAAAGTTGAAATTGCAGGGCTGCATGATGTATGACCCTGAATTGGCTACAGTTAACACCGATACTAAAGGTAAACGCGTAGAAGCAAATCAAGTCTTAAAACTCAGGAAAAGAGATTGAGCTTTGTAGACCCTCTCTGCCTATGTGAGTGTTTGCTGTAGCCCTTTGTTCCGTTTTTGTATGCACCATGCTCTTGCCAAGTCGCCAGTGCGATTTCACAATGGGTGCAATCAGTGCCGGATTAAGGTAGCGCGGGGCCTGGAATATATTAACAGCGCGGGGCCCTAAGTTAAAACTGCACTTGAACAAGTGAACAACTTTGAAATCATAAATTCTACGAGCATCGACACGTGTACCATCAGGCATACTGAGTTTCGTGAGTGCGAAAAACATAGTCCTAAATAGCAACTGGTGGACATTATGGGCTATACGAGGTATATCTTTTTTACCAAAAATGCATTTACGTATCTTTTTACTAAGAAGGAATACATTATTGTACAGCTCAAAAGTACAGTACAGAGTCAGTAATTAATGCTTCCAGCCTCATCAACATATTTAATCATTGCTACATTTAAGCGGTGTAGTCTCAGTATGTGTCGAAGTCGATTGTCAAAAGCAGTAAACGTACTGCTTATTGCGCATTTTCTGGATTTTGCCATGGCAAATTCGTTTATGATACTGGACTAGTAGTGTCTATTTCGCATAGATGTTCATACTCTATAGTCTGTGCTCTTTAGAATCAGGCTGGTAAGCTTGTTTTTTCTAATGGTTTTCTTTGTTCATTCTACCATCATAAGTTTACAAAATGACCGTTCTCCATTGCAGTTGGTCACTATGCGAGATAAATAAATGCGCAAATCATTTCCCACATTTGTAAAAGAAGACTCCAAGTGCACTACTCAAAGGCTAGTGGATAGATGCCAAATCCAGGGCTGCCAATGAGTTTTTTAATTCTGTATATACACAGTACACAGAACACTGTATTCAGCGGTGGATATTAATGGAGACGAACGAGGCGGTCTCTATAGCTTCCCCGTGGCGACGTTAATGAGTACCAACAAGGTATAGCGCAGCTTATAGAACACCAGTAGCGTAGCCAGCACAAAAATTTGAGGAGGGCCAACAATTGGGGGGGCAAAACTGTAATTTTAGGCGAGCAACATTATTTTGTTTTGGATGCCGCCTCTCAAAGCCCACAATGACTAGATATGCCAAAAATTAAGGGGTGTGTGGACCCCCTGACTACGCCTATGTAGAATACGTCACTGTGATGTAATTACAATTAAGAAACATCTTGAAATCGCTGCAATTTGGCTTCATTTTTCGACTGGTCTCATATTGTTGCAAATAACTGTAAAATAGTTTGATTTTCAAATCACAGGTAGCCTAATGCAAAAGCATTCAATTGAAAACTTTCGCTGAAACTGTTTATGGCAAATTTAGCAAAATGACGATTTATTGAACTGAAAAAAATATGTACAGTACATATGATCATGGATAGATATTAGGGGAGGCTAAGGGGGGCGCCGCGGGCCCACATTTTTCTGAGGAGCCGTGACGGCCCCCATTTTGAGAGTTTCGCACATGGTCTTTGCAATATTTATTTGAACAAGTTATTAATCACTCCAAAGCAGGAGTGGTAAATTAGCGGCCCGCGGGCCACATGTGGCCCGCTAAATCGTTTTCAGTTGCCCGTGGAAGCATACAGGAAGAATCTTCAAATCTGAAATTTCCTCGAACATTTCACAGTAAACGTTAGTGCTGAGGCTAACTTGAAGCGAGACACAGTTCTATTTCCATCGTAATCACTTTGTCCTTCTCTACCCAAAACGTTTCTTTGTACTATTATTGTTCCTGTACTATTTATTTATTTTAAGATCAAATTAGAGGCACGGCCCTCTGCTAAGAGCGTATTCTCAAAGTGGCCCCCGACCCCTGAGCCAAATTACAGTAATTGCACATGTCTGCTGTAGAGCCACTTTTAATAGGTTCTGAAGCAAGTCATATATTGTCGAAACAAAGCAAAAATTATATGCAAATGTGCCAAAAGTGCCCCCTAGACACCTTTGTGTAGACAAAGAACAAATGTAAAGTCAAATGACTTCAAACGATTAACAATGTGATTGTGAAATGGTCTTTCACGCAGAAGCAAATTCCCAGACAAAATGAAAAAGTTAACTTGCGTTCAGCGAATAAAGTTTTCGTATAGCGCAGAGGTTTCCAACTTGGAGTACATTTGCCAATCTGAAAGGATGCATTCATTGTACAGCCGCAACAAATAATCTTTCATGCATTGAAATCGAGTCTACATTTATAATTCCAAAATTCTAACAGTTCTATTAAAAATTCAGTAGACTTTTATTATTTTCGTTAACCTTTTGTCATAAGAAAATTTAAGGGATTCATGTTCATCAATCGAAATACTGGTGGGGTATTTGGCCATAGAAAGGTTGGGAACCCCTGGTATAGCATATGTAAAATATAGGACACCAGGCCAGTAACCACGGGCGCGAAGTCCCCCTAGAACATTTTTCGCCCCAACCTCGAAAAATGTGTTGGACCTCGTTTAAAACTATTGGACATAGTTCAAAAATTTGAAAAGTCTTCGTCCCTCCTGGTGTCTCAAGCTGGTTACGGGCCTGTAGGGCACCCTTTCTGAGAGTTTCCCTCGGGCACCAAAAATTGCAAAATCCACCCTTGCATACAATAAAGAACAAATTTGACACAAAAGACCTCGGGGCCCCAAAAAGCTGCAACATTTGCTGCTGTTGTTAATCCGGCACTGGGTGTAATTCAAACTGCTTGTCACAGAGTAAATTATATCACATTTCGTAAGACTATACGCAAGAACCTAGAATCGATATCCGGCAGACTTAAGAAGTTTCTTGACTTACCGTATTGTCCAATAACATTCGGATTTTAAGTTTTTTTTCTACTATCACAACTGACTGTTTTGTACGTGAAGTTTTCACTGCTAATTCAGATCTTATACTCCGCTGCAACTTTTATACAGTTTAACTGCATTAGCTCTGAACTGGAGTCAACGCCAAATTTTAAAATTTTCTCAGATCTGCAACTACTTGATCTTGAACCTGACTGCCGCCGACAGCATTGTGTGCGCACTAGTTGTTCCTGTCGTGATGGCGAACACACTAATAGAGGGCAAATGGCTTGACAACACTCTCTGTTACTTTTCTGCAGCGATATCTGGAGTGGCTTGTCATACGGCGGCAATCACCATGACTTTCATAGCTTTGAACAGGTACAGTTAATTGATGAATTACCTGATTTACTGCACGATCAATTACTGAGTTAGACAAAGTAATATTGTATTTCAATGATGATCAGCTCTGATCTTGTTAAATCGATTTGGCGTTTAGGGGAGGATCCATTTTCATTCAATCTCAGCATCAAATAAATCTTTTTTCCCTTATTGTTTTCGCGTATCACTTCTACTTGTATCAAGATTCTAATCTGTAATGCATTTAAACGTAAACCACACGTGATTATTTTTACTGTTTTGAAGAAAGTTGTTGCGGAGCACTATTCTAAGATTTTCAGTTAATCTTCTCAACCTTAACTGGAAGAACCAGTTTTAGTATTTTTGAACTCAGAATCTGCAGAACATTTTATGAAAATGCAAACAATTTCTTATGTCTTTGTAATTTTGAAATTGACCATTTTTTGCAGCAAAGCCCATAAGTACTAATAATTCGATTACATGACAATCGCCAATACACCAGAAGTTAGGGAAATCAGTTTTATTATTCCAACACAACTCCTAATAATCCTCAATACCTCGCCCTGTTGCCAGTGAATCACGATTTCATCCATACATGAACGATTCAACGAAACCTCGGGTTTTGTGGGTAATGGCGGGTTTTGATTGTTTTGTCCAACTGCCCGCTCGAACGTATTCAGAAAACCTTTGCGCGAAGTTTTGAAACAACCAATCGGTCTTGATTACCATGTAGAGCGTCTCTTTCTTATTGTTGATAGCAGCTAACGTGAGGAAAGACGCTAATTGGCAACATATGAAGAACGTGACACATCGAATCTATTGCATTGGTTTGCAGGTACGTTGCAGCTCAAAGCGGTGCACACTACAGTCGTTACTGCACGAAACAAAGAGTGATGATGGCTATTTCAGTTTCTTGGATATTTGCTGTTGCCAACACAGCGCCCATTCTGCTTGGTGAAAAGCCCGTTTCATAGATTTCGAACGGTTAAAGAAAGTAATGCTATCAATAAGATTCAATAAGATTTGAAAACCAGATTGTTAAATGATAAATGTGCTTATAATAATCAGAGAAAAAACTGTAAGCAAAATCATAAAGTTTCCTTGTGTTGTTGCCCAAACTTAGTGCCTCTCACCTTGGTATGTTGTAGACAAGCATTAAAACATATTCCAGATATCTTCGTTTATGTTTGCAAAGCTGATTCGTACACAATGCTCACTAATATAATTCTTGTAATCAATGGATTTAAATTTTCGTGCCATTTCGTAAAATTCCAGATAATTTAGGTTGAAAATAAACAATTGGTAGAAGCAACTTTTTCATTTATTTTGACGTATGGATTTATTTGTGCTGACTATAATTGTTTGTAAGCGATGCCAATGCAACAATTTTCTAACTCCTTGTTTGCCATCAACAGCCTGGATGGAAGTCGATTACGACTTCAATCGCTACGTCTGCATTTGTTTTGACGGAACATTTCCCCTCAAATACACACTGGTTCCAGTGTTTGTTGGCCATTTCATTCCACACGCCATCACCATCTTCTGTTACGCAAGATTACTGAAGGTAGAAATTATTGATCAGGGTTTATTACTTTTACGCGACTATACCGGATGTAAACATGCTTTCTCTTCATTTCTGGTTCGTGACAGTTTACACTAATCGATTTTTTCGATTTGAATTTGCTTACTACAACAACAACGCATAACGTTTACCGTTTTATTTTCGGACGTTATCCAGCCACTGTGGCAATATAAATAGCGACGACTGAAAATGCGTGGGACTCTTTTGTCCGCACTTTTTCACTGAGAAGCTGATGAAAAGCAGCTGCAATCAGCTGAGCACGGCAAATTGTCATCTGACTTTTGACATTTTAGGACAATTTTTGAGGTTCAGTTGCAGAGTTGCGGAGTCGGAGTCGCAAGGAATCTTAGTTTTTGGGTGGAGTCGGACTCCTAATAACACCAGGAGTCCAATTGAATCATTTTTACATCGCACTCCTAAGTCGCGAGTCCTTTACTTTTATGTTATGCTTCATGTTCAGAAAATTTAAAAACTATCCAATATAGAACAGTTCTACAGCTAGGTACTCGCTCTCGCTGTATAGCACTCGCAAAGGTTTCTTGAATGTACAGTAGTGCATATGCTAACGTTGTTTAATGCATCCACGTTATAGTAGCTACTGATAGTAAACAGAAAAAAATTTTATGATTACTAAATGTTGTTTAAATAAATAGATTAATTCAAAGCCTGAACTCATGTATCAAGCGACAATAACAAAATGTTTATTTCTAAAGTAATTTTAGCTTCTTTGCCGTTGTTGACAGGCAAACCTCATTCACCCTATGTTAAGGAGTCGGAGTCGGAAATTTTGGAAAGGTCAGAGTCGGAAAATATTTGAAGCTCGGAGGCGGAGTTGGAGTGGGTGTCGGACATTTTGCCTCCGACTTCGCAACCCAGCTGTTCAGTTGGAAACCAAACACTTTTGTTTTGAATGCAATGTTGGACTTGAAATTATTGAGACCCAGGATGCACAGCACAGTCAATCTAAGCTGTTGTCTGTTCTTTCACAGGATTTTCTAGACTCGATAGTTTGCTTTCGCTCTTTCCTTAATAAATGCGATGAGGCACAATACGGAATTCCTTTCGCGGTTATTACAGGGCAAAGGTCATTGTTGGACATCGATCTAAAATTTGCTTTACTTTAAAATGCAGCACAGGCTAAGAGGTCTGAATAAAGGCAGTGGCGTAACTGACGGGGGAGCAGGAGTGCGAACCGCCCTCCCTGGAAAGTTAAATGTAAAAACCAGGCCCCCACTTACAGTAGCTTACATTTTAATATTTAGCATTATTTTTGTTTTCAGTAGGTTGTTGCTTTTAGCGTTTTTCGTGGTTTTTTCGGGTTTTTAGCTGATATAGACATCCACATCCAACCGGATTCACTATCACGTTTTAACTTTTTTTTCTGAGTGTTGGCCAGTGGCCACCTGCATTGGCCAGTGGGCCCCCTTCAGCTACGTTTTGCTCTCCTGGCCCAAACCTCTAGTTACGCCACTGATTAAAGGTGGTAAACTTTTTTCATTTTTGAGGAGAGTGGATTGTTATTAAGAGATTAATTAGAAATACAAGCAGAGTAGCTATTCCTGTTTTTGTTAAAGAAATCAACATGAAAGGACAAAAACCAGCATAGATGCAATCTTCACGTAAGTCATGGGATTTTACCCTAATTTCTTTTCCGTAACAAAAACTGATAAGCTTTGGTAATGAAAATTGTGGTTCTTAGTTTCGTGTTCCTCACCTATTTTCGTGTAACAGTCAGTAAACTTCCAAAATGCCGCTATACTTGAAATGTTTTCAAATTACCACAGCTACTAGGCTCATTTTTGTCAGCAAAAACAAAAGTGCAATTAATATCTCTTGTGTGCTAGGACATTCACAAATACGTTTTATCCGTTCATCCTCTTGTCCAATCTGTAACGTGCCCACAGTTGCATACGACGTGCAACGGCTATGGCAACCAAAGTTTCGAGATCTCCCAGCCTTTACACCTATCTCTTTTGCGTTGTCACAGGTCCTCTCCGAGAGTCGACGAAGGGTTGCAAAGACAAAAACTGCGGCATCGTGCGCAACAGCCATCTCCGCTACCGACGATAAAAACAGCAGTAAAATTGGGTCCACATCTGATGACCTTTGCGAAGCAAGCGATGGGATTATGAAAGGGGTAAAAAACTGGAGTCGACATGAAATCCAAATGTTCAAAACCTCCATTTGGATCATTGTCTTCTTTAGTTTTTGTTGGATTCCCTACGGTATTCTGGTTGTACTGCAAGACCTTGCTCCGATAGCACTGAAACAGGTACGATTTTCTTTCTGCCCAAGTCAAGGTTTCCGTTTGCTTTAATTTGGATGCTCCCCATCAGTCGTTCAGCACACGGGGGTACAAGCACACTTCCACAAGTTTGATTTGTCAAAAATTTGGGCAAAATCTCGAAAAATTTGGGGAAAGAAGCTGCGACATTTTAACAATATTAATGAAATTATACTTCCTTGGTACTGAGTGAATGCGTAAAACTGGGTTTTTCGGTCATTTTTCGGTGATAGACCGAAATGTTGTTGAATGACCGATCAAATTTAGTCATTTCGGTAAGAATGTCTGAAAATATAGGCTAAAGAATATAGGGTTGCCGAGCCGGAGTCGGAGTCGTAAGGAGTCGGAGGTTTTTGGGTGGAGACGGAGTTGGATTCCCACACTGGGAATCGGAGTCAGATTTTTTGTCTGACTTCGAATCCGGTTGTCCAATTGGATCATTTTTTACATCACACTCCTAAACTAGGAATTTTTGTTGAAATGGTACAATTTCTTTCGAAACGTTTGTTGAAACAGAGATTTCGTGCTGTGCACCACGATTTCCATTGATTTTAACTGCCAAATTTTATTACCTTTATGTTAGGAGTCGGATTCGGAAATTTTGGAAAGGTCGGAGTTGGAGTCGGACATTTACCTCCGACTCAACAACCTTGAACGAGCCCTGTTACGGCGAGTTTTAATACAACTGTGAGACAAATCACCGACATGTTTCAGTGACCAATTTGTCTCAGCGAAAAATGACCGAAATATCTTAGCGAAAAAAAATCAGGTGTTGTGTCATATAAAGCACATTAATATCTATAAAAACAAGGAACTGTTTCTAGTAACTTCGTGTTTTAATTTGTAAGAGTTGATGAGTAACTGACCCACTTGCAAGTTTTGACAAAAGAAGGCATTTATGTGTTTTATTAATTGTGCACTGAGAAAATCAAGCCATTATGCAGGGTACATACTTTCATGTCAATAGAATCCATTCCAGGTAAGTACAGGAAAGCATTTGTCGTTAATTCTAACTACAGTGTTTGGATGAGCGCATTTTGCCATGCAGTCGGTTGCATGTTGCATATGTGTGCAGATGAACAGACAATGTTGTGAGACACAGTCATAATATAAACAATATGGTACATACCACATCTTTGTCTTCAGATAGGGAATCAGTTTCAGACCTACCTCAGCTAGGTGTGAAGTTCCTTGTTGACAGCAACAGCTGGAATGTGAATGGAGAATCACAGAACTGAGGCAGATTTTCCGGAATACTGAGTCATCTAGCTTCTGACAATGTTCTTGTACAGCCTAGTGTACTTTATTTCAGTTGATTTATTAAGTCAAACAACAAATTGTCTATTTCTAAATCTATGGCAACATGGTAGAGAAAAATATAATCTACCAATAGCTACAGAATATTTGTATGGAGAAAGCTTGTCGCATAAAGGTTTCTCGGGCACATTTGGGGAAATTCGGGAAAAAATATCCTTTGCAGCCCCAAAAATGTCTGCGTCTATGCCTGTGCTACCTATATCCGTTAAAAAGCTGAAGCGACTATGGACCAGTGAGTTTTGTTCCAAGTACTTAGCACAGCTGTCCCGAAAAAATACATTGCACGAGTTTTGATGTTTTGAATGTAATTGATTTCATACACCTAATTCAAAAAATGAATAAACATGAGAATGATGAAGCTTCTGCATTTTTCTTAGGCTTTCCGTTTACAGTAAGTCATGTGCAGAATTTTCACCCTAATTTGAAAATTCAAGTGAATAAAAAAATAGTCTGACCTTATTTTAATCCTTTTTCATAATCGCAGTCATTTTACCCTTGATTCCTTGCATCACTTTGTGAGCATAACAGCAATGATCACCTAGACAAGATATCTTCAGCGAGTATTACACATTTATATTTTAGGGAATTTTTATGCAGAACCTGAAATGAAACAGTTGTGACTTACAGCGGAGCTTTCAAAATGAGAAGGTGTCTGCATGGTCAAAAATGCCCAAACCGGCTTGGAAAAAAACTTTCTGATTTTCTCAAGTAGTTGTTGGCATTTCTTCCTTCTGCAGTTATTCTATATTGATGCTTTCTCATCTTTTGAATAAAAACCTCAAGAGTCGCCACTTATAGGTTTCAGATATCAAAACCATTCCCTATGTCAAAAACTATGCCCAAGCATACAACTAGCCTCAAAATAAGCCTTCCTTGTATTATTTGTAATATTTAGCACATGACGTGCTCTAGCTTTCCAGCAAGATGTTTGAGGAATCTCTTGCTTGATTCTGTTTTCATCTTTTTGCGATGATTCAAACTTGACTTATCATTCAGCAACAATTGTCACAGCAGTGACGCACACAAGCAACTCACACCGCAATTTATTTGCACAAGAAAACTAGTTTCGTGTTTTTTAAAACATCTTCAGTCCTGCGCAGCCAGTAAAAAAGTTACCTATGACTGTTAACATTGAAACAATGGCAGAAAAAGCACGTATTGTTGCCATGAACATAGGTGCAGGGGAAGACAAATTTTTGGGGGTGCGAAAGATTCTTTCCCAAATTTCCCCAAACTTGCCCGAAAATTTTCTCCCACATGAAGAACTATCTTTGGTGTGTTCTCCCAAGAACATGAAGAACTATTTTTGGTGTGGTCTGCAAAAATGGTCTTTATTGTGTTTTTCTGCCAATGTTGGGCGCCATTTTTTGAAGTCAAACAATATTGGGCGCCATTTTTGCCCGGATTTTCAGGGATTTTAGCCAGATTTTCAGAGGTTTTGCCCATATTTTAGAGAGTTTGCCCAAATTTTCAACAAATGAACACCTTTGGGGGTGCGCTTGCACCCCCTGCACCCCCGCCTCCTACACCACTGGCTATGAACAATTCGCAAGAGTAGATTAATTTTGTGATAACAATAAAAGAGAATTGGAATGTTTAGTTGTAACTTCAACCAACTCAATTTAATCCAAACTTTCAACGAACTTTCAAAATCAGTTATAAAAGTTGTTGTAAACGCCTCCCTTTCCATCAAAATTAATAATCTTTTCAAACATTGCTTGTAGCATCAGAACGCAATAGTAACTTACCGTACATATTGTTTTACTCCCTCAGGTGTTTGGAGCCTTGTGTCTTCTCAGCTTTTCAGTGAATCCAGTCATATATGGAGTTTTGAGCAGAAGTTTTCGTCAGGCATACAAGAGGATGCTCAATAAGATGTTTTGCTGGAGAGCAGAAAAATTGAAATCGCGTACAGTGACCATCAGAGAACAATCAGGCATCCCGACCACAAGCGCACATTAAACGAGAATCACGCACCAGTGAAACACGTTTCAACAAACGTTTAGGCCAGCCAGGAACGAGCTGTGCTCGAAGTGTCAATGTTGATCAAACAACAAATGGAAAAATCTGTCAATGTTAAAATAATGTGCTCTCATCTAAGTGCAATGATATCGTGAAGCAAGTTTGCTTGTTCAGCAAAAAAACAAAGCAAGTTTTCTGAAGAGCGCAACACATCAAGACAAATATATTTGGTCGTGACAAGATGGCCAGTGAATTTAGGTTTCAAGCGATCAAACTGAACATGAATTTTGTTGATCGGTCTACTTGGATCTCATCAAAGCACAATGCGGCGGTGCTAAACATTACAGCTACGGCGATAGCACCACTTGTGCGTATGCGCTTCACTAGTGTCACATATCTATGTTTGTGTTTCATCAAATTAATCGTGTTAGCGCCATCAAGCGTATGCTTTTCTATTACCGCCACATATCTATCTTCGTGTTCTTTCATGAATCTGTGTTCCTTGCTACTGCCATGTATTTTGAAGGCTATTGCGTTGCGTGTGGAAGTGAAGATTTTGTACACCCTGTCAATACTATCATGTGCCTAACGCTCAGCAAAACATTCGTTTGGACCACTGTAGAATGCGGTTGAAAAAGCAAATAAAACTTTTCTAAAACCTTTTTCTTTTGTTGCAGAATTTGTTTTTGCAATCTTTTTTCGGAAAAATCAAACGGTTGTTTTTTGTCAATGACAACTATCAGGTATATCATGGTGTAGTGAAGCGGGGATGTGTGGCCTAGTGGTTTGAGCGCTCGTTTCATGTCTGGTAGGTCGTTGTTCGTGTGGTTTTTGGAAATTCTCCAATGCAGATACAATCTTTGTTGGAGTCCGGCCGTGCTGCCTACTGCCTTCCCATCGGAATAACCTCGTCGAAGACCAAGTGTGTGCGGTTGAGAAATGGGCGATCTCTTCAACACCCTAAANAAA
>JGI24021J15306_10003962_pt1 | contig 17001 bp, 9 predicted proteins | sample Ectturendosymbi1_FD_15306 | JGI IMG/M metagenome (IMG submission 15306) | reverse complement strand
AATTAATTATTCACGAAATTTTAGTTTTATTCAATTTTCGTGTTGATAACGCCAGAGTCTTCCAATAAGTTTCCATGAATCTTAATATGACGTTTGGTCAAGCGGAATGCCAACTATTGTGTCGATATACTCAAAGCACGCTGGCTGCGTCCTGCGTTTGCTGAATCGTACCGATTGTTATGTGACTCTATCAAAAGAACTTATGGCTGTTCATGCTTGAAATGCACCTGGTCAGTGGCATAACTGACTGGTGGCAGGGGTGCGAACCGCCCCACCCTGCCAAGCTAAATGTAAAAGCCGGGCCCCTACCTAGGTTGTATTTTGGTATCTACTATTCTTTTGATTTCAGCAGATTGTTACTTTTTTGCGTTTTTCGGAGTGTTTTCCGTTGATTTCGGGTTTTTGTATAGTCGTTCAATACCGGATTTGCAGTTATTTCTCAACTATTTTCTGAGTGTTAGCCAGTAGGCTCCCATTCAGCTAAGTTTCCCCCTGACGCAAACCTCTAGTTACGTCACTGCACCTGATCAAAACAAGTTTGTAGTGCAGATGAGAGCTATGTGTAGGGCTAGCAGGAGTATCCTACAATATAAGCATAGTTGTTTTTTAGGTGACAGAGCAATATAGTAGTTTTCTCAGCGTTTGTATCGCGTGAAGCTCGATTGGTATTTTTTAGATGTGATTTTTTCCATTTGAATTTTTTTCAGTGAAGTCATTCAGAAATCAGATTGCTACTGAGTACTTGCGCAAGTTTGTACTTCTCCCATGCTATGCAAATCATAGAAGATCTTGATGAGCTTGAATAGCAAGCAAAAGTCACTTTTCCAACGAGACAGGGAAACATCGAAAAAATGACAAACGCGCGTTTGGGTCTGATGCCTTAGATTAGTGCAGGTTTTTTTAAGGAAAATGTTAGGTACCCAGTATGGATCTGCAGGGACCCGATTTCTCTGATTCTAGGGACCGGGTCCCTAATACGCCTTAAAAAAACCCTGGATTAGTGGTTCTTAGTTTATCCAACCATGCGGAGCCTTATTTCTTAGGTTGATGGTCACTAACTGCTCAGGCGAAAGTCCCTTTTCAAGATTCAAAATAATTAAAAATGAATTAAAGTGTCGCAATGTTCTAGGAGAGGTTGTCCACACTAAGTATTCGGCACATAAAAGTGACAAACTTAGGCAAACAAATGAATTCTTAGATAATTTTGTTATGAAGAAGGCAGGACAAAACCTTTTAACTGTTTACTGTGTTATGTTCAGCCTTACTTGATTCGATGCTTGTAGCTTTTTATTTCTTTATACACAGTTAAATAAAGACAGCATAAGTGAAATTTAAACTAGTCCAGTCGCCACGGTGGGCATTGTTGAGCTCAGCCCTTCCAAATGTAAATGTGAAAACACTACAAATCAGTGAAGATTTTATCAAATTTTCAGAATGTCAAGTCCCCTTGCGCAAATTTGAACCCCCTGTTCAAGACTTTCTGGCGACGGTTCTGAGTTTTGACTTCACATCTTTTCACGCGACAGTTTAGTTGCATTCGATTCTTAGCAGTGTGAAAAAGAAAAACGCGAATCGTGAACCTCCTAGCAGTTGCAACTATTTGGGTGCGTTTTACTTGACGTGTTTTGCTCGTGTGTGTGAGATTTTTACAGCCGTGTTAAGCGAGTTGCAAGGTGGTCCTCATGTTGTGCTCTGAAGTCTTTATGCTGCCACACATACTATATAGGTGCAGTGTGTGTGTTTTTTTTCACGGGTAGAAGAAAAAACAGATGTGATTCTTATAAAAAACGTAGATCATGTGTTTTGTCAAATATTTCAATTGTGGCGATATCGGTTGGTTTGCCTGTGGCAGTTAATAATGCTGTTCCGGCCAGCCAAGTAGGATTTCAACAATTCCGTGCAATTTAACGCTTTTGCGTCGAAGGCAGCAACAAACGCAGTAATCGTGGGCACTCCAGTAATGATTTAGAATTTTTACTGACCGTACTTTCAGAGCGTCATTTTCGGATTTTCGCAAATTGATTAACGCTTTCCATTTTTTCCCTCGCAACAATGGGAGAGGGGGCCTCACAAGTGGATTATCCAAGGGCCTCGCATCAGTTAAATCTGGCCCTGACAACACCACTGTAAAAAAACAATGCACGACAAGATGGCCTTATACTGCTAATGTTGTTTTCCGGTTTTTAAAAAACATGGTGAATAAAGGTACTTTCATAGGTTTTACAGGGGGGGGATTCGCCCCTGGTCCTATTAGTATAAGCTTGAACACGTGTAAGTTGACGACACTAATTTCACGCGCATTCTTTTTCGTGCTAACCCTCGTGAACTTTCAGAACTAGCTCGCACAGACGATATCGTTCACGCTGTGGAAAATCTCAAATTAATGAATTCAACAACGCACCGCGCCTCTCATATGATCAATACTTCCATCACTGCAAAGCATCACTTGTGGTTATGCTGTTGAGTTCTGGATCTAATACACCACACTCTTGGAACTCGCGTGTGTTTTAAGGTTCAAAACAGACAAGTTCCACTCAAACAAGACATTCATGTACGGTTGCCGTGGCATAACATCCTACTGATACTGCATTTGTGTGAATGATTATATTACCGCGTAAATACAGTGGAGTGTGTAAAATACCGCATTTCCGATTGATTTTTGAGCATCAGCTTCACATGCGCTCCGAATCTGAATTATTCTCTTTTAATTTCTCATTTACGCCGTTTCACTGTTCGAGCTCACTTTTAACGAACTGGAAGTTAAAGGTCTAAATCCCTGGCTTCGCTGCAGATTTTTGGCTGGACCCCAGTTTTTTGCTTAATTTCACGTTCAAGTTCGTTTGATTGGCAAATACAGCAGATAACTTTCAGTCAGCAAAATTTTAAACCATTTGAAAACTTTCTGGCGACGGTTCTTACGATATTCACAAGCCTATTTTGGGTTTGATAGGTTTAGCAAATCAATCTTCATTACAACGGAAATTACCATGCAGGACAGACATTTGCATTGCAACCCCCTACTTTTTTCCTTGGCCTCGCAGTGGCTCCCCCAGTGTTTTCATTCCAGAATCGCCATTGGCGCCGGTCGATGAAAACCTGCGGTTTGCTCCTTACCCGCCGTCTGTGTGCAACCCGAATCTCGTTCCTGTTAAGTTCTGCGTAACGCAGATGCTTTGTATTTTCTAGGTGGAAACAGGAAGTGCTTTGTTGCGTGTGAAATATACAACACAGCCATAAGGCCGAACTCGAGAGCGCGCTGTGTTTGAAGTCGCCCGCTCAATGCTGGTCACAATAAATTTGTACGCAGCCAAGGTTCGTGTCAAGGGCGTCACTCGCTGAGATAACGTTTAACCCACTCGACCAAGAAAGAACGTTGACTGCATCTTTTGAACCGCAAGTCAGCCGATTATTGGACGTGCCTTGGAACTCCTCCAATGTCACATCTTCGATGCCCAAGTTTGATAAACCGCAGTACAGGCAGTTTTATTTGACAAATAATTCGATATAGCTGTCAAAAGCATTCTCAAATCTTGTGACAGAGACTTACTTGACTATAACGCTGGTATTCCAGAATACTACCATAAAACTCCCATATGCTGAACTCGGGCCACAAGGCGTCAACGAACGACAGGTACGCGTAGCTGCATTGCCACAGCAAGAAGTCGCTCAACCGTATCTGTGAAAACACGTGTCATCTGTGACGTGTCGCAGACGGAGATTCTAAGATCAGAGCCGAAAAAGCAGTCAACGTACTTCGCCTGAAGTTCGAATGAGGAGATCCACCTTTGAAACTTGCAAGACTTCGCCGATGAGCTCGTCGCTGACGTCGTCCTTGGCGATGAGATTCTCGTCCAAGCCCCAGCAGATGTCGCGCAGCGCTTGCGCCATTTCGTGACGGGAGGTGTACGCCATGCAAACGTTCAGTTGACATCTGCAATGTGTGCAAAGATCGATGGCTTTCGGAAAACAGTGTAGTGAGCGCGTTTAAAACTTTTAACGAAAGATTAATGATTTGGCTGTGTGTGTGTGTGTGGACATGCACGGTAAGAATGTTCTGCGTATTACAGGCACCGTTCTGTTAACGACTTCAGACATTCGTTAAGTTGATTACCACAGGTTGTCTCGAAGTCGCCTTCATCGAAATTTAAACCTGAGTCACAAAATTTCAATACGTTTTTTTTCTGCTCGGTGCCGTACATCAACATGCTACAAACTTTTTCCCATTGTGAAGAAGGCGGTACCGCACGAGGCCCTCATCAGTTCCATAATTTTACAAGCAGCTATTCTCTACTTCCTCAAACCCAAAACCTGCCAAGCAGGGCCTCTGAGGCAATTTGTACCAGGGGGTACGAAGACCGATCCTGGATCCCCTAGTTTCTGGGGCCCTCGTCGAAATTTGTGTAGTTTGTTTCGATAATCATCAGAATATAGATAAAACATCCACTATGCTAAGATTTACAATCATAAGGTGCCAGCGCTGCGATTGGAGAAAGCGAACATAATTTTGGGATTGATTACAGAAAAACTTAAAAGTGCGTACTTTCATCGTCCTGGGTCCTGGTACCTGCTGGGCCCGGGTACGATGCACCTCTTGTACTCCCCTCTCGTAGGCTCTGCTGCCAAGAATATTGAAGATGTCTTGTTTTCAAACGTTGCACATTGGCACACAAGATTATTTCCTATTCGGAAAATGTACGATCGTCGTGATGTGCCGCAATCGGTGAGTGTTGTGTGCAAAAGCTGATCTTGCAGTCAAGATCTAAGAGCGTAAATGTGATGGATGAAATGTGCCATAAAACAAAACGACGACAATCCGCAAGCACCAAGCTCAGTGCCGATAAAGTACGAAGCAGGACCGGCCGGGATGTGGTGAAGGATAAATCGTGTCCCGGACGTGAAAAGGAACTGTCGCCGCCGAAGTGCACAATGGGTCGCTGCCTAGTCGGTAGATCCACGTTGTGGTTAATGGAATAAAAGTACAAAAGTTTACACAGACACGGATCAGAAATGGTCCGACGAAAGCTTCATTAAGGTAAACGAGGAAGGAACTCATCCAGTGGCGTAGCCAGCCCAAAATTTTTGGGGGGCCAAAATGTTTGACTTCATGCGAGAAACGGTATTTTGCTTGGGACACCACTTCGTAAAGCACAAAATGACCGGATATGCTAAAAATTTTTGGAGGCCATGGCCCCCTCCCTGGCTACGCCCATGAACTTATCCACTCAATACGTTTGCAAACAGGACACTATACGTACTTGTCTTCATTAACATTTGCTTATTCCAGATGGATGCTTTGTAATGATGTGTTTTAAACTAAAACAAGGTGAGACAGGACACGAATAGACGGCCAAAACGTTAATAAAAAGTACTCACAACAAAACTAGCTATCGCCTACACTTCTCCACTGATTTTGTTTCTCCCAATGTATCATACAAAAAACGGTAGTACAAAGTCAAGTTATGTCTCATATGATGTATTTATACACAATGAACTTCATCAAACATGTCGACTGACAAAAAAAACAGCCAGGAAAATCTGTTAGCTCCGTTTTAATTTTGTTTGTTTGGAAAACATGGCAAGCTTTGTGTACCAATTAACGTTCAAGCACGACTGTCGTACCAAGCATAATATCGAAGTTGAAATGTAGGGGAATTTAGAAATTTTCAATTTTTGCTGACAAGGCAGTGTGTTTTATGTTGAGAGGTGTGATTCGATGATTACATTTGAATTTTGCTGCAATTATCTGAATTGTCAGTATACCAATGACAACAGTGATACTGACGCAGGATAAGAAAGAGCTCTCGAACCCACCTTTATCGAACAACAACTTTACTAAATAGCAAAACAGTTTTTGAAAGTTGCGACGATGCATATTTTTACGTTTGCACGTACTCTGCTTCGTCGGAGTAAACCATTTTGTTACAATAACTACATTCGCAACGTAATTGTTTCTATTTCGTTGTTCGTTTGTGACACGACAAGTAATTTCTGGCTCGTTTAGAAATATTTTGTGTCTTTTAAAAACATAGTTTTAACATGTCACTTAAATTCACTCACGCTTTATTTTACAAGCAACTGCGCCAATCAAAGTTCTATAAGACTACGTTTGCTGAACAGAAAACAATTGGGCCAAGTATGCAGGGCCGGCCTTCAGCCGATGCAGCTGCATTGGGCCCCGCGCCATGATGTTTGGGAAAGTTGTTCATTTTTTCGGTTTACTGAGCACAATGACACCATAACGCCACTGCTCAGAGAGGCCCCGCGCCTAGGGTTTGCATTGGGCCCCGCATTTTCTAAGGCCGGCCCTGCAAGTGCGTAATTATTACTGAGCATGTTAGAAGATACAGTTCGCGTCTTTACGCTACTGAATCTTGAATTAGTAGAAAACAAACTTGAATTAAACAATGATAACATTAGACTTGTTTCGTGCAACTTTAAACTTGGGCTGATTTAAGATTCAATAACATGTTGAAGGTTTTGCTTGTGTCCGCAAAATATTTTGTTTCTACTAGCACACTTGCATTTTGACTTTCTTAACAATAGCGAAGTAAAGTTGTGAGTTTACTAAATGATGAGTAAGAAACTCTTATAATCAACTACTTTTTAGGATTTGGCAATTGGCATACACATTGTAGAACTTTTTTGTTTGTATTTTTAAGCCTACCTTTCAATTGCTTTCATTACAACATACAGATTTAAAGCCTTCTGTGGGCTTTTTCATAATAAGAAGTTGTAGATCAAGGGTCTCAAACACGCGGTCCGCGATGCTTCTTGGGAATTTTCAAATTATAAACATCTGCGTTATTTATTTTATTCACTGGTTTACAAAAGTTCTCGACTAGCAAGTGAACCACAGTCCCTTTTAAACGAACGTAGAGACGGCTAGAAATGATTTGCCTGTAACTCTGATACCTTTCGCAGGAAATAAGATGTAAACGCTGTTTCCAGTAATGTTCAGGTACCGCCATTGTTGCATCAGCGTCATAATGCGGCCCTCGGGTTGCGTTTTTAGTCCTCATTTGGCCCTCGGAGCAGTTTGAGACCCCTGTTGTAGACTTTGGTATAAGCTGCCTGGGAACAATAAGGGGTGAGCTTGTTGCCCCCTAGAGGCATAACTGTCATAATCAGGCAAATGATGGCCTGCGTACTTAATCTTCAAGGCAAAATGTTGTTTGGAGAGGAAATGAAAAAGTCAGGGTGCCCAGAGTAATGATGCTTGTGAGTGAAAGATGCATGTCAGAATGGATGGAGATTTAGAGACAGGCAAGATGGTGACGCTGTTAGAGCTTTCTGCTTCACCAAAATATCGATGACCTTTCTTGCTTTTTACTTTGTTTTTAGAGAAAAATCACATCAAAATTTAAGTGACAAATGAGCACTTTTCTGGAAAACCTGAAACATAACAAGTGTTTCAAAACTGGCAATGACATATTTTCTGGATTAATGATTTTTGCCTCATCCACCATGTAAATACCTTACCATACACCTGAGCTGGGAATCTAGGGCCCTGCGCCTCCTTAGGCTACCTGTGGCTCTTCGTATCACAAAAATAACCATGTAGTACTGGGATTGATTACAGAAGGAACAGTGGAAAAGCCAAACACATGATTGCTGATTTATTTTTTCAATGCCACTTTCCCATGCTATGTAGATGAACACATCCCATTTGAATTACACACTATTAACAAAATCTTGCAGGTTAATTAAATCTGCTAGATCAAAACCATGAAACTGTTGTCAAACAATGAGGAAACACATGTTCGTACTTTACTACTGCACAGCAGTCTGCACTTTGGAAAAGATGTCCAGCAACAATTTCATGCAACAAATCAATCACACATATGTAACTTAAAGCCTTTTATCAATAAAAAGATCATGGATGCTATGGCCCCCTGCAGTGATGACAGAACGAAAACCAAATATTTGCATCAAAAGGAAAAAACCCTGGAAACTGATTGTGGAAATGAGGCTGGTCAACACAAACCTGTTCAGTGCTAAAATGTGCACATTTAACACAATTTGTATTACTTGGAGTGATGCTGTGTGATGGACATAATTTGCTTAGCCAAAGACTGTATGTCTTCTGGCAGCTTCTGAAGTTCTCCAATGACCCGAATTTTGACTCCATGCTCATGCAGATGTTCTCTGCAATTATGCAAAATAAAATCAGTGCAGCTCATTCAAGCAGAAATCATTCACTACAACATGCAGCTTACCGCTCATGCAAAATTCTTGTTAGCTTCTGTCGTGCAAGCTCCATTAAACTGTCAACTTCATCTTTTGATCGCTTAAAATTTTCTGCACTGAAAGCATACACTGTGACTTCAGGAACACCCAAATCTTGACACCACTTCAGAACCTTTTTGAAGTAAAGAAAACTTTTTTGATCACAATGAAAGCAACTGACGAATCTTCTGTTGAGGAGAACAAGTTTCTGAAAACAGTTGCACGTTTATCAACGCCAAGGTGGGTTTGTAACCAACACACATTTCATCATCACAGATTATATAATGATGTTGTATGGTCATTGCCTAAATTATGTTACAATCCAAAATCAAAAATATCATCAGAAATCCTTTTTCAACTCACTTCTTATGAGCTATGTTCTGTCACTTACCCTACAAATGATCAGCTGCTAACTAAATGGCACAAGATATTTGAAAAGGGATCATCCAATGTTGAACCCTATTGTTGTGCTTAATGATTTTGCATCATCACTTAGTGCCTAGGAGAGCAGGCTTGGTGCCACTGGTCAAACATTTTACATTTGAATCTTTTTTTTTTCAGTCACAGACCACATATTTTTTGAAATGACCAAAAATGATTAAGTCAATTCAGTCATAATTTTCAAAAAAGGAGGCTAGTGAATATTGCTACAGTGTGTTTTTTATGCTATTTCGGGACAAATGACTGAAATGTCTTAGCAAAAAAGATTTGAATGCAATCGAAAACATGTATCCAACACATACTGAATTACTGTTAAACCTTTTTATAATCTGTGTTTACCTCTGCCTATTCAACCTCATTTGCTGGATCTATGTGCCTGGTGGAACCTCATTGATGGTGCTATGCGCCTGGTGGTGCTCTTTTATGGTCTATGGGTAATTGTACTATATCTTCACAAAAAATTGTGGTTTCATATTTGTTTTTTATGTTTACAAACTTAATATGAGATCCATCTACTGTGCATAATTTTGATCAAGAACATTAACTAGCAGTCCAGGGCTAACCTTCTAGCCTTTTTCTGAACAGAAATATCTATTTTCTATACTTTTTTTTCTGTTAGACAAATTTGTTATTGAAAAAAACACAAGCATGAAAGAACACAGTAGAATTATGCAGATCATGATGCAATACCGCCATTGTGTGTGTTCCACCAGGCACATAGCACCCCCAAATGCAATTGAACAGACAGAGGTAAAGACAGATTACAAAAAGGTTTAACAGTAAACAGTAATATAGTAGTGTTGGGTACATCAAAAATAAACAAAATGGGTTTAGTCAGGATGGCTGAAAGGGGAGCAAAACAATACTCCACAGAGGCTTTACAGAAAGCATAAAAAAAAACTACTGAAGACAATAAAGCTCACAGAAAACACAGACATTCGGAAGGCAATGGCTATTCACTGAAGAGTGATGGGCAGGAAACACTGGTTGTTTCAAAACAAACTTAACAATCTTAGATTACCCACATTATAAAAACATTGAAACATCATAAAACACACAAAAATAGGATAATGGAAATGATTGGGTCTGTAGCGTGCTTTGATTAAGGTTGCACATAATCAACACAATTGACCAGTAAATATAGAAAATTACTAAGCATGTGGATTCAACAAACAGCACCTCAGCAAGTTTTTCAAATCCATGTGAATGACCTTCAATTCTTTCAACATGTTTTTTGGCAGCAAATCTTCTATTTCCATCCATAATGAATGCTATGTGCTGTGGAATTGGGCCCAAACGCAGTAGCTTGCAGCAGGATTTTCCCAGCCAGCTTGGTTCAAGGCTGCCATCTGTTCTTATTAAAGCCATGATGCACCGATCAAATGATGACACAACAATTGCTTTGTAAGTCCCAGCTCACACTGACTTCAATAAATGCTGTTAGAAATAGTTTTTGACTGCAGTAGATGCATAAAATCCATTATATGCAAAATATTGTCATAAACTAAGCTAGTGTAGTAGCAATCAACCACTGGTAATACACTAAAACAGTAGCTTGCTTTTGGCTGCAAAAATGTGAACAACAAAAGATATAGGCTCATCAACCCACGCTATTGAGTTCTTTACATGCACTTTAAGTCTTGAAACATAATAACATACAGTAATCACCAGCATAAAAAACATTGTGCAAAAATGTGAAGCATTGGCTCAGGATTGACAAGTCTGCTTATACCCAGTAAGGTTATCTTTTTATACACTGACTGTCCAAGTCATGACCTCTTCAATTGACTTTACGTGACTTATTATACGTTACGTAAGCATCAACCAGATTATTCACCTTTTCATACAATTCAGTGAAGAAACCTAGGCCTACACTACTACAGGTATGTTTATGCGTGAAACCTGCAGTACATGTACTGTAGTTGTACGTCAATGTGACTCAGAGAGAGATCGTCGTGTTCTACTGTAATTCCCTACCACCAGCTTCTACGATAAAATATCAGTTGAAATTTACACTGATTTGACCTAAAATTCAGCCCTGAAATATGTAGATAGTCCAACAATACCGCCAAGAAATGGTTTTAATGAAAACTGCTATCGCATTGCATCATACACGTGCCATCTTCAACATTCAATTGACACACAATGGTTCGTCGCATTGCGTTGATTGCCACATACGCATCCTTGAAAACGAACGTTGTTTCATCACTGGGGATTTCCCGAGACAACCGGACGTTTTCTGGCAAAGGCGATCATCGCGGATGAATATTAGAACTAACCTTGAGTAGCTTGCTGTGACAGTGTTTTATTCGAATAAATTTTGCAAAAACTAGCTTATTATTCCATGTTACAGCAATAGCATTCCGAAAAATATAGTTTCTTAGATTATTTTTTGAAAAGAGCATGACGTTTGGTACTAAATACAGTGTTCACATAACAGCCACTGCGAAATCGGGTCTGGGTGCTATACTGCCTGTCGCTTAGAAAGGAAAGGCTCGTGAAGTGAACACGGGATGAGGAGGTTAGATTCCTAAGGTATTTCTCGTTTGGGAAGCACCAGTGTGACGGTCAAGGGCAATGTCGACATCAGGAACAGTAACGTTCGACCAAACAACAGGTATATTCCAAAATGCAGGTAACAGTGCTGTTACGTAGCCTAAGTTGTAGTCGCAAGAGGAACGTCAGAAAGAATAATAACTTCTCGGTCTTCGCAGATCTGTGTTTCTTGATGGAAAGATGTTTACGTCATAAGAACTTCCATCGCACCGCAACGGTAGGCATGTGTAAATTTGGGAATGTTGGTCAATGAATGAGTTAGTTCTTAGAATCAGATAGTAAACATGCAATGTTGTTTGGCAGGTGTTACAAGAGGAGATGGTGTCCTCCAGCGTGAGTAGGAATGATAAAAGAGTCATTCATTTATAGTATATGAAATCTGTTTCATTACACTTTTTATTGTTTTCCTGGTTTTGAAAACAGCTATCATAATTTTGTCAGCAGGTGGATCTAAACTTTAGCGTATCATACTGTCACGACTTTTTTGTGATTCAGATGATTCCTGAGAGATACGATTGGAGAGGAGGAAAACATAAGCGTACTTACGACGAATGGGTAATTCCACGTTTTGTACGTAGCTTCGTTTCCGTTAAGATTTGACGACTGATAATGTTGTGTATATGGGTCACCCGATAACTTTTTGTAAAATGCTAACCGGCAAAAGTGCTGGAGGAGGGATCTTTAATGTTTACGCGTCCCGCTGTAGAGCATGAAACGCCAAAGCGATCTTGCGCTGGTCGCGTATGTCGGACCGAAAAGTGCGTGGCAGCGCAATGCTTTTTTTCCCTAGAGTGTTTGTTGATTGTGACGTCAGGTTTCGCTGCGAGCTGTGGTGCGCTTCGCTCGCAGCAGCGCGTGTCGATTTACAGCCAATTGCTACTCGTTTTTTGTTGAACGTTTGAAACGCGCTCGTGGTCACGGTTTGCTCGATTCTCTCAGGCAGATCATGTGGACAAGTAAACGGCGATGATTAGGCACAAGATACCGTAATACCTTTTCATGAAGTTTTAACAGCGTACACAACTTGACATTCGTAATACATCATATTGACCCTGATGTGCCCAAGTGCGTATCTTATTCCTACACTCACTGCTTCCAAACTTGAATGTGTTGGTCTTTGTTACGGCATTGATTGCAGTGATATCATATTGCTGCCCACAACAACCTTTCTTATTACCTTGTGTTGTATCTGTGCAGTTGTTTTGTTTTGCTAGAACAAAGATTCTATCTTAACCACTGCTTTATGGGAAGTACAAGCGCTTCTAAGCATGTTCAGATTTTACTGTTTGGAATTCAGTCGATCATACATTTATGATTCTTTATGATGAAAACTGTTATAGTGTTTTCGAGCCACAGTGGTCCTTAATTTCAGGGTAGGGCATTCAAAATGGTTGTGCTTTGTTTAACCAAAGATCAAATAACCAAATTAATGAATGTGTTTTCTGTTGAACTCCCATAGCTTTATTTAAAGAGTTTGAGAAATTGACAGAATAATTCACCTTCACATTGATGTTAAATGCAAATTTTAAATGAACATTGCAAGCTTTCATTATAAAATGGGCTGATTTTTATGGATTAAAATCTTTTTAAGAGAAAAGTTTTGTTTGTTTTTTGGCAAACATTTTGCCATCCCTGATTTTTCAACAATAATATGGGAGCATTCTTGTCAAAGACTGTAGTGATCATTTAAATTACTTTTTTTGTCAAATCTTGCGTGATTTAAAAATCTTGTAAACTGTTGGGTTACTATAAATGATGTTTCATAAATGTTGTTCAGCGCTCAGTGAATGGTATTCTAATTCTCCATAGTGATCCAAATGCCAGCTCTGACATTGTTGCTGTTGTTTGTCTATTGTATCCATTCTAATTCGATGTTGTTGTTAGCACCATGCAGCTTGTAACAATTTGTTTTATGTTAATCATCAGTGGGAAATGACTTTGGACCATTCTAGTCCATATTAACATTTAAATAATTGTGTCTTTACCTTGTGTTACTAGCAAGTTCTTCAAACAGTGTAGTCAACTTAAGCAATTTATATCCTTGACTGCCCATTTGTTGGACTTATTTCACTCAACATGATGTGATTTAGTGGCAGTTCCTCCAGGGAAACCTGACACAATAACTATTCTGTTTTTGGGTGTCCCAGTGCTGACTGTTTAATTTGGAAATGTAAATACATTATCAACTACTACTACTCATGCAGGATTTGTCAAAATTTGGTATGTGACATCAATAAATTATTTCCACCTGTGTGCCACTTTCAGAGTTGTGTGAAAGACGTGACTTATCTTGGCTAAGTTGTTGCATTGCAGGAAAATCTTGTGGAAAATTTTACATGTGCAGAAATGCTCAACTCTGTTAGAGTATATGGTATACTGTGTAGGGTGCTGTATGAAAAATTGTATTTGTATGAAAAAATTTCATGAAAACATGTATGAAACACTGCATTTTTGTCCAACTTTTACTTGGTGAATAGTTTTCCAGTAAACTGCACCAGACAATGATTTGAATAAATAGCTGAAAGCAATGCAATAAAAGTTTGATTCATTTGTGTTATATGGTAACAATATAACCATAATGGTTTCCAGTCTTAAATGTTACCTATTGTCATTGACAGGCTTCTTTTGATTTATTAACACTTTCACTACTGGGTGGATTCCCTGCAGCAATATCCACCAGTACTGGGTGGTTTACCTTTTAAGTCCTGCGAGTGCCACTGTTTTGGCAAAGCTTTGCAACACCATTTCTTGCCAGCCAATTGAGCTAGAGAACTGTTCAAACCCTCTACAGATTCAGCAAGTCTCCTAGTTCAGATTGAAAAAATTTTTGTTTTGGGGTTTGTTTTTTTTTGTGGGTGATGTCACAATAGGGGCATGTTTTTGCCATTTTGCCCAAGTTTTACCTGGCCTTGGGCACCAACCCAACAAGCCATTTTTTGGCTCATTTTTTTCTTTTGGAAACTAGGCTACCATCCCAGTCTTTAGAGTGCATGATTGGCATTCTAGCATATCTGGAGCCAAAATTATGGTTCAAAAACTAGAAATTGGGTGAAAATTCTAATCCCACAAAATGCAACCATGGACATTTTGGCTAAAAGCCATAACTCACCAGCCGATTGAGCTAGAGAGCTATTAAAACTCCCAAGACTCGAAAAGTCTTGTACTTGAAACAAAAAAAATTTAAGTTTGGATGTCTTGTTTTTGTTGATGTTTACATGATGGGAGTATGTTTATACATATTTGTTTACATTAGGATGACATCAATCGGGCCCTGGATACCAATGCCAAGAGCCATTTTTTGACTGGACTTTTATTGGAAACTAGGCAATAATATGACTCGTTAGAGGGTTTGATGGACTTTCTAGCATTTCTGGTTCTAAAATTATGGCCAAAATACCACAAATTAATTAGGGAAATCCCTGCTATTCCCCTAGGGAATTCCTGAAATATTTGGAATTTTTTGGCCATAAGTTTTGCCCAAAAACCGCTAGAAAGTCGATCAAGGGCTCTAAAGACTCGTATTATAGCCTAGAATCCAATAAAGCGTTGAGCCACAAAATCAGCTCATTGGATTAACCGATGACATCAAAAAATGCAAAGCTTACCCCAATCATGATGTCAGCAACAAAACACCAAAAACTTAAAAATTTTTTTAGTTCTCAGCTACAAGACTTTCCAAGTCTTTAGGGAGTTTGAACAGCTATCTAGCTTAATCGGCTGGTGAGTTATGGCCTTCAGCCAAAAATGACCAAGGTTACCTTTTGTGGGATTTTAATTTTTATCCAATTTTTGTTTTTTGGGCCATGATTTTGCCTCCAGATAAGCTAGAAAGCTGATCAAGGGCTCTAAACCTTGTGCCAAAATAGTGGCTTTTTGGCTTGGCGCCCAAGGCCAAAAAATGAAGTTTTTCGTTCGGAACATATATGCATCAACAGGTAACCGTGGTGGATTTTCCTTGTGCATATATATATGTCGGCTGATACTCAAAGTGTTCACAATTGTCTTACTTAAACACTTACATGCAATAGAAATAACTGTGCACCAAACACCTTTTCAGTAACTTATTAAGTTGTGATCAAAACATTTATTATTATCATGTTGACAAGCATTCATATTTCGCAGAATGAAGCAAAATCTAAACATTAAGCTGGTTTCCACAAAGGTGAAGGGTTTAAATCCATCAGCAAAATTTTTTTGTTAGGAGATTGATTTTATGTAACACCATGCATCCTCAAATTCTATTTGAATAAGATTGTATGACTGAGGATGTACAATGTGTAAATGCGAAATTGATTTCCTATGAAAAAAGTTACAAAAAAATTCAAAAACAAGCTTACTCTGCACATTGTGTCAAAGAACAAAGTAATCAACAAAACCAGGAGTCCGTAAATTAATTTTCACTTTTTCATACCATTTTGATCAGAACTAAGAAGTGCTTTGGCTCATGTTTGGCCATACTTGCCAACCAATACAGCCTAGAGACCTATTCAAACCCTCTAAAGCAGGGTTTCTTAACCTGGGGTGCTGGGACGGTCACATATGTGGCGGAAAAAGATAAAAGGAATACGTTTGTTTATTTTATCCGTATTGTAACCAGGTGTTAGCCAATGGTAGAGGGTGCTGGACTGTTTAGGCGTGACCAAAAGGGGTGCTGAGGTAGAAAAAGGTTAAGAAACGCTGCTCTAAAGATCTGGAAATTTTCTAGCTTCCATTAAAAGAAATTGGGAAGTTTTGGGTTATGACTATTTGTGGTGTGGTGTGAAAACTGGGGGAGGTCAAGAGATTTTTGGATCCTGCCATCAGCGCCTGAGAAAAAAGGCGTAAAAAAGGAGCAATTTACTTGTTCTTTTCCTTTTAAAATATACTAGATGAAAATCTGCATCTTCAGAGCCCTTGATTGGCCATCTAGCATTAGTGTTTGGCAATTTATGGCCAAAAAATCTATAATAAATTAATTAATCCCCTAATATTAATAGTTTCTGGTCAATTTACTAATTTGTATGAACTTATTGCAGTCTCCTATTTGTTTGTATGTGGTGGCTGTAGGTTGAAAATGTGGCACAAGCTTTTGTGTAGGGGAAATGCTTTTTTGAGTGTTTATTACTTTCTGTGAAAAAATCCTGAATGTTTGATTTGTGGAAGATACATGAGTCAGTATATTAATTACGGCAAATTGAGCGAGATCACTGTTTTCCTCTAAAGCTATTTCAAAGTTTGTCATGCACAACTACCAAGTTTAGAGTTAATTAATTCTAAATGCAACACATTGTCATTGACTTTACAATATATTTGTGAAAAAGCTCTGAAAGTTTGATTTTTCAACTGACTGGTATTGACTGGTTTCTGTGAACACAAATGTCACAGGCTAGAAAGGGTACCGCAGGTTGTGGAAACAGGGATGCCGGAACACCAGGAGGGAAGGTGGGCAGTAAGAGTTGATGGCAATGGAAGCTTGTAAAAAACAAACAAATCATTACCAATATGCTTNTTGTTTTTGCCCAGCAACAACGTTGACCTCAAAAATAATAGCAGAAATTATAGAAAACCATTATGATTTTCGTGGGTGCGCAAATAGCTGCAATAAATTTGTTTCAAGTCAAACTTTATAAACCATGAAATTACCTATGATTCTGTTATGGAAAAGTACGTCAGCCCCTGCTTCCCCCCGTGTAGAAGGGGAGGGGGAAATATCCCTGTCATTTCACCACTCTCCGGTGTCCCTGAAATTACCTATGATGCTGTTATGAAAGGGCACCTGTGCCCCTGTTTCCCCCCCTT
>JGI24021J15306_10003959_pt1 | contig 17008 bp, 16 predicted proteins | sample Ectturendosymbi1_FD_15306 | JGI IMG/M metagenome (IMG submission 15306) | reverse complement strand
CGAACAAATGCCTAAGTATCTGCCCAACGAATGTCTTTCCGACCATGATGCTCAGGATTTTTAATGCAGTAAGCAGCTGACCAAGAATTTCAAATGCAAACTGTCAATTTAAGCACTAAACGTCGATTTCACCACATTCATTGGTGCGTCTTCAGTTAAGCCGAAGCTGTTGTTACGTAATTCGCAAAGAAAACAACGTAGTACCTTTAAGATTTTGACAATTGACGAAAATGCTTCCGCCAGAACCTCCTCCGCCACCGACCACTTTGTTGATTGAAACAGATCCGTTCCCTCCAGACACGTCAATCACTCCGTCGATCTCGACGTTCATTTGCGCGTTTATAGCAATTGCCCCGCCCCCTTTTCCTCCTTTGTACAGAGGCGATCCAGACAACCCTCCACCGTTGCCCCCTGCATGTCCCAGATTGCGGGGAGTGTACACTGACCCAAACGAGGCGCCAACCACAGCCTGCGTAAAAATTTGCTTCAGTTTAGCCGACAAGTGAGCAAACCTTTATTTTTTTCTTAAACTTTGACTTGAATAAAATATTTTCAGCCCTGTTATGCCACCAGCCATGCAAAAGCAGAAACAACTGCAAGTAATTTAGTTTTGCGAGAAATATGTTTATTGATACGACATGGTCAACGTCATCCCATGCGAAAACCAACGTACCTGGTTATGACCTTCCCCCCCACTCCCACCATGACCTGCTCCCGAAGCTCCCGATGTTTTAGAATCAATCCCTCCTTTCACGTTGTCATCGCCCAAGCCTTGTGACGTCACCGTTGCTGAGCGATCGATTATTAGGTCTCACGTTGATGACGTCAAGCCAAGGTGCGACGATGCGTGACCCGGGGTGAAGTTTGAGATCTTGCGTCAAGTTCAAGGTGAGTGACGGCGTGGGATTGGCTGGGACGGCGTTGTTTAAATATCGCGCCTCTAAAGCGCCATCTGTTCAGAGACAATCAACAGCTCATATCATGACACTGTGTACAAGCTTGTGTATACGTAACATGAAATCACATTTCAGAATGTCAGGTTGCACACAATGATGCCACTCAATGTTGTTTATTCGCGCTTTCCAATGAAAAGATGGTCAGTCCATAAAATATTTTCTACACAATTGCTTCCTTTGGCGACTTTGACGTCACACTCTTCTACCTCAAAGGAGCCTACATCAAAGGGTTTGGGAAGTGGAATGACTCCGACTCTTCCGGGAACCAATTTACTTGGAAATTGTATGACGCTCGTTGACGATAAAAACTTTTCCAGAAGTTAAAATCCATTTTGGTACCAGTGCTGATTACAAGCTTGCTTGTTAAATGCGTCCAAGGAGCGATGGAAAATGAAGCGGATACGCGTAACGTCAGCGACAACAACAATCGAGACCACTCCCACATGCAAAGAAACAATGCTCCTGGCTCATAACAGAGAGATTTGTTAACGGGTGCTTCTACACACGAGTCGAAAATGGCCAGCAGTAGCCAGGTTTCAAGCCAGACCATAGTCACTGCCTTCGTTGCTTGCGACTGATCTTCAGTTAAAATAGCAATGACTGTTGATAAAAGCCCACTTATGATTACAATTGAAGTGCTGCGGCAGTTACCAGAGCGGCATAGACTGTGTGACGTGACTTAACAACAATAAGATTGGAAGCACCACTATTTGCAAGGCTGGTTCTTCAGTTGAAGATAACCGCAGTGATTCACACAAACTTTCTTCCGGTTCCTCGGTCACTGGTTGCCAAATGGAGCTAACAGCTAGTGTGATGACAACCAAAAGATTCAATCGTGTAACAGTAGTACTAGTAGAGATGACAAGGGAGAACGGCAATGGCTGGCCATAAAGTTTAAAACTCCGTTCACAAGGCCATGTGAACAATTACGCAACACGCTAGAAGGCTAAGATGCCAAAGCGTTTGAAGAAGTACATTGTTAGTCATCGAAATATGTGTGGTCGTAAAATGGAGAAAGGTATTTGGTTCAAAAATCCACGCTAGCTTCTCAAGAACACGCGAACCATTTGCAGTCAACTAACCGGTAAGAATGTCCAACGTCGCCATGGTGATGGTGCGCTCAAACGCGCCACCAAGCGGGTCGAGTTCAGTTGGACCGACCTCGGTAAACGACAATCTCGATCCGTCAAGTATGTGTATTGTCACTTTCGTACCGATGGTCAGCTCGTTCACGTTCAGGACGAGCCCAGCCAAGTAAATATTCTACACAGGAAAGTGTCGTGGGTGCTCGGTCATCAAAGAAATATATAGAACACAAACCCACCGAAGATTTAAATGCCAGTAGTGATTTCGGATGTAATGTTTACCAAAATGGCCTTGCAATAGATTAAACCTGTTTGTTTGAAAAAGTCCATTTTCAAGTCCATTTAAAACGATCTATATCAGTTGAGGGCAACCTGCGGCCCGCGCGAACATTTGATATGACCGCCATCAGAATTTTTTCGTTACCCAAGTTGCGAGTACAACATCGCGTCAAAACGAAGCTCCATGACAGGCAGGTACTTAGACAGTAAGTCAGGAGAAGTCACTCTTCCTCATAGTAAAATAAAGGTAGAATTTTAGGATAAATTCATTGATTTTGCGGCCCGCCAGCGATAATACACATTTCATGCGGCCCTTGATAGTAAATAGGTTCCCCACCCCTGCTCTATATCTTGGAATCACATTCACACCACGTGCAGCACAAGGCACAAACCTTTTCCACGAATCCTTCATCGGCCTTCGCCAATGGTTACTTGCAATCAGGGACGCAACCAGCTGATATTTTCGTGGTGTGGGCGAAATGATTGTAACTTGTTGTTGTACTATTTTTGGGTGAGGCAAATTGATTGTAACTTGCTGTTGTAGCTAACAACAGAAGCTGTTTTTGAAAATTCCGGGACGGGGTATTTGCCTGGTTGCCCTCTGGTTGCAAGCCTGCCTGCAACGGATGTTGCCTACAAAAGACGCTGTTGATTTTGTTTGGAGTGATACGGATTTTCCGTTTTGCAAACAAAACAATCGAGATTACAAGCTAGAGTTCAGCTTTCTGGTTTTGTTAATTTTTCTGGCAAATAAACACAAACGATACTACCAGCGTTTAATCAATTCTATTGAAAGCCAGCTGTAGCCTGTAATATACATAAATAAGGATACATTGTTTTTGGTATGTCGCATGATGACGAAGGTGAACTTCAACACCCTTCGCAGTAACCGACAAATGTTAAAGACAACGAAAAGTTGATTGAACTTTATATCCGCAGTTATAAGCGGAAGACTATAAAACGCATAGGTAAAATGTATGAAGCATCGGTACCATCCCCAATCTGCCGACATATTTTACAACTGGGTTACACCTGAATATAGTAAACTTTTTTATCTCATTTTAAAACACGAATTTTTCTACGTTAGTATTTCTGTCGGAAAACCAGAGATGATCAGAGAGCAGACGCAGCTGGGGCGGAATCCGGTGTCAAGCGAAATTTCTGACTTTACGCCATGTGCGCAAGCACAGAGTACATATCAAATACCTTGAGAAAACTGATTATTAGTGCTCAGGGTTTGGTGTTTAGGTAATTGTGTCGGGTTAGGGTGAGAATAAAATAATAATTGAGGTCTAAGACTAAGTCCAATATTTTTCACTGGTTATAGTTATTTCCGTATTATAGCTTGTGGGCAACTGACATCTAACCAAAGAGTTTTAATTTACACAACACACATCAAAAAAGTAATCGTCAAACTTTATTCCTTTACTCTGAGAAGCAAAATAACTGACAAACAATGATAGGTCAGAAATTTCGCTTGACACCGGTCAGAGTTTACATTTTATGTCAGAGCAGGACCCAGAGGTGCCGCTCAGTTTTTCAAAAAACCAACCAAATTTTCTCAAATCTAAAATATCTGGAGTGATGTCTGTTGTGGTTAAACAGACTGGAATTGACTGAAGCGAATTTTGTCAGAAAACCAGCAGCGTAGTCCTATGTTACTATACTTATACAGCATAGGAAACAAAGATCATTGTCTCCGTTGCAGATGATGCACTCTGAGATATTCCTGGCATATGTTCGGTGATGGGATTCGACCGGTTCGCAACAACCTTTTCTTAAATCTCTTTAATCCCGAGAACCGGTTGCTGGCTTAAGTCAAGGATTCTCAATTTTTCCCCATGAACACCTTTCACTTTTAACTTATTTCGGCAAGCCTCTCATAGACTTGTTACTAACTTTTGATAGTGAAGAACAAGACTAAAATTTGGGAAATTAACTAAACTCAATAATTTCTCTTGCTAGGCTGTACCAGTTGGCAACACAAAGATCAACCTTTGCACTAATATCGGGCCAACCAGCATGTTTTGCCTCTGGAGACTGTGATAATGAGAGAACTTGTTGTTAGTGAGTCCTTGAGTGAGAAAACCCATTCTTAGAAAATTTGAATCCTACCACTACCCACGTTGCACTGGTGGCTTAAGTTAACTAAGGCAATAAGTCTCATTACTGTAGCTTCACTCTTGCGCACAGTTTACCCTTTAATGGTTTAGTGATCTTTTTGCTGATTAGGATCAACAAATACTGTGTTTGTAAATTATGAAAAGTCTAGGGTGGGTGATGTTTGAGCTCTGTTCCTTATTACGTAGTGGCATTTACGTTATAAAATCAAATATGTGTGGCATGTAAAAGGAACAGATGGATGTTATAAGCCTTTTAGATATCATGCGAAATGCTCGCAGCAGAAAGATGAAAAGGTCTATTGCAAAAAAATAGCAAACATTTTCATTAATGTTTTTCTTAGTATACATGATATGTGTCGATGAACATTTGTTATGAGTTCCTTGTTGGAGTTGAAGTTTTTTAATTTTTCGGATTCGGAGCAGGAGGCATTGAACTCGATGGAGGAGCAGAGTCGTAGTAAAACATGTGACTTCGCTCATCTCTGCAGTGAACTAAAAATCTCTCTCTGATCGTCATCAGACAGCTAGGGCGTAAGACAGACATGACAAAAACGTTCGAAATACTTACCCTGTATTCAAGCTTGTCAATGAAAACAGTACGTGGAAGTGTCAGCACTGCAGCTCTGTAGACTCGGAAAGCAGCGGGGAAAGGAGAAACGGTCTTTTCACCAACAGTTGTTCGAACTTCCTTCACGTGATGTACGAATCCCGACAAATCTCCATCCAGTTTTTCAATACTGAAATTCACTTCATCTTCCTCTGTTCCAGACTGAAAATTCCCAACATCAAAAACATTTTAATTTGCAGTGTCTTTAAAGAAAACTGCTTCAGGTTCAATGTCATCCAGTGTTCAGCGGCGCCCATCACCGCTTGCTTCCGCCTCGGTCCAGGTGGCTACTCTCGTAAAGAACGTTGCATTGGTGACAAGTCATCGGCAGCACAACACCAAAGCACAGAGCGCGGATCTTCTCCCTGTGCCCATCCCTTAACGTCGAGAACGAGACACGACCGCAAGTACCATGCCATGATCGGGAATCCAACCCTTTGGTGCGCGTGCTCAACCCACTGCACCATTCAGCCGAGGTCTTTTCACTACTAAGACGGATTACCGCCATCACGTATTTTTGCACATGGCGCAGAATTTTCAGAAGTGTAAAAGTACTGTTTTAGTTATTACAAAAGACGACCGTTAAATTTCAAACTGATGAATAACCTTAAAAAACAAAATTTCATGCAATAGGCCACAGTCAAGGTCATGTTGATAATCGCCGACACGGAACCCGAACATTCAGTTCTGCAGACACCCGAACGTTGTTACTTGAATGGAACTTTTCAGGCTTCTCGAATTGCAGCAAGTACGTCAAGCACTAGAAATGGCCGAAACGGCGATCGCGCATGTCTTTCTGGTGTAACGCTGAAACTACCTTTTGCGGCAAAACTACTTTGCCATTCATCACTTCATTCTGCATCAAGTGGTAAAAATTTCCAAAGCGCAAAGCTTTTTATTGTGCGACAGTGAATACCACAAGACAGGAGCAGAAACAGCTGGTACTGCTTTATTTTCTCCGCTCCAGCATTAACTCGGGAGGAGGTGCTGAACAACTTGCCGAAGCACTTTTTACCTTTTCAAAAACAACATGAGCCCTTCTGTTCACAACGGTGTTTGATATTTTGTGATCGATTTTCTGGTCGTTGAAGAAGACGTAGGTTCGTCCGCTGTCGAATCTTTCTCGGTCCGAACGCGTGTCTGTCAAGATCCGCCAAGTTAATTTACGCGCGACGATCACAATAGCACAGCAAAGGTACTGTATTTCCGTACCTTTTACAAGCGAAGGCATAGTTCGTTTGGTCATATATAGTAATGTACACACCGTGAACATGATCGTCGACTGGTTTCAATCCGTCGTTGTCAACAATAAGCGTGCTCTGCGTCTTGTTGACAGCCTTGTAAATCGTACCAGCACCACCAGCTTCCACAGCACTGCGGCCTCCGAATGCAGTCAGTTCACCAACAAATGCATTCGAGTCACTGGCGTGGATAGATATTCTTCCGCCTCCACCGCCGCCACCGGCAACCTTAGTTGTTTTTATGAGCTCGTAAATAAGTACCATGAGGTCGTAAATAAGTATCATGAGCTCGTAAATAAGTATCATGAGATTGTAAATAAGTATCATGAGCTGGTAAATAAGCATCATGAGCTGGTAAATAAGTATCATGAGCTCGTAAATAAGTATCATGAGCTCGTAAATAAGTATCATGAGCTCGTAAATAAGTATCATGAGCTCGNAAATAAGTATCATGAGCTCGTAAATAAGTATCATGGGCTCGTAAATAAGTATCACAAAACCGAGCATAGAAACACACACGCAAGCTAACTCGTGCGACTTTGAAAGCTTCAAGCATTTAAAGAATAAACCAAAAGTTTGCGACGAAAGCAACCATCTTAACAAACAAGCAAAGTTTTAAAGATTAGCTAGTCACGAAGCCTTTTAGAAAAACCCACCATTTCCCAGAAAGAGCTCCTGGAACGCCCATGGGGCACACATATATAGTTTCTCCAGTAATAACCAACGTTGCACCCGAGACACTTGCGGAATGCATTGCAATTCGCGCAGTTTGCGACACACGAGCCAGCCCCGCCATTCGCCGCAATTTTTCCTTTGCCTGCAGTTAACACAAAGAAAGGATATCATTGATAGACTAGTTTTTAACAACTGAGCGTATTTCACGACTTTAGACGCATGACAAATGCTATAGATGATTGTCGACCAAACAAGGCAAGCCGTAAAGCACCTTGGAAATCAGCAGCCTCCAACCAGATGCTTCCACCGCTGGCACCGCCGTTTCCTGCTTTGTTGGCAGTGTTGCCGTTTGACAAAATGGACCCATCCACCAAAAAGGTTCCGAGGGACTTCAGGTGGAGAACACCACCGCCCATTACATCCTAAACAAGAAAAATTTTGTACTCATTAAAAGCAAACAAATCAAATGTGGTAAATCCCTCTTCCTATATACTTATTTGTAGTAAAACTCCGCAAGGACAAAACAAACTGACAATCGGCAGGAAGAAAATAGTATTCTGAAACTCACAGACGACGACCATAATTTAACCAAGTGTTTTTAACCTTGATATCACCATTCCTACAAATGTTTTGCATTCAATGGAACTGTGCAGTCATGGTGTATTTCTCATTTTTTATTCCAAACCGGAAATTGTCACATTTTGAGTCTTGCCGAAATGGCAGCAATTTAAAGTTAAAGCGTGGAGCAACAAACGATCAAGCTGAAATCTTTCGCCTAGTACCAACCCTGCACATGCACGGTGAGCGTGCTAAGTGCGATGCAGACTTAAAGAAACGCTTATTTCGAACGAGCATTCGTTGTTAAGTAGTGCGTGATCCACTCCACACCGTCAGGGATCTCAGATTATTTTCAATTTGCAAGCACGATTTCATTGTGACGTAAAAACGAAAGAGTTTTGCGAATTGACACAAACCTCCACTGCACTGTTTTTTTGTGTTCCTCCAGAACCAAAGTGACTCGGTTTGATGTAGTCTCCGTAAGCCAATCCACTCCCCAGCAAATTGCTATCACCAGGGTAACTAACGGTGGCTCCACTGCGCCCGCCTCTGCCGCCATGTGACGCACCAGGGGCCGATTGTTTGACCAGTTGACCACTTTGCGGAGAGCCAGGGCCTGCGCCGAACTCGTAGCCACCGCCAGTCGAGTCGACCACTCCGTCCGAGTCAATTTCAATTCGCGACGCTGAAAAATTTCAAACGTTTCTTTTGTAATTTTCATGACGAAAAGAATAGTAATTAAAGAATTATTATCGGACAGGCCCTATTTTCGTGCGGACCACAATTCCATTTCGCTTCGAAACAAATAGACTACCAGCGATTAAGCAACAAAGAGAAATCATTTGCGCAACTTTGTCAGGAAATCTTGAAAATGAAAATTTCTCACACTCAACAGTTCAAACGGATGTGACGTAAACGTTCAGATAAACGCTGCTGAGCTTTTGTCAGAACTCGACTCGAACGTCACTTTCACTTAAATTACTATCTGGTTCCAGCATTCTTGACCAGACAATAGTGAAAACATCAGAATAAGTTAACGAAAAATATTTTGTTATTGCTAACCACATCACATACAAACCTGTTAGATTGAGGTAACTGCACCAGACTCGTCCATTTGCTCTGACGGCCATTACATCGCTCAACGTGACGTTGACTTCATTCAAAGATTCGGTTTCTGAACTCTTTTGACACGAAAGCTTTCCACCGTTTCCGATATCCAGCGATTCCATTATCATCTCACCATCCTCATCAGAGTTTATTTTGCCCTGTTACAGGCGCATTATTTTTTAAAGATAACTTTGGCCAATTTAAAAAACTTTAACTTTTACCTGTGGTACACGTATCTCTAATCGTAAAATGGCCATATTCAACTTCAGCTCAGATACTGTATTTTTTAATCAAATAATGCTGTTATTTGTAAAGATCACTTCCTTCCTACCATCCTCTTGTGTTACATAAAAAATAAATCATAAGAAATGAAAGGGATGTAAATGCCAAAATGAAACAATTAATTTCAAGTGCGTCAACGTAACTGTCGACAAGTCACTGACTGGTGAACACAAGATCGCAACCACAGCACTTTAAACACTTTACACAGTAAGGACGTGAATGGCATGTTCAATGTAGTGAACTGCACACGAAGAAAAACATCACTATTAATTAATAATTATCATTTTGCACACTGTGGCTGGGGGAAAGCAATGAAAGCAGTATTGGGAAACATATTCCATAGCGTGCGGTACAAACCTCGTGCGTGAGGACCAAGCTGCCTTCATGCGAGACATTCATCTTTTGCACGTTGAAAGCTTTGCCACCATCCAACGTCAGACTAACCTTGGGCAAATTTGTAGAGAAGGGCAAAATGATTTCTCCGTGCTGCAGAAAAATCGTGCAGTTATTACCTGGTATCTTACAAACAAAAGCATGCAACGCAGTTAATTGAAAGCCATGAGTTGTTTTAAATACGAAATTTGAAAAGCACGTTTGGCACAAAACCTGCGAAATCTCTCACCTTGCTGATGCGAGCATTCACAGGAAGTGTGATGGGATGGACTGCACCACTATCGAGATCTATCCGGTGGTCGGCAAGTGCATAAAGCATCGCTGTGTTGTCGCCTGAATTGATGAATACGTAGAAAAAAAATTATTGCACATAATTCGATTAATAGCACAATATGAAACCAACTTTCAATCTAAAAAATATTCAGATAAAAACCATTAAAGCATTCAAATGGAAAAAATCACGGGTTAAAAGCAATCTAAGCAGTGGCTTGAATTTAAAAGATTTTAATATCTCGAAACAATTAAAGCTCCAAATGAATGTTTGTACAACATCACATTATTGGTTTCTGGGAAATTCCAGCAAACACATGAACACACCAACAAATCCCTCATACAGATAATTCATATAATCAATTCAAAGGCAGGCAGTAAGGTAACCCTGATATTGTGCAAGCGGGAAACCCAAAATGACCCAGGAGAAGGTCTTGTGCGTGCATTGCTGGGGAAACCCGGAGAAAAACAAAAAGTTTAAAGGACAAATTTGAAACCAAAAGCATTTTTCTACGCTGTAGGCGAAACTGCAGTGTGTGTGAGATCATGAATGTCATAGAAACAAATTTGACAAGCTCTTTTCAAAAAATTTGTCAAATTGTAATATGATTCACACAAAGGATGTTTGATTTCAAACTAGGCTGACTGTTTTTTGCGTGAGCTGATATTTGTTATGAGACCAATATAAAACACGTTTTGACGTCACAGTGGAGCGATCGATGCTTTAACATCCGGGCGAAAGATTCCAATTGGCACGAAACCTAAAGCTAATAATNATAGGGTTATTTTCGAAACATCAAAGTGAACTTCAGAAATTGCGGCCTTCACCTTGCACATCATCTACTTGCAGAATACGCCTGTGTGCGAGAGGCAAGGCAACAGGTCGACTGCTGTTGTCCACAGGAAGTATTTCGATGTGAGCGTTTCCACCAAAGTAAGCATGTGTGAAAATCGCAGCGTTTTTATGTTCCTCAAACAAGGTCGTCCATGGAACACTTATCCACGTTCTCACGTGCTGAAGAATAGAAAAAAAACTTTATGTTCCTCAAACAAGGTCGTCCATGGAACACTTATCCACGTTCTCACGTGCTGAAGAATAGAAAAAAAACTTTGAAACTTTACCGGTGCAAAACACTTGATGACACATATGTTTATAGCCAGGACAGGCATGTGTTTTGACAAAAACAGCAGTAGCCAGAATTTTTTTTCACCACAACCCAAAGATCGCTAACTCAACTTTCCATCGCGATTCTTGACGCGCGACAATGAGATAACCTACCTTCCCCGTGCATTTATTTCTTCCATTATTATCAACAGTTTTAACAACGGTGCAAATAAAAGATTTGCTTACATCCGGCCTTCCTCTTTTCCACGTCTTTGAACCACGGTTGCTGACCGAGAGCAATTCTTTGTCGGTCTTTGACGTTCCGTCGTGGCGATCGATACTCCCGTTAGGGTGCGCTCTGTGCAGATGGTAAACTGTTCCTGCTCCACCTCTGTACAAGCTTCCGTCGTACGATACTCCTCCGTCACCGCCGTATACCAGCATAGAAATCTGATTAAAAGCCAATTCATGACCTTATCGGACCATGAAGGTGAAACGTACCGCCGTTATTATTCTTTAACGCGTGTTTCAAGGACATTTTAATTTTTTTAAGTCATAGGATCGGTTTTCTCAACAACGTATGTTTTACATCACCAGGCTTGTCCAGGGGTATGATTGGGATTTGCCTCATGGGATTGGATGGGACAGCGGACTTGAAAACCGTCCCATGTCTCATCGTTAATAATTTCACGTCATATAGCAGGAATTTTATAAAGTTGAATACCATTATTACATGCTCACAGCTCAGCAAGCATTACACGGAGAGGCTCAATGTCATAGCGTAGTGATGCGAGGCCGAGAAAATAAAGTTATTGGGCCTCCAATTAGAAAGCAACTTAAATAGGGTCATCTGATTTCCATAGGCCCCATAGCTGGAGGTTATGGGGTATTTTAGCCACGGCTCTGTAGAGGTTAGACATTAAACATGTAGATGATATACAGTAATGCACTTTGTATTACTAATTCGTGGAAATCCGATTGGATGGACAGTCACAAATAGCTATGGGATGGAACAGAAAACCTTGTATCATGGACAAGCCTGTACATTACTAAAAGACTATCATTTTGCAAATGATAAGCAACGAGTGAAGTTCTTATTTCATTCCTTCTTTTTTGCCTGAAACAAAAAAATAAGTTATCCAGTCTAAATAAGTGATTTTCCACCGTTGTGTCGTAAATGCAAGAGAAACTTCTGAGTACATGCATCGGGTCAATAATAAACCAGCGTTACTGATAGTGAAGGGGCTGACAACAGCACACATTCTTGAGATACACATATCACATTACGCTTAACCTACGTACTGTTATGTTAAACACAGATTTTTGTCAAAAGAAGCAGATGTTGGTTTTANAGCCACTAAAATATTATGAATTATTATTAATGCTGTAAACCATTTGTCTGACAAATCTTCGTTATTTTTTCAGAAGATCGTCCCCGTTGGTGCAACAAACGTATTTACAGTACTACAGGGCGCAGTTAAACAGAACAATTATGTGCACGTATTTTTAGGCACAGTTTAGTCGAATTATTGCTGAAGTTTAAACCTGAAACTTCTACCACTGCTCAAATAGGCGATCCGACCAATCATATGTGTATCATTACAAACACAACACTCACCTCTTCTCCAGCGTCTTCGACCACTTTCACTGCGATTCGTCCACCGCCGCCTCCTCCTCCGTAGGTGTTTCGATAACCGCTGCCTCTTCCACCAACAGCCTTTCAGGGTTTTGTAATTATAGTTACCATACTTGGTAGTCAAACAAAGCCAGTGTAACTGAAGTGATATAGGCAGGGGTGTAGTGCTAAAAAAAGAAGCGTGGGAACGCACCCAAAAATCTATCCACTTTCAACAGCACTTCTAACTCATTTTTAAATCAGTATTTAATGAAAAAATCACTTTTATTGCACCACAAACGAAAACATGAAAGGAGTGTGGGAACGCATTCCCGCCCCACTACACCCCTGGTATAAGAGTTATAAAAGTCGAGTTGTAAACGTTATAAAAGTATAAAACCAAGCGCAAAATTTCAGTCAATGCTAATTTTGAAACAATGTGAACTTCGCAATGTAAACAAAACACTCCCTATTCTTGCCGCAAAAAGACGATTTCCTTAAATGATTTGTTTTAACTGCTTAACAAAAGCGGTTTTGAGACATAAGCATCACCTCTACACTGCCAGATCCCTCTATGCGATATGCATCAATGACCACGCTTCCTCCGCTGCCGCCACCGGACGCCCCGCCTCCAGATCCTCCGCTCGCGCCAACTCTTCCATCAACGCGCAGTAAGGAAGACACGTCAATCTTTAGTATTCCACCACCAAGACCCCCAGACGATCCGCCCCGGCTTCCGAATTCAGTAGGTTCCTTGACAGAGCCGTAACCCTGAATACAAAGCACACACCTTTGAAATGTTCTGTACATGTCCGCATGATGTCTGTCTACTCTGGATCGGCTGACGTATGTACGCGCTGAAAATAAATGAAATCTCATAACCAAACGAATCGTTTTTGCTATAAGTTTCACAACATCTGTTGAAACCTCACACACACACACCAGGCTTATAAAGCAAACGAGCCAACATTGTTTCTCGGAAGTACGAAATAAATTTAGTTATCGTTTGTACCTCGTCAGTTTGTCCTCATACAGTAGCCAGGAACCACTAACGCATAAATTTGTATCTAAGGCCATAGGTTGTGCACTCCTACTTTAGGTACTCTATACACAAGAACATAGACCAACGTGACATATCGAGTCGTCAACTACGCCTTGGCTTTTCATTCAACAATTGAATGTGAGTCAGCGAACATCCGTCGTCGCGAATTTTGACGGTCGTTATTATGAAACGAGCAATTTTTGCCTCGTTTTCATGTGTGCTGCCACCCTTACATCTTGCTGACCCCGAAAACAGTTGTTTGGGGGTCGCCCGACATGATTCGATTCGCGTCATGTTTTCTTGCGTTGTTGTTGCTTGCAGGACATTACAAGATTTTAAAAATTCGCTCTGTGTTCCAACACAGAAAACAAACAAAATAGACGAAGAAACACACGCAGGTGATTCAAACCAACACACCGGTTGCTTTGCGTTATCAAGGTTTGCTGATCCTCCCGAGCCGCCGTACGTTCCACCAGTGTTGCCAGGACCAGCGCCTGTAACAGGAGTGGGTGAGTTACTTTTTTGCCAATAACCACCTCTAATTCAGGTTTGATGACACGATCAGCTGATGGCTGTTTTTGGCAATTTCAGTTGTTTCGTTCAACAGGTTCATATGAAAAGATCACTTCTAACAATGACCAAAACAGTACCATACATAAAAAGAAGTATCAGAAGAAAAAAGTTATGCATAGCTACCACTTCCAAGTAAGCACACAATTTATTTGTTTCTGTCACATTTTGTGCCGCCATTGATTAGCGAGACAACACATTTGCTATAAATGTTATCAATTACACTGCAACAAAAGCACGAAGAAGAGTTATGTGGAAAAGCAGAGGAATTTTAAAAAGAGTCCGCGGTATTGCAGAGCTGCTTGAATTTTCTGACATTTGGAAGTGCTAAAAAGACAACCGGACTATGTCTCCATGGTTATTTGCAAACGGCAATTGCTGATTAAAGTAAGTTTTTTCTCGTGTGCGGCCACAAATCAGCGAGGATCTTTCTAAACGTCTTCTGAGCAGAATCGCACAGAACGTTGTTAGCTTTTTCACCATACATACGCACCCAGGGGGTTACTCGCGACTGCATCGACATGCAGTGACCCAAGGGGGTCGATCAAGACAGTTCCGGCGTCAACATGAAGGTTGGTTCCGCGCATTTCACCCCGACCGAAAACCTGTGAAGTTCGCAAAACAAAGCAAGACGTTGATTGCATAGGTTTCACCCATTTTTAGCGAATGCAAAACTTACAGTTATTACAAATTACTCAACCACAGCCCTAACCCAGCAAACAGCACAACAATAAGAAGATCCACAAGTTAAAGGCGTTAGGAAGTCAAATCCAGATGCATTTAACTTTTACCAACTCTACTTCAACACGATATTAACCTCGACGTGCTTTCCTCTCATTACTCTGAGATCCATTCCATTGGTTGAGCTCAAAAATCCACTATTTCGTACTTGCAGTGTGTCGAAATTGACAATGGGCGTTGCATTTCCGTTTGGTGAGATCATTTCATATAAGTAAGCCCGACCTGAGAAAACGTAATCATGGTCAGCTATTGCATTATATTCTTACATTGCAACAAAATTTCGCTGTGGTCAATAAGCACAATAAGCACAACCTTCGCGCACATGGTCTTCATAGAATTAGAGTATAAGAGCTTGAACCACACGCTTCACACATCGATGCGGAAACATTCGGACTGACAAAAACGTGGACAAAAATATCAGAGAAATCCCTCCTCAAATTTTTAGATGCAAAACATTCAAACGCATATTGTGAATGCTAATACCTTAATCGTGCAAATGAACATCATATTTACAAAATCAAATTTATACTCCGCTCCCAATCAGTAGTTAATGTATTACACAATCGTCTGTTTGAAAAATTAAAGATACTTTTTAGTTATAAAGGCGTTTGAAGGTTTCAAAGCATCTTTCAGCTCACCACCATCCATTATGGTTATATTGTCTGTGTTAAGCAGTTCTCCCTCAACACGAATGGTCACCCCCTCAACGCGAAGTTCACCCTTCATGAGCGCTTGACCCTTCCGGTAGATGTCAGTATTGCACGGGAGATGAGACTGAACGGATGAGAAGAATTGATTTGCTCCAATCAGCAATCGACCGCTGCGATCTCCTCCCATCGCTCCGACCCGGATCTTTAGCAACGCACTGCGGTTCGAATGCAATGATTTCATCAAAAAAGTTTGAAATACTTTGCTAATACAACAATCATTAGAACCATCATTACGAAGCGAGCTTTCAGTTGAACAATTTATGAACTTGCAATTTGTTGCCTGATACAAACTAGTAAGCTAACTCAACAGAGGCTTTACTTTGCACCTTCAGCAACTTTAGCAGTTTCAACCGATTACCGTCTGCGTATAACGCTGCCATCTTACTTCGAGTAGCCTTGCCTGACGAATGCGAGATCGGCAGCTCCGTAAATGTGGATTTCGTCGAACACAATTTCTTCCGCAGCAGGGTCGGGCAAATGGAGCCAGACAACAGAGGTAGCCTGGAGTGATGCAAAATCAAAATGAAAATTTGTTAGAGCAGCTACTAGGCAAAAAATAGCTTGTCAGTTGTTCGCGGTGCGGAGCGCAGATACAGATGAAAGGTTCTGCTTGTATGAAATATTTGGTAACCATAGAATGTAAGGGAAACTGTTGCCGTTTTTTACTTCAGTGGACAAAATTACCGTGCAGCAACACACGAGGAGCTCAAATCGTGAAAACCTTCTTTTTTAAGCATGCACAGCTGCCCCATTAAGCTGAAGGAGGCTAATCAACGGACAAAGATAGCCATACATTGGGTAGTGTGGGGACCCACGGTCCCACAGCTCCATGCACGTTGACATGTGCAAAATTGGGTAGGAATAGACTGTGTGGTTTTATTTCTGGTTGCTGACCTATGAACGTAGTTAGTGGTGAGACTGGATTAAACAAGGCCGGGTCCCAAAAGCGAGATCGACGGAAAATGTTCAGTCGGTTGACAAAAGAGTGAAAAAGCAATGAAGGCTTGAGCGAATGAAAGAATATATCAAAATAAAATCGTTACAGCAAAAAGTGTGTCAAAAATATTTTTTAAAGTTTTGGGCGAAGCAGCTTGTGGCTGCAGACATTCGTAACAAATAGTGATTTCGATGCAACACATCCAACTTTTTGTTGTTACCAACTAGTGGAGTTGCAACAATGCCAGTTGAACTAAAGATACCTGTGCCGACATCCGAACTGAGAAATAACAGCAAAAAAAATTATGACATCTACGAACTTACACAAAAGGGTGAAACAGTTTTCCGAAACATTTTTGTCTGACTCAGGAATTTTTATCAGAGAGCGAAGTTATGACGAAATCGCATCAAAAGTATCACAAACGTGTTATATTTGATTGTGTAACACGTTCAAAACAAGTCAATCTTACGATTTTGCAACGTAGCTCAGCTTGACATTTTGTTTGACCGCTTTTTCATATGATCTGTTCTAGCATTTTTCATAATCTTACCATGGTCACATCCTGGTAATATTGCGTTAGGTTGCGCGTCGGACTTCGACCCTTCCTCCCCAAGTTATTGATGTAGAGAGTTCGGTTCGTGGTTGGTTCAGTTACATTCGAAGCGTGGTGGACGCGACCCTCCTCAGTGGCGGCGTCAAGGAACGTGACGTC
>JGI24021J15306_10003958_pt1 | contig 17008 bp, 10 predicted proteins | sample Ectturendosymbi1_FD_15306 | JGI IMG/M metagenome (IMG submission 15306) | reverse complement strand
AGTATATTAAAAAACGCATTAGCTCGCGGCACCCCTGGGTATTGTAAATGGCACCCTAGGGTGCCGCGGCACCCCGGTTGGGAACCACTGATATAGACGGTTTTATTCTTACTGGTACAAGTTTATCTCAATTTAAGTCTACTCTGTTGTCAGTTGTTTTATTTGTCTACACGACTATTAGACTCTTAGACCCACTTCAATAATTTTTCTGGTCCAATTTTTTATTTGATAGAAACATAGCACATTCTGTGTTTGTTTTGTTAAATATGTCGGTCGGATGTGTTAATGTGATTATCTTCAGTCTTCGGAAACAAATGAAGACCTGGCATTGCTACTGGTCCTCATCTAACAAAGTTTGTATTCACATATATTTCAGTCTTAGCTGTTAGCTGTAGGAGACAGGGTCTTTTAAAATTGCGTGTCCATTTCAAGAAAATTGGGCAGAAAATGTTTTTCTAAATTTTTAGAGCTTTCTTCAAAAGATTGCAATTTTTCTACGCTCGTATTTTAGATATTTAGTCATATACATTGAGATTTACAGTAATATTATCTAATTACAATCAACACACCAACTTAATTAGTGAACTTCCAATCATTTGGAGAAACAACAAAAAATTGCAAACGATTTCGGATCTACCGCAGTTGGCTAATGCGAATATGAAATCAACAAGCGCCGTCGGATTTTACAGAAGTTGTAAAACTTCCCTCTGAAATGTTCAAACCCATCAACGCTGACAAAAATGGCAGATTGCTCAACGACATTTGAAAAGCGAAAACGACAGGTGACTCACTTATCAGCGCCAGTAGCTTCCTCTCCGTCGGAATCTTTATGATTTTCTCTCGCATTCGACAGCTGTCTGGATTCCTGGCAAAGACCAGCCGTTACGAAAACATGAAAGCGACTCAGGGAACAATTAAAATAAAAATGGGCCTTCACTGTGTTTTACCCCTGTCGTGATGCCTGACAGCGCGTTTTTTAAATCAGTTGAATCACAGAACAAGTCCCAGACACGCACGTTATTTTCCATCGCAGTCATTTGCAATAGCAGTTATTTTGTTCCCATAAGATGGAATTGAGAACACTTAATGTGCGCTTGTTCTCACAGTGCCTTAACTGTTCTATCGAATGTTGTTAACTGATGATGTGACAACTGATGATGATGATGAGAATTTTTCACTAATTAGTCAATTAGGACGTTCAGGAACAAATTGTTTGATATCGATCTCCAGTGGTTTTAGAGCTAAAGAAAAGAACTGTTGTTTTTGATGATGAATAATTAAACTATGTATGTTCATGAAAGAATAAAGTTCCGATTGGCGAAATGTGGATATGATCGAATTGAAGTTGTTAAATTGCATATAATAACAAAGAACTGACTAAAAGATAATCGCAGGCTGTAGAATAGAGCTATCCATATCAGTGAGGGGTGAACTTGTCAAAATCAAATACAGGCATGGGTTAAGATTTGACAACTGAAAGCAAAGGCTTTTGGTAAAAGTGAAAAAATACAACTTAACATTTGACTTTTTCTATTCTTACGAATGATTTTTACAAAAAAGATGAAGTAACAAAGAAACAAAGCAAATACCACTTTTATTTACAGCAGAAATACTTTTTCTTGGAAGCAACTTGCAACTGGTTTGAAATAAGTCACCTTCTGCCGTATGCTTATCCAAGCAAATATAATTGTGCACAATTTCTTTAGGCCTTTCTTAGTTTTTCCACATCATGGCAAAAGCATACGCTTAAAATATATGTCTAACACTTTTTCCAGCTCACCTGCAGCATACATGAGTTTATGAATTGTAAATCTTTTAATTCAGTACACGGCCAAATCTTTCCTATTCTCTGGGTAAAGATAATCTTAGTCCTTAGTCGTTGACTAAATGCGGTTGCTTATAGAAGTGCATATGGGAGTTGGACGTGTAGATCAAGTTACACTGGGGTAAATTAGATATGAACGCCTCTTGTCTGGTTACCAGCAGGCTAATGCAAGTCAACGCTTCCGGTGCTTCGGAATAAAAACAAGTCCGACCAACAGCCGTTAAAAAGAAGACCTTCATAAACGTTGACGTTCTTAGTCAGAACTCAGTAGGCGACTGAAGGTATCATTTCGTATCATCGTGACCACGGGTATCATTTTTTATCACTATCATTTTGCACCATGCACAACGCAAAAAGCCATTTTTACCTGAGCATTGGTCGAGTGCGAGTGCAACGCACTTCCGCTTGCAACAAGCTGAACTGCAGCAGCAGCAGCCATTGCTGAAGACATCGGACCTCCTGCAGCGTGAGACTGAGCAATCTATATTCATAACAAAGAGAAGAGCAAACGTTTATATGGTGTTCTTCCTGTGTGTGATGAAACGCCCGAACATGCAATGACAAATCATTTAAAACACAGTTCTTGGCGCTTGTGCAGGAAGCTGAACGCAATGCAAAACGTGGGACCAGGGTGGCGTTCTTAGCGTTTGTTTTTCTCTACATTCACCTGATTTATTTGATTAAGCATCGCTATCGAAGTTGGAGGAATAGATGAGGAAAAGAGGGCAGGATGTTGCATCATCATCCACTGGAGGATGTTGCATCATCATCCACTGGTTAAATGGATTGATCTGCTGCGGATCGAGTCCGTTGTGCAGACCGGATGCCGCCGCTTGCTGATACTGGTGCCGCAAGGCCTGTTATGATAAGCAGCAAATACTTCTGGCTAGACTTCTTCAGAGAACGCGGTAACGCATTTAAACGTCATTGAAAAACCAATGCTAATTGCTTGACCGTCTTCACCTGCAAGTAGGCGAGATTTGCTGAGGGGTTAGTGTGGAAGTCTCCAGGCAACCCAGGGGCCACTGAAAGATTTTTCTCCTCGTCTTTCGATGGACTTGAGCTGCCTGTAAATAGATTCATTTATATAGTGATGTTGGTTTTTCCAGATATAAACGATACTGAGTTAAAATCACCTCCCTTTGCGTTGGTAGAATGGGCACTCAACTAAGAACCACAATAGTTATATGACATTTGGATCAGACAAACTCTTGAAATATTCTAATTGGAGCCACGTTTGCAATCCAGAATACCGAGTAAAACAATCCTTTACCAGTATTTTAAAACAAAGGTTAAGTCGATTCAATTCCTTGATGAATCCAAACGATTATTTACTTTTAATTTTTGCAAGTGATGCGACTGTACACTTTTCACTTAAAAACGGCTGGCAAGTTATTCACTGTGTGTTGCGTGAATTCATAGAGTTTTTTTTTTACATATAACGACNGGGTCGATCCAGAATAATGACTGCATGACGCGCACCAAAACAAAGTGAAACCGTGGTAGCATTCTGTTAAATTAACATTTCGGTATTCAGTATTACGGAGCTTTCGACGCAAACGCCAGGCAGAAATGCAAACGAAATTCTTCACCAATTTGCGCAGGGGCTTGGTCATTTTTCTCGTGTCGAAGCAAAGCATTAAGCGCATTCTTAAGCGGATTTTTTAATCTATGCTCAAACTTTCGCTGAAATGTTTCCCTACGATATGTGATTGCGGTGCTGTGTTGTGGCGCGGTTTGCAAACCAAAATAAGCGAAGAAAATTCTTGCTGATCTTATTCCAGGCAGCCGTTTTCCGTCACTTTTCGAGAAGTGACATTGCAAGAGACGTTCGTTTGTACTAACGCGCACGAAGAAAGAATTTCATATTGGTGCTCGTTTCACAGCTAATTCCTACCAGGCAAAACGAATACAGAAATACGACAAAACATGAAACACGATGATCTTAGAAGCAGTTAATAGAGTTTTATCGTCAGTGGCGGTCCTTCCATAGGTTTTTATTGAAATGCCCATAAGCTCATTGTAGAAGTTTTGCAAAATATTTGCTGCCGTCCTTTTCTGTAATTTCAGCGTAAATCCGAGGTACAAATATCAGGTCAACTAAAAAATTATTATCGATACATATCATTCATATCTGCAGTTTCCCGGGACTCACAAGGATTTTTGTTATGAATTACTAATGGCTTTCAAATTTGTACTTTCAAATACATGAAAGTTCAACCAACTTGTTGAACAAGAAAAATAAGTTGGGTCGTGATATATTGGTCACATACTACCAAAATGTCAGTGTGCATGCGTTGAAGTTGCCGGGTTAGAAGCAAGCCATGTTTGAGCTAGTCACGGTTTAACAGCAGTTCCATTAAAGATGCACTCGACCAAAATAAATCAGACCCGAAAGTCCAACCACTGCGTCCAATCGTTCATATCGCCGCTGGTTTATTCAAGAGCGCCCGACGATGATTTTAAGCGAAACATGCTCGTAAATATCCAAGGAGCATTAGTTTGCCGTCCCTCTAGCTTATCCGGCTGTATATGATCAAGGCGACAAGAGTCGAAGTTGGTTCGAGAAACCAGCCGCAGCCTGGGCTTGATTAATGAAAGTTTCAACAAAAACTTGTCGTAAAAGTCAGTGTATTTTTTCTCGGGCTATAAAAAATTTAACAGTAGGGTTCATGACAGTAGGTAAATCTTGGATAATCAACAGGGTGGCGTTGCGTTTTCCGCGTCCACCTTGCTAAAACGGAGTGAGATTGCGACAACAACTGCTTATTGACAAAAATCGCTCAGCATTTCGACTCTGCAAATAGGTTTATCGGCAAAAATTTATCGGCCAGCAAATAACGGCCCAATTAACCGTCGCGCACGAGGTCGCCTCGTTACGGGCAAGGAAAGAGTCGGCGGTGTTTACGATGGTGAGTTGTATTCGATATAAATTAAGACATTGGTATCGAACGGGGCGAATATTTGCTTAAGTGCTTATGTGACAGCGATAAAAATTCGCACGCGTTCTCGGCACAAACCCAGCAGCCCTTCACAATGTACTGTGTCCGACCGCGAAAGGTGTTGTTCCTGTATGACACTACAGCCGCCGTAGGGGTTAGCGCAAGTGCTTGGCCAATCGACTACAATCAAAAGACCGTATCAATACAGAAAAATTGTGACGTTTCCGGCAAGATTTCGGTTCTCGAGCGTAACGGTTTGGTTGCTATGCCTACGCGGCCATAAAACAAGTGGATTATTACGGCGATAAAACAAAAATGTTTGCATAAAGAGCAAGTAATCTTTTTGCTTTTCAATGCAGGTAAGATGGATTCCTCTGCGAGACCAAAAAGATTTTCTCAACAAAATACGACATCGAGAAATGTTGAGGATAGCCGGAATGGTTTCCTTCACGTTTGTGTCAGTGATCTCAAGCGGTACGAAAGCAAATCGATCAGAGATCTTTGCTCTCAGTTTACTGGGGAGAAGTGTAAATTTTGCGGCTGAGCTATGTTTTTTCTGCATATTCAAACATAAATAAGATTACCTACGTTGGGCAAGTTTTTTTAAGGGCGAAAAGCACATTTCCGTGCGAGAACTAACTTACTGCTTCATGTAATGTTTGAATGCGTTACAAAAAAGTAAAAAGAAGGAAAAAAGTAGTTGTTTTAAGCACATGGTGTACCCGAGAATAAAAGCGATAAAAATAATTTCAAATTAGCCTGTTGAGCTAGAGAAAGGGTACTGAGTTTGGCCAGCGGGTGGTAATATGAAGACTCTGATATAAACAAAACATCCCCAGCAAGTTCTTACCCCTTGAATTGAATGTACGATGAAAATGCACCAGTCGCTAAACGTACGGGCAATAGCTAGTTCACCCAGATCAGACGCGTACAATCATTTTGCTCGCAATTTTTTCCTTTAACTCTTGCTCAATTTGCAGATATTGTAATGTTCGTGGTAACTAATTCTCAGTTCATAGCTTCCAAATCAGTAAGACCCAACGCTTCTGATGGAAAACGATTATCATCGTAAGACCAAGATTTGTAGGTGGGCAAAAGCATGTTTTATGATTTCGATATATTTGAATTGCTGGATGGCTGTTATGGGGCCAGTAGACCTCAGTTTGCTGCCAGAAGGGTTATCGGGAATCACTTTTTAAACCGAAATATATGCAGGTTATGAAAGCTATCGTTTTTTAGGATATCATGGCTGCAGAGCGCGCAGTCAGTGCACAATGATGGTGCTGCGTAGTTACTCTGTAACTAAAAGATAAGCGGTGATTTCTTATCGTACGACCCACACTGCCGTGGCTACTGACTGAAGATGGGAAATCATTTGCACTGTGGAAGGGCGAGCAAAAAAAACTTTACTGTAAGACGGTGAACTGCTTGTTGACAGTGATCGCAACGAACTGAAGCCAATCCGTATACAAAGTCTTCAGAAAGAGATTTCTACCAAATTTTTAACGCAGGAATCAACTTTTAATATTCCATGGCAAACAATAAGACACTAAAAATATTGTTAACTGCAACAGCAGGAAGATGCTTCGCTTTTTTGCTTGCAGCAAAATAATTTAACGAAGCTCTTATTACATTGATCGGTAAAGTTTTACCATTATGCTACTGTTTATTTTGAAGAAGGCAGATTATGCTGCTCCTCAAAAAGAATTACCAAACATAAATGAGAAAAGCAGTGCTAATTGCTGGTCTCGCTTCTCAAAGATTTCCAACTTCCAGACAAATACTTTACTCATCTACTTCTTCCGCGAGGCATAGAAATAATGCAGTCATGTAACAGTTCTTACCTTTCCGTTCGTTGGAGGAGTTGTCAATCCCATGTTCAATTCGCATCCGCTTATGATAAGGAGAAAAATCTGTTTGACCAACTAGTGGCTGCGCAAAATATAGAAAATAACGAAGGTCTAATTTATTTTTTCGTAGCTATTCTAAACTGAGATTTTTTGTTTGACTTACTCTGGCGTAGGGTTTCAACAAAAAATGAACAATTAACCAACTTCCTAAATACCAGAATAAAATCCAAGGTATAATTCATATTGGCTTAGATTGTCGTGCATCATTACATTTCTTTGCATGGAAAATTGAAAAAACAAACCTAGGGGTTCAGGAAGTGCTACGAAAGTTTTCCTTCGAAACTGGATCTCTCAAAAGGTCAAAAATCACTAGTTTCAGGTTTCCGAAACAATTAAATTTTTACCTCTTGCTCACTGCGATTGTGAAGTACCGCCCAAATACAGAACCCGAACCATTGGTGGTAGTTTTACAGACCAACTGTTGTGAAAATTGTGAAACAGGTATCCCTTTTCGTGAACAGTTTTAAATGACAACTACCTTTAGGACCGCAAAAGCCGAAAAAACGGCTTTTCGGCGCGGTTTTTGCGATAACTCGTGAACCAGTACTGAAGCAAAGCCGGCAAGTAAAGTTACGAGACCCAGTTTCAGCATTATTGAAGTGTGTGGTGTATGCTTTTCTGTAACGGTTGTCTTCTACAAATGTGGCGGTAGTCGGGAGTTTTTGACGAAGCCTTACATTTAAAAGCGATGCATTTTATCGAAAATAAAATTGATTGATTCGTGCAAAAGTGTCATTTTCTTGAAGGAAACAAAAGTGAAGTTACAAAAATAAATATTTGTGCCCGTATTTGCTTAAAGGTTTGCACCAAAACATTTGTTGTGTGACAGTGGATGAATGCAATGTATATCTCAAGTTACTGTTAACTCATAATTTTAGGGGACTACGGTCACCCTCAGAAAACTTTTACAAGGGCAACAAGCGACTAAGGAGACTTTGCACAGATGCGTGTGCGAATCATAAGTGAAGCATTCAACACTGGAAAGCAGTAGAACTCATCTATTAAGGACTGCAACTGTTACTCAAAAACAAAGCTTTGGTTTTCAGCGGTGCGTCTGAGTTAATTTACTTTGTGATTCACAAAGGGGAAAAGTCCAACAAGTTTTAAGAGCATATTTGGATGGCATAGGGAGAAAAATAGTAAACTGATCGTTACGGTGAAACATTTGCGAAGCTGAAAGCTCAGCAGCAACTTTTAATATTTTCTAATGGTGCCAGTACTTGGAGTCAGCACGTAAAAATAATTAGGCACTGATACTCAATGGATTGTCAATCATCTTTTTCATGCAAAGAGGTTTTAAATGGAAACGCAGAAAATGAAGTCAAATCAAATTTGTAATGTGCCAGTCAGTTTTCAGTCTAATTTGACAGCGCAAACTTCGGTAAAAGCCCACATCGAATATGTTCAAACTTTCATCAGCACTGCGCTTCAAAAAGCCGTTTTATTGGCAGCATGCGAGATGGGTTATGGATTTACACTGAGCATGAAGTGACTGGCTGCATTACGGCAGCTGCGACTAAATAATGTCGTACTGTCGCCATCGAAAGAAACATAAGCCAATGACAATCTCTTTGGCAGGCAAGCTCCAACTTACATTAGCTGTGACATTGCTGTTTCTGATACTGGAATGATACGACATGAAGTCCGTAGGCGGATTCATCGGATAGCGCTTGGGCGGGCGACCAGGTCGACTGAAAAGTAAAACAAAACTGCTGTTTGAAGTTTTAATGAACGACAAAGCATGAAACTTTGTAACCTGTAAAAGATGGGCTTACTCCTCATGAAATGATTTTGAACGTTGCTGATGACGAAAGTCTATACATTAAGTCGAGGGTCATATCTAAGACCGATTTACATTACTATCGAGGAGCACCACCGCAATTAATGCAGTCGTCGTTTCGCATTGGTGAAGCTGAAACGAAAATCCAATAAAATGCAGCACAAACGGGATTAAGTTTTCAAACCGTCAACGTTATCTGAATTGGGCTCAGGAACCGTATTGAAACAAATGACGTTCAGGTAAACTGGAATTTGGTAGATGCTGCAAATCGATACATTTTTCGGAGAAATCCATTTGGTGCAAGTCAGTCATGAAGCTCCATTCGGTCGCATGAGTACTGTAATGCCATAATGCGCACCGATGATCACTAACCCCCAAAGGCAATGGTGACAGTTGGCACGCGTCACGTGATGTTCACGCGTGAGTGACTTAGCAGGTTCAAGTCTCTTGGGCTTCGTTCATGTCAAATTTTAGGTATCAATCTGTTGCAAAGCCTTGCCACGCACAGAAAGGGTGCAACAGAGTTTGGTGACGTCACAATGACAGCGATCCGACTAAATTAATTTATTTTCAGCTTGGGAACCCACAAAGTATTAGCTCAATTATTAATGAACATCGTATTGCCAGTGCGATAGGTTTGTATAAACAAAGTAACGCTGTTTGCACGAGCACCACGTGTTGCTTACAACCAGTAAGCGCGACTGCTGTCGCGGGCAGGTCGTCATGGATGTGTCGATTTTTTGTCTGTTTCGTGTCGGCGCCTGAAACACGGTAAAACTTGAAAAAGCTGTGCGTTGCGTGTCAGCCTCAGAAGATCTTGATTTCACCATTACTGTTATCGCCCAAAGGCGCAAATCGAAATGATTTACAGTTGATTTGTTTGACAATCAAACAGGAATTGCGCGCCCATATGGTCGTCAGTCAATCGAACAGGGAGGAAATACAGGGCATTTACTATTTGTTTGCCTTGACGCTGAGAGACGATCAGCTCACTTCGGTGGGCTTTCTGTTATAAAGAATTGGTTCAATTGTTTGTTGCACAAATAATAAATCATCATTCCCATAATCAATTATTGATGCAAAATTACGCAAACAGTTCTTAAAACATTCCGAATTTTCCGATAGAATTCAATTACTGTTCCACTTGAAACCATATGTGGCTTGTTCGAGTGCTGTTAGTAAACTTTGTCCTACAGAAAAGAGATTGTTTCCCTGGACGAACAACTTATCATTTTGGCGCAAGATATACTCGGGGCCAGTCACCAGTTGCAGCATGTGGTTGAAGGAAAAGAGATGTCAATTGGTCCTCCATGCGCAACTTATCTTTGCATCAACAAGCTGCCACCTATGATGGAAGGAAGAGACATTTCCTTTCAGAAGGGAACAAGGGCGATCATAATTATCCTATCAAAAATTATTAGACCCCATCCGTGTTGCACGAACGTGGCAACAGCATCCTTTGTCGCGCGCAATACACGGCTTCGTACTTTCTCTCCAACAGCATCGAGAACACTCACGTCGCTTGTCCGGACTCGACGTTTTCGTGTTTTGGCATAGCGTGGTAGCGAACAGCCAGGCAAAATGACGTTTCTGGACCAATACCTGGCGTTGTTGAACTTTCCATATAGCTTGGCTTTCAGCACCGCGTTATGCAGGTTGAGGAAGATGTCGTTCTGCTTTTCAGCTGTTGCATTTTCCTACTTCTACTGAACACCGAGCCGTTGTAGGTCCTCGACGAGAACATGCGTCCTATCGCTTTCGGGGGCAGTTTCCTCAAATATATTGAATGCGAGCCCACGCGCTAACAAAGGTGGCAACACTACGATACTAACGTCTCTCAGAGCACCTTCGTGTAGAATCTTCAGCGAAAAAAGATGGAAGTGACAAACCGTGCAAATTGAGCAATTTGAAACACCATGTTCATGACGTCATAAATAATGCACGCGCTCTTTATCATTAAAGGCGCGAAATTTATTATGCAGAAGTCGGCGGCGCGTAAACATTTAGCGTAACAATGCTCACCGCTTCTAAAATGCAAGCAGTACACAAGCGTCAGGTCCCCAACGGCAGGCGACTGAACACCGCTGTTTCAAATCGTAAGATAAACTAGCGCGTCGCAGATTAAGCCGAACGACAGGCACCTTTGATGCCGGACACGTCTTTGCACTTAAGTTTTGACCGTTGCGCGCAATCAGATTAATTACCTTCCTTCTGTTTTCCTGCTGCGAATGCCAACCTATTAAAATTAGCTTGGAAATCTAATTGTAATGCGCTTTTTCGCCATTTTGACTCGGTAGCTTGTTCAGAAAACACCAAATTACATCAGAAGAGCAAAACCTTGTCCATCTGTAACACAGGTCAGTACTTCGCGTGCTGTGGCGAAGTAGCGGCAAGCATTCGCTTTCATTCGAAGAATTTGACGTCAGCTTCGCAACATACATTCATTAACGTGTCAAATAGAGGCTAATTGCTTATTCCCGTAGACCAATAAGTCCACATTGCTGCTGGCAGTATAAGATCGTTTTGAAGCCACAGAAACTGTTCTTCGTCGACTAGGTTTGTGGTTCGACCTGATAAAATTGATCAGCTTGATGTAAAATTGATCAACTTGATATCCTTTGATATCGGTTCTCAGTTCGATAAAGACATGTCTTGGCAATGTTATTCTTCACTTTTGTGCACAGAATGGGATGCACACTTGAAAAAAGATGGGCTAAGTTAATTTTGATAATAATGTCAAAAGTTACAGATGTTTCGCCTATATACTTAACAAGGTTGGAGTACCTCAAATGAGCGTTTTTGTATACAGGTGTTCCATGATTTTGTGCTTCTGTGGCACTGACACTGCTGCTTGACATGTTTTGTTTCATTAGAGCCCATACAACATAAGTTTTTCTCTTTACACAATTTCACAGATTAGATCTACAGCGTGCTGTTTCAATAAAAACTTGCCCCTACTAGAAAATCGAGTCTTTGAGCAAATGTTGCTCTGTATCGTGTGTCATATTTTTGCCGATTAAGATTTTTCGGTGTGAAACCTCTTTATACACATTCACATTAAGTATATGACAACAAAAATGACAGGATTCAAATATGATTACGGCGAAACTGTGTCAAAACTGAACAAGTTAGTTCAAGAACACTGTAATTCCTTCATCTGACAGCGGCAGAAGTTCGTAAAAGACGTGAGATATATGTCTTTTTATCATGGCTGTAGTATGCAATTATAAGTTGTTGGAAGGTAATTTTAACACTTTTCGTATGAGGTGTTTCAAAAAAAGAGATCTCACGTTATTCAAGCAGTTTGAATAGTACCTAAGCTAATAGTTGTTCTAGAAGCTGTGGGCAGATCAGCACGTTGTTGTGACACAAGTTTTTTGTCGTTTGAGAGATACGAATAACAAAACTTTCATTTGGTTGCTTTCTGCGTTAGAAAGACACACGAATAACAAAGCTTCCGTTTGATTTTTTTTGCCTTAGAAAGACATCTAATCGACACCAATTTAGAAACATTCGGGTGATGGTCAACAGCACACTGAATGTTATGCTTTACGTTTGCACTCTGCATATGTTAAATATCCGTGAAATGCGCTCGCAAGTACAATAGAATAGTTTGCACACACAGCTGCAATGAAGGGTTACCGATTAGAAATTCAAAGCTAGTCAGTTTTACTTTCCTGGCGTTGGGAGCCTTACGACTTGCCTAAAACGTGGACAAAAACCTGAGAGCTGTTTCCCAGGTCATATGCAAGTGGTAGATACGCCACGGGCAACAAATATTTACATTACGGAGTGGAGCAAGTTTTCGAAGCGGTGAAGACCTTGACATTTGAGATCTTGCTCAAAATCAGAAGAGGAAAAAAAGTGGAAACTAATGCAAAGTGCATTTCTTTACATATGGTGTTGTTTTCAATTCCAAGAGGAAAATGCCAATTTCCACCAAACACGAACAATGCGGCGTCAATCACGAGCGGTCGATGAGACTCTGTCAAAAAACAATGGAACGCCTCCAGAACTGTTTCGTGCGTGCTTTTTGCAGACGCGAGTAAATATCAGCGCTGGCGATCGAAGAGGTTGAAGTGACAGCTGCGTTAGGGAAATGAAAGCGAGCTGCTATTCCGCAATACTGAAATCCGTTTTGCTGCTATAGTCACGCACCGCTACCCATGTGCTGCCTTCAAGTCATGGAAAAATACTTCCATAACTGAAAAGGTGGCCATTGTGGAATGATCTTGAAAGTGTTGCCCATACTTTACAATAAAAAAAACTGAGAGAAAACAACTACGAAGACAATGTTTCATTGCATGAAATGCTGCATGACACCGGACAAATAACAAACGTGCACTCCGAATATGCTTCGCAGAGCACAATTTCAATGGATGTGCAAGAAATGCGACATATGGTGATCTTCAGTTTCACGAAATTCTGTAATCAATCTGGTGAATACAGCAAAAAATGCTTCAGCGTATGGTGGTCTCCCATGAAAAAAAAGTAAAAGATCAGTGAAAATTTTGCTACACGAACCACGCAAACCTTTTCTCTTGCAATTCCTCGCGTCTCGAGAAGAACAGATGTTTTGTAGCGCAAGTTGGAATTCCTGTCATCTTTGTTAGGATTGGCCTCACGTGACGAAGACAAAGTTTCAACACACGCAATGTTTAAAGCAGACATGTTTTTGAAAAGTAAATCAAAATCAAAAACTTAGTAGGCATGGACTCGGCACTGTTTCGAGGTTCGCAAGTTGTCACTGACTTCATGCTCTTCTCAGATCATATTTTCTTAACCAGGTTTTCGATCGAATGCCGGCCGGGGTGTCGGTGAGTCAGTCTCAGGGGTTCGGCGTACGTCCGATGCGTGGTTCAAATTAAAAATATAAACAACACCCATGGTTTGAAGAAGCTATATTTTGTTTTTCCATTCACGAAGGGTTCGGTCAACGCAATGATGAAACTTGCGGGGTTCAGCACCTCCGGCAAGGTTAAAAACCATAGCTCTAGCTAGACCTTTGTTTGAGCTTCTAAAATGTGAGCAATAGAGCAATGCACTGCGCTGAAGTATTCGAGCAAAAGTGACCTGCTGGAAAAAACCCACCTCATAGCACGTAAAAGTTTGCTGTAAACACTCTTTGAGATGTTGTATGGTAAACATCAGATGACGCATTTTGCTGCAACGTACAACATCAACGAAGAAACTCACTAACGATTTAACGTTCCAATTTTGTTTAAAAAGAAATTCAACAACGAAACAACGTTTGCGGTTCTTTTATTTCAACTTATTTACGAATTTACCTGAGTTCACTGCGGTAATTTACTTGTAAGTTGAAAAACATTCTTAAGCTTTTCGCTAACTCGACTATTCGAACAAAGATTTAAATTGTTGCTAAGCAACAAGGTAATTGAAAGCTCTGGGTTTGCTGCCAAGCTTTCGAGGAATCAACCGTCTGGACGCCTCTTTCATAACTTTACGATGATGCAGATCTGCACATATCTATATGCTCAAGCAATTTGTCTCTGCAAAGGTGGCCCAGTCGAATCAATCAGCAAATGAATGAGAAAAGATTTGTTGATTGACTGACTGCGTCAATTTTGCCGAGACTGATTACTTGAATAAGTGATAAGACAGAGTCAATTAATAGTGTGCATGATAGCAAACAAAGGTTGGTTGATTCGATGGGACGAAGAATAAAACTTTGCTGCCAAAATCGTGTCAAATAGTAGGTTTGTTCATAAGAAAAGGATATATGTAAGTCTTTTGGATATTTGGTTGATATCAGTAGGGAACTCGCATTCTTCTTTTGCTTCAAGAAATAGCCTACTTTCTCTTCTACCGCTAGAGGTTGAAAACGACGTAAATAGTCTCTGTGACCTTAAAATCACCCTTTTCCTTTTTTTATGTACAAAGCAAAGAAACATGCATGAGTATGGTACATGACACGGACATTAAAATGGCATCCAACCGCACTATTGGTCGTCGCCAAACGCCCGCAGTAACCAAATTGTTATCGCGGAAAATTATCGATTCCATTTCTTCTGGAAAGTATGGTTTTGCCTCGGTCAGCAAGCGCCGCAAAGGTTGGCTACTTGCATTTGGGAGCTGGGCTTCACAGACCCTGCTGAAAATTTTACATCCGCACGTAATTAACGTATAAGGGCGGCAAATACTCCTCAGGCTGGCTCGGGTCGCATTTCACAATGCAATAGTCAACTTTAATATCAGGATATGCTTTCCCGTAACCGAAGCAGCTTTGATGAAAAAATGAAGCTGCCGTCGCACGGGGCGCGTGAGAGCTGACGGTCGCGACATGCGAGAACGATGGCCATCAGGTCGGGCAAAATGCGAACTGCTTAAGTGCATATGCAGAGGCTTCCGCATCCTACTCACGTTTCACTAATTGTTAGCAAACAATGAATGATTATCACACAGCAAGTAAAAGTGAGAAGCAACAATGAAAAGGAAATTGGTCAACCATCTGTTAGGCCCGCTGTTGATTGGCCACGATGTGCAGGATTTCTGAAAGTAAACAATAGCGAGTACAGCAAAACTTAACAGAACATTCCAGCACTTGTCAAGAGACTAAAGAACTTCTCCCCTTTTTGCCAAGAATTTGTAGCTTATTGATGTGTTCCTAGCTCGACGACTTCTAATCGCCTTAAAAGTGATAAACGAAGCGCAAGCAACCAACAAGTTGTGTTGTGCGTTTGTTATCGCTTGAGATTATTTAGATTTGCTTTTACGCGACCTGCCCGTTGGCGTCTCAAGCCGCGGAGCACAAATCGCAAATTTCTTCTAAACACTCAACAAATACACCACTCCTAATCTCCTGATGACATTTGTACGTTTCCTGAGCAAGAATGCGGCTATTGTATGTCAAACAGAAACGAAATATTAGCGTTAACAACCGCATCGCGAAAAAGCAGGCAAAGAGAACAATCTTATGATCTGCTAGTGTCCTCGAGTAAGCCGTTTGCATCTTTACATCATGATTGGAATCTTGACTATTTTATGCTGAAGAAGCGGTCAAGGCCATGGCTTATGTTTGAAACAAATCTAAAAACAGTCATCAGCTTCGTAGGTGAGCAAATGGATTCACTGCTGAAGCCGACGTTTTTCAACAGTGTAAACATTTCATGCGGGAAAAAAAGAGACTACCTGTGGTCCGCAGATTGGACAACGTTTCGTCGACACTTTAAAATGCAAAGAACGAACTAACCATGAGTTTGTAAATGCAAGCAAGCAGAAGCCCGGCAAATCCGTATCTTATCAACTGGATTCATCCACACAATACCATGAATTTCTTAATGACGCGAAGTCGGCGCCGGCGAAACAGCAGAGTCTTTGCACGTGCCCTCTGCCATCAAGGAACTATTTAGGCATGCTCTTGAGAAACCATTTTGTTTCAAAAAACAAAGTTCGGGGTGATGTTTATCGGAGGTGTTTCGCGTAAATTTCAAAACAAGCAACGAAGAATCGTGAAGGAAATCTGCAAGTTTAGTTTATGAGGTCTTGTGCGTTAGTTAATGAGAAACAAAATGAACTTTTTTCATGTTCATCTGTTAGTTCTGCCAGAGACACCCTTTTCAAAGTCTTTCGTCCTCAACTTCGCCTTGTTGACACTGACAGTAAAGTAGTCAGTGTAGTCTGTACCTACGCGCCCTGTGACGTAGAAACGGTGGGAAACCATAAGAGATCACTAACACCATAAAATCTCCAAACATGAGATGCAATTTTCGTTTAATAACTAGATTTCAAGATCCCATCCCGATGTGACCGTTAAAAGATTTTTCACCTGCACGGTATGCTCAGGAAAACAAAACAAAGTCAGAGATCTAAACTTAGAAAACTGCAAACCGCATAATTTCAGAACGATGATGGTAAACGTATGGTGTTTCTGTCACTATCTCAGCGCTTGTCGCACTGCAAGCACATGCTTAGAGGTTTCGTGAAAAAACGCATAAGCGCTGGTAGCTCTGTTGGACAGACAGGTTAACCTCACAAGATACAAATTGTCTCATGAACAGTATGAACACATGTGAACTAACGCATAATGCCGGAAAGATGAATTTATAAGACATTGTTGGCTGTTTCAGTCTCACGCAAACAATCGCTTAGTCTTTGATTCCTTCTTACATCCAGGCCAAAAATATCATATCAGTCTTGATCGCAGTTTCTTCTTCATTTTGTAAATCTTCAGCTAAATGTTATGCGCTGTTTTTATATCACCTAATTTTGTTTCAGAAAATAGTTGTATATTACTTGTCGAATTTAAAGAATTTCGTAGTGATTATAGCCGTTGTTCCCTTTGAACAGTGGCGTACGCAGAAAATTGTCATGTAAGATTTTCATTCAGTGTCATATGGTTGTCATTTGTATTTGGTGTGCGCTCTTTGTGACGTCACAATTTGACGTCATGTTCATGTTTCCAAACCAACGTTTTGGCGAAGTTTGTTGACATAGTAGGCATATTCTTCTACACGCACTCCCCTTATTTTATGTGTCATTGCACTGAATATAAACTATCAGCGCTCCAAGTTAGGATATCGGAGGAAAATAA
>JGI24021J15306_10003956_pt1 | contig 17010 bp, 11 predicted proteins | sample Ectturendosymbi1_FD_15306 | JGI IMG/M metagenome (IMG submission 15306) | reverse complement strand
GTTTCCATTGCCCTCAACATTTTTACTGCTCCCCCTGCCCTACCGCTGTTCCGGCGTCCCTGAATATGCAAGTTGTGTCAACAAACTTCGCCAAAACGTTGGTTTGCAAACGTGAATATTACGTCATATTGTGACGTCACAAACAACGTATACCCAGTAACAATGACCACCATAGGCCTACGTCACTGTTCAATACTACAATTTGGTAGGGGGGCATCCAATCAAGCAGTCGCCCCCGGCATCGCTGGACCTCTGCACGTCACTGATCTGACGTCTAATTTAAGTCTCTTGGAAAAGGCCATTAAACCCGATTTCATAAGCTAAATTCTGTAAATATATTAATATACTGCAGTGGACAGAACGGAGTGCATGTGCAACTGGTGCTGCAGGTATTCAAACACGGCGCCGCTACTCCCAATATATTATTATACTGAAGTCAACAATATCTCTCATTTTTATTCTGGCTACAAACGTACCTAACGGGAGTCGAATTATTAAGCTATATCGGCACAGCAGTAACTTTCTTGAGGTGATTTCGAGTGCGTGTCAAATCACTTGGTGTGCCATGAAAAATTATCTCGTGTGCCACTTGTGGCACGCGTGCCAGGAGTTGCCGACCCCTGCTGTAGAGATCTTCATTACAATCAACAAAGCTGGTAGTAATATGAGCATTACTGATCGTCAGTAAATATCTATCTGTCAAATAACATAAACCTAGTTTGTATTGAATTAGTTTGGACTGAACACCACACTACATTTGTTGCTAAAGCCGGTTTCATAACTCATCCACATGCGGCCCTCGTTTCTAAACTTGTGTCAATTCTTTTTAGAAAGAGCATTTATTTTTCTAAAAACAAGCCGCGGTTTCGTCTGAAAATGGCGTAAGTTCCACCTTTCAATAAAAACAACGACCTTTGACCAAACCAGTGGCCACACTGCAGCAAGCACTGACTAAAGAACTAAACGGATGAGAAAAGCTTTAGCACACAAAATAGCCGGTAGGAAATTAATCCTGACGTTTCATTTCACAATGACCGAAATTGGAGTCAGGAAAGAAGGCAGAAATCCTGACTCTAATCTAATACCTCGCGGGTGAGCGACGAGAACAAGGTATGCTTTTTGGAAGAAATTTTTGCGGTATGTAGCGTCACTAGCGTACGGAGGGGGGGGCACTGTGCCATGGCCCTCCCTCAGACCTTAAAAATAACAAAATATATAAACAGTATTCGGCAGTGTATACTGTCAGTATTCGGCAGTGTATACCAAAATGTTTAATTTTAGACGAATAACACTCTTTTGATTAGAAAAACGCCTCTCAAAGCACAAAATGAATATATTTTCTAAAAATCTCGGGGCGCATGGCCTTATTGGCTCCCCCTGGNTACGCCTATGCTTTGCCCCCCCCTCGGAAATTTTCTGCGTACGCCACTGTGTGGCGTAATCGATCAGCGAATAGATGAAAACAATATTTTTACTTGGGGAAAGACTGAAAAAAGGCAGCGTGGAAGCGGTACGATTAAAAACAAAATTGTGATAATTTCTAAAAGCTAGCGATGCAATATGCCAGCGTTTCTGCCAGACCCAACGAATAACTTACAGGAAGTACCGCCTGGCCTAGGCCTTCGCTTTGATATGCAAAATACATGCTCCTAAATATGCAAATACACGGCAATTTCTAGAGGAAGTGTCTTTCAGGTCAAGCGTCGTGTTCTCTACGTGTAAGAGATGAATGTAATTTTTTCTGTCGTAAGGCTCAAATTTAGAAGAGAATTACAGAAGCTGCCATAAGTCGCCTGATGGTGATGGGTATCGTAATGTTCACTGAAGACGAAGCAACAGCAGCAATTTTATGATGACAATTTTCGAAAAAAAAGCTGAACGTTTGCAGCCGAAAGTTCAAATGCATTGCAGCAACATTTCGTTCGTCAGTTGACTAATGAATTAGAAGACAAGGTTATGTGTTAAATTCCTTAGGCGTTGCACGTGCTATCAACAATGATAATAAATCCAAATAGTGAAATCGACAAAAGTTTGCAAAAGGTATTTCGAGCATTTCATATTAGACAATAAGCAGCCTGTACATATTGTCTTAAATCTGAAAAAATATACCTAAATACCTCTCTGAAAATACTATTCAATGTTTTATTTAATTCCGGCTGATTAAATATCGCTTACCTCTCTGGAAATACTATCCCATACACTCTGTTTAATGTTATAGAGACGAGACACACCACGGAAGTGTAGCCGCAAGAGAAATAAAAGAAGGCTTGGAGTATGCACATCTTTGAGCCGAATGGCCTGAAAGGAAAAACATGAGTTGAAATTCTACAAAGAAACAGGCTTAGCCGGGTTTTTGTTCTGAACGACGAACATACACCAAGAGTGACTTACGTTCTGTGGAAATTGAAACATTCTAATCGTCTCCGAAACTAAATGTTATAAAGATTTTGTATTCAGTTTTTCAAGAAGGTGGTAAAACCACTATAGAGCTACAAGTTCACGGCATCAGCGGAAATAGATGGAGCTGCTGTTAACGAAGTTTCAACGATGTGAAATAACATTAGTTCTCAAATGAATCAAATCAGATAGGAGTCAAGAGCACGTCCTATAGTCTGAGTATATTTTGGAACTATTACGACTGTACAAGTAACGCTAGGATCTTTATTCTGCTCAAATGTTTGAAATATTTTACCAGTGACGTTGGAGCAACTGGATTTAGGTTTTACCCAGTACATTATAGAAAAATAGTTGGGTACGTCTTTTACGTGAAGGCTTCAATGTATTTTTTAATTTTCTCTGTGTTTCAAAAATGGATTAATTTGCTTAAACTTTAAGCATAATTCATAATTTCTTTCTGTGGAATATAGCTGCTTTAAGCCGTAAAGCAACTACGTTACACAGAAAGAAACTATGAATGCAATAAGGTACTTTTCCTGAAACCATGCCAACATCACGTGCTGATATGATTTAGTGTGATTCTGTTACTTGACACTCCAGCGCTGCTGCTTACCCGCAGTGTTTCACGTGGTATTCCGATGCGCACCTCATCGTTCGTTCTGCAGAGCAGTACATAGAATCACTTTGCTGCGTCTGCTGGTGTGAGCGCATTGTCTACTCGGTCTGCTAGTGTTGATTTTCATGCACTTCGGTTAACTTTCTATTACTTTGCTTTTCAGTGTATACTTGATTAACAAGACTGTTGAAACGTTATTAAACGTCACGAAAGTTGTCGGAAGTTGTCCGCTGTTCAGTTCAGTGACGTCGTATTTTTCAGGTAAGAGACCTTGAGAGCGGCAATTAAACGAAAGTGCAGTGATTCGTTGCTCCATGACTTGCGACCGCAAAACAAAACCCATTTTAACTATTTCGCTTAACTTTACTATACTACTTTTCTTAAAAGGAGCACTATAGAATTACATTCTGCGATAAGCAGTTAGCTCGCAAGCCCTTTCCTGGTAATTGCGTTTGGAACGTCGTAATTACGTGTATACGTTGCAGCGACCTTCATTTGATCAAGACATCAATACACCTGACAATGTGGCAATGTGCCAACAGCTCTTTCCGGTGTAGTGAAGCGTCGTATTATGAAACTTTGATGATCTTCGAAAAAATAGAGGTTTACTCATGAATTAAATATGGAAGAACACTATTTGATTTTGAGGTAATTGTCATTAATGGCCATTAAGGGAAAATATCATTGATCGCAGTGACAAGAGAGAAAAACTACCACTCACTTTATGTTTAACATTATCGGAAACCTTTCAACACAACGGCACGCTATGGATTCCAAACATGCTCTTATCCACATCCAGAAGACGTAGAGTACATGAAGTTCAGTGTCATCTCATTATAAGTCATCTTTTGATGGAATTTCGTGCTGATAGACGCACTTTTTTACATTTTAGTATCATTCATAAGTCTACAAAGATGCCACTTGCTTTCTTTGCCGAGAAATTATTTTAAGGATTTCACAATCGATTAGTGCAGTGATTTCAAAAAGTATAACCTTGTGCAACGGACGTGCAGGCGTAATTTCTCTTTCTTTCCACATCGCCAATGTAAATATATTAAGTAAACTGCATAAAGTCTTATTCATACAATGTTTGGTGTGTAAGATCGAAAAACAGCTTCCAAAACAGAAAGCTTCTCTTCCAGACTTTTTTCTAAGTGCTACGATAAGCTGCCTCAATCGCACAACCGTTCTACAACACAACGCACATCCTGCGAAGATTTAACTTTGTACGCGGCACTTTTAAGAGGACTTATTGCGGTTTATACCGTGTTTCAAACACAGTGCATTACATGTCATTGACATGTGCTTTTCATCTTGTTGAAGAACGTCTTGCTACCCTGTTCCTTTCGTGACTTTCGTCTACCACAAACCTGAGAGGACAATTCACAACCGCTTTTGGAACTATAGGGCATAGTTGCACCCACGTCCCACGGTCATGGCAAAATTCATCAAATCTTTTTCGAGGTAATTTTGACAACTTGTCAATGACACCAATCTTATGGATTCACATTGTTCTGAGCAAATGTGAGAATTTCTAAGGACCACCGACTAAACTTATTTTACAACGTTCAATAACGGAATGCAAACGAGAATAAATTTGAAATGCCAAACCTTACATACTTNTCTTAAGCTTGGAAGTGTCTACATGTCATGATTTCGAAAGTAAGAAATACTAAATCTCAGCTTCAACATGCACCTTTTTGCTTTGACACAATATGTTTTTGAGAAAAATGTTGCTTTTAACGTCTCGTCTGAAACAGCGGCGTAACGAAGGGGGGCACAATTCCTCGGGCGCCGAATCGCAACAGGGACGCCGAATGACTGCGGGAGGAGCCGAAACGTCCCAACAATGTCACAAGTAGTTTGTTCAATACAGTACATTTGCTTCCGAAAAACCGCAGGTTCGAACATGGGAGCGCCAAACTTGCTTTTTGCCCCGGGTGCCATCTAACCTCGTTACACCGCCGGTCTGAAATATTTGTGTTCTTAAACCAGGTGCGGTCCTTTCCAACGAAAAACAATGTTACAATAACTGGTTTTCTTCAAAAACAAGACTTGCGAAAAATAAGCAGGCGCACATCTCGTCAAAGGATGAGGATAATACGTGAACGCATTGAGGTGGAAAAGCAGTTTGTAACCCCAGGCGATTGTGCTGATTTGTCTGAGGAGTTGACCACTTGATAATAATTTTAGTTGCTTAGCCAAAACTTCTTGATATCGCAATGGCAACTTCACAGCTTACACGCCACTTAGTACAATCTGAGGCTCAACGATTTTTGATGACGTACGGAAGCATTTTGTTTGTCATAGTGGATCACTTGTACGCAGTAGCAGGAAGGAAACATAAGCCGATCTGTGCCTTACGTTCTCCTGACTTTTGGAAAAAAACCAGGGACGCCGGAGTAACGGTACTATTGGGGGAAGTAATAGAGTTGAGGGCAATGGAAACTTATAAAACAACAAAAATCGATACCAATTATGCTTGGTTCGGTTTAGCCACAATGGTGACCTCAAAAATAATAGCAGAGACTATAGAAAACACTTCTGAATTTCTCGGTTCGCGATTAGCTGCAAATAAATTGTTTCATTTCGGTGTTGAAAAACCATGAAATTACCTATGATATTGTTATTAAAAGACAGCTCCCCCCGTTGACCCCCTTTTGAAAGGGCAGGGGGCAATGCCCCCGCAATTTCCCCGCTCTCCGGCGTCTCTGAGAAACGCGTATTGTTTAGCAATGCTTCTGAAAAAATTTTTTGAAGGAATCAGATGGACTATGTTTCCTAAGCAGTGCTCTTTGTTTCTATTTGGACAATATATGTTCGCGTCCTATGGACAAGAGCAGGGGTTCCCAACCTGGAGTACATGTGCCCAAGGGGTACATTTGCTTGTCTGAAGAGGGGTACATATAAGGTTAGCAAAAGAAGGGAAAAGTATGTTTAAAAATTTTTTTCCAAATATTTATACATATAATCAGTGGGTGTTATTTAAAAAAATGATTATATGCTTTGTATGAAAAATCAAATAGGTTATCATGACTAATCATAGATATATTATATGACTAATCATAGATATATATAATATATCTATGATTAGTCATGATAACATATTTGGGAAAAAGTTGATCTACGCCATAGCAAGAAATTTTGGGTGTAATGCTCATCTGTCGAAATGCTGAAGGGTTACATGGTCAGAAAAAGGTTGGGAACCCCTGGACTAGAGTGCTGCGAACTTCTTAAGCCTCGGGAACAAGCTAGCTTGAGTACTTAGGCGATACACGTGCTTGAATTGAAAAGGACGTTTGTCTCTTTGCTCACAATAATTTGTTACAAATTAACTTTCTAGAATGCAAGCTTGTAGCTCGACTGTGCGTAATGAATATATATACTAGCAAAAATGAGTTTGAACGATCGCGAGCGCACTTTGTCAAGGGAGATCTTTCGTTACAACCACGCAGCACTTGGCTGAAAAGCAAGTGCACTTTCAGCCTTGCTTTGAAATGCTAAACCAGCACACATGCAGGGGTACCATTTTTATTTTGTTGCAAGTGTTGCAGACCTCTGGGGCTAGCTAAGGGCTGACCATTTAAAGGAAAAAGACTGTGATTGAATGTTTGGTTAACTCGTTTGTGTGACTTTGTTTTTTCGTCGCTATCAGTCTAACTACTCTCATATTTATTGATTTTGTGTTGCCACTACCACAGATCAGAACCTTTTGCTTTGGCAATTTACCGAATAAAATCAAACTGATCGGCAGCATTAGTCGAATTCGAAGACATACTAACTCAAGGTGTGTAGACTAGCAGAGGGAGCAGTCAATGGTGCAAACGTTTTTCTGTTCTGTGTGCCTGATGAGTACGCAGATACGCTGGCAATGTTGACGTGACAGACATTAAAAGTACAATTTTTGTTGTCACAAAGTGCTATATTCCGCTTTAAGTTACGAATCTTCGAACAACATTGCAAAGTGCACAGATTTTTTGCAGGCCAGCATGAGCCAAAGAATAAAAGTTTGGTAGCCTCCGCTTAAATTCAATACTTGTTACCTAACGTCAATATACAAGTTCGTTAGCAACACCCGCTAAGTCAGCACTCATAGCGACACCATTTTGTGTCAGCAGGTGGGTGTCTGCAATAACAAATGGGTGATTGAATTTACCTTGCGGTCACTTTTTGCATTATGTGCAGAAGTACAATCAACCGCAGATAACTTCGAGCGCATCCTGCCTGTATATGTACACCGTTTTTATGACAGTGATGGCCGGGTCTGGATTTTGAGAAATATCCTTCTGAGTTTAAGTTAAATCTGCTGCAGAATTGACAATTCCATCTGAACACACAGCCCTTCTGACATGATATGCGAAGTTTAATTCTATTTCACCAAGGTATTTGTTTCTTTTTGTTACCCGTGTAGCGGCGTACACAGTCTAACACCGCCTCTCATGTTGCTGAGCGTCGACTGTCAGGCCCGTAGCCACGGGGGGCATTCGGAGGTAGTTCACCTCAATTTTTTGTGTCCACCAAATTTTGTTGTGCATAGAAGTGTGACGTCACAGTTTGTTTTAAACATATAATAATAACAAAAATCTTGCACCGCTAAAAATGTATTTTGCCCCCAACTTTAACACCTGGCTGCAGGCCTGTCCACTGTCATTACGACGCAATACTGTTCGTGCACATTGTATGTACATCTCACCACCTGTAAACTTGTGTGTGCGTGGCCACGAAGGTTTTCATCCAATACCTTGTGATCCTTGCCGAAATCCTATCTAGGCTGACTTTTTCACTTTCTGCTCTGCGACCGCGAGCCAGACGGTTTCCGCCAAGAAGAACCTATTTGTTGTCGTGTTACCGCCGTTCTGTTCAAATAAAATAGACGCAGCAACAAACAAATGAAAGCTGTTCAAATAAAACAGACGCAACCACAAACAAATAAAAGGAGACTTCCCAGACCGGGAATTTCTACATAATTGATTCCCAAACTGGACATGCTGGCCTGGTGAATGTCAATCTGCATCCGGTCAGCACCAATCAGCAATCAACTTGGATCGTTGTCCTTTCCCCCGTTTAAAATTCCTGAATGGTTAGATTTTTCGACGAAGTTACCCAGGCTTCACTGACATTCCTGGCACGTCGTGACTTCGTGGGACAATCTTCTGGAGCTTTCCCGTCGTAACAGTTTATGCGGATCACGTTTCCTCGCTGTCATCCTTGCGAGAACTTGTCTTTATCCAGCACCATTTGCAACTTTTCAACACCATCGCATCGAAGAGTGTGACTGTTGAAATTTTGTCTGTATGCAGCACGTTGACCGTTGATATTGCTAGAGTCATTCGATGTTTTCTAGACAACTTCATCTCTTGTTCTCGTACCGCCTGACTGCCATTTGATTTTGTCGTTAACTTCAACTTGTCACCGACTGGAATGCCTTTTTGTCTGTCGAGAGTGTGTTTGTTTCTTTGTTCTGCTCTACTCCCTCAGCTGCTGTCCTTGCACCAGTTTTGGACAGGAGTGAGAGTTTTTTAGGTAATACCAACCCAATTTCGACCTACTGTAACATATTTTCTCATTGACACGCTTTCACAGCACACAACACACACACCATATCTGTTGCGCTGCTACGCGTATACGCAGCACGGTCATCCGTTACAACCGAGTCGCACGGGTACAACCGGTCTAGCTTATCAGCCTGGAATGGTTTTCCCGCAACCACGGCATTGTTCTCAACCTGTCAATCAGAGCCCATATCTCTCTCGAAAAGGTACCAGCAACGTACCTCAAACCATCATGACGTCTTTCCGATCATCACCACCACGGCCGACATTTCCAAACTGTCCCATCCAACGCATCTGCACTCAAGGGCGGATCCAGGGGGAGGGCGATTGAGGCATTGAGGCGATTTCCCCCCTAAAACCTACGAAAGTAACTTTATTCACCATGACTTTGTACAATATGGAAAACAGCATTCGCGATGTAAGGCCATTTTGTCGTTCATTGTTTTTGCACGCTAGTGTTGCATGTGATGTGTTGTACTTCAACTCTCTTACAGTAGTGGAACCGTAATGAGACTTGACCAAATATTACTGAAATCGCCCCCTTAACCTTACTGGCAGGATCCGCTCCTGCGTGCACTGGCAGTTGTCTTGACGTTAGTCGACTCATCTCTGCGGACCACTTAGCTTGACTTTCACCTTGCAGCGAACTCAAGTGCACCTCTGGACACACCACGCGGGCGCACTCCCCGTCTCAGTGCACTTTCGTCTATCAAAGGCATGTCTCTTCCCGTGGCTGTTTCGGCAGAAACTCAGATCTTTGCGGAAACTTTTCTTCAGTGGTTTCATTAACACCATGCCGCAATGGGCAGTCCCTCAACCTCAGCGCTCTTACATGAGGACATGTCTACTGGTGTCAAATAACCCAACATAGGCATTGCCGGCCCTGGCCCATCAGTACAACAACCTCTTCTAGAGCTGCACGAGCAAACAGTCTCATTCTACGCCCCAACTTCTACCATCAAGCCTGACCCTTGCTCCTGTGCTCTGTACATATTTGCTCCTGTTTTGCCACTGTATGCCATTAAGTGTTTTTTCTCAGGTCCAGGTTATTCTTTCGCCACCATTTCAGTCAGTGCAACATCAACCTCAACCCTCGTTTCTCCTCTTCTCACACTTTCCACCAGCTTTAGACCTTCGCTATCCTGTCCCTCCCTTCGTTTCCACACTTTTTTCTCCGTCTTTACTCGTCGCGCAGGAGCTCCGCTTTGACACCTACGATGCATCTTTCCGTGTTCACGCCCCTCGTTTGCTGTTCTACGTTAAAGTGTTTCTACTCGAAGCATTCGTGTGCTCTGCTTGACATTCTGCAGTACTACGAGCAGCCGTGTCGCTCACCTTCGTTACCTGTCACGAATGAACATTAGATCTAAGCCGCATTCTCGAGTCCATCCAGGAGCTTCGCCGTACAACCCACCTCCTTACAGACGTCACTACCCGACGATTGAATTCTCAGCAGCACTCGGAGCATTTTGCTTTCACGAGCCAGTCACCTACGAGCTTTTCCAATGCATTCTGATCAAAGTTGCAACTGTTACGCAGATTTGTTTAAGCAACCGTCTCAGCACTCGTGCGGATCGCGCTCTACGCTCATGCGACTCACCCCGCTTTGCCTTCGGCAACATCTGGAACCACGGTTCGAATCAGTCGCAAGCGCAACACATCCCAGAGGGACTTCTACGTAGTCGCTGTTTTTTCTCATCATTAGGTTTGGCAACCGCCCCCAGCTCCCCTACCACTGCATCGCGGTTCATTTGACCGCCATTACTGACACGGGGCCCTGCTCTTTGTCGGACTACGTCTCGTCCGCCCAATGCCCCCTCAACTCTTTCTCCTCTTTCTGCACATCTTTCTCCTGTTTTCTGTGTCACCACATGGCCCACATCGCTTTTCACTTACGTTCTCCACAGGGCCGTCGCCAGCGGGGGGCCAGTGGTGCCCGGCCCCCCAGTTGAAATCTGTGCCACCCATTGCACGTTTGGCCCCTGGTTGCTCCATACATCCAATACAGTATTTTAAAAATGTGCCCCCTCTTGGTTTTTGGCCGCCCCTGCTGTTAAATCCTGGCGACGGGCCTGGTTCCCCAGCACGACGACCACCAGAAGTTTCTTCCCTTCGCCACACTGCATACAATTTCTGACTACTGCCACCGCGGGTATATAACAGAGGTGTGCGGAGTCTGAAATTTTTGACTCCGACACCGCTCCTGCTTCGGCTGAATATACGCCGACACTTTTTAAAGTTTTGGACTCCGACTCCTGCACAAACTCCAAAGTGAATTATCTAAACTTTTGGCAATGTCTAAACAACCGTATCCGGTTTTCCCATAAAAAAGACTAAAAACCGTATCAAACGAATTTGCTGATCACTGCAATACATGTCAGTTGCTACTCAGATAAAGGATTAAGGTGGCCATAATTTTTTTTTACCTATACCCTAACCATTTACCTTAACTGCAAACCCTAACCATCAACACTAAACGCTAATCCTAAACCCTAACCTCAGACACTAACACTGAACCCTAACCCTAAACGCTAACTATAAACCCTAATTTTAAACACTAACACAAAACCCTAATCCTAAATGCTAAACCTACTCCTAGTCCAGCGTTTGTCAAACTTTGTTATTGTATTGCCCCCTTTTCACTCTCAACACGTCGTTTTCGCCCCCCAAGCTCAAATTAAAGGAGCCGGATCCGAAGTTCAGTTAAATTTAGGACCGGAGCCGGAGTGATGGACATTTGAGAGGTAGCTATGGCTCCGGGTCCTTTACTAGATACTAACGGTTTTGTCAAAAAGACCTACGTGTGCTCTTTATAGCGCACTAAACGCGATTGTTATGAGTTATGACACCAGACTGCAACAATGGATCTGCAAGCCTTTGATGTTTCTTTGGTTTAACAATCGCTAAGTCTGTGACATCGTAGCTGGCAGGCGTGGTCTTACTTGTTGAACAGTGGTTCTTAAACACTGTTCTGAGAGCCGCATGCAACTCTCAACCATCCTTTGTGCGGCTTTTAGTAATCCTTCTGTAACAGATTCCATTTGAATAAGAGCTGATGATGCCTACTTCGTAGGCGAAATTTATACTCTGTAAGAGATTAATGTCTGAATCTTTGCTGCGGGAAAGGATTCCGTTCGATGGGCAGTGTCTTTCAGTAACACCTCTAAAGTTTGGTGTAACAGACATCGTTAGTACAATAAAACAAAATGTATCACTTGTCTTGTGGTAAATTTTTTTTGTGCAGCTCTCTAAAAATTCGTAGGTCTGGATTTGGCTCCCTTCAGCGAAATGGTTGAGAACCACTGTTGCAGAAGTGAGGAATATGTTAACTGCCACGACATCTTACTTTCTGGTCAGAATGACCAAACCGGGTCTGTAGTAGTGTAGCGATATAAAAAGAACTGAGCTTTAATAATCAGCAGGTATACTCGTATGATATAATATCCATAGCTTTCGTAGCTGGTGCTGTTAGCAAGGATTATAATTAAGATGTGATACCATTGCAGATTGAAGCGTGAAATGCACGGCAAGCCATTGCAAAGTAGGAATTTTTATTAGAAACCACAAGGCTTACTATCAAGTTTTACTAGATTCAGTTTTTTTAAGGGAAATGTTAAGTACCCCATGTGGACCTGTAGGGACCTGATTTTCTTTGATTCTAGAGACCCGATGATAACTTTCTCTGATTCTAGGACCTGAATCGGGTCCCTAAAACACCTTAAAAAACCCTGCTTGATTACTGAGAAAGTTCACTAGGAAACATTACGTTTACAAGCAGCAGCATAACATGAAAGTTATAAATAATTGGTAGCGAACTGGCACTTCTTTGCATAGCAATACATTATCAGGATTCAGGAGGATATAAAAAAGCAATGTAAACAAATGTGGACTTTTCTTGAAATTTTCATTTGTGGAAAAAAATCTATGGTTTCAGCACGGTGAAAATCAGTCTTATTTTATCCTAAGCTTAGCGTGTTAAATTGGGCTTTACTTTGCGATTCATCACTGCTTATTATGAGTGCAAAAGATACGAAATCAGTTCAGCAAAAATCAAAGGTGAATTTCTTGCTAGGAGTCATATTATTTCTTTGAATAAAGGTCTTATAAACGCATCTTCGCATTTAAACCAAATGTGTGCGTGTTTGAAAGAACAGTTGAGAGTCGACCATGTGTTTTGCGCTTCGTTACCACGTTACCGCCGTGCTGTTCAAATAAAACAGAGACGCAGTAACAAACAAATAAAAGGTGACTGGTTCCCAGACCTGGAATCTCTTCATAATTGGTTCTCACACCAGGAATCCCTACACCCGCAACAAGCGGTGTGAAGAAAGAACAATCTGACTGCTCGACAAAGAGCTGCGTTCCACAAAATTCAAAGAAAATATCGAACACAAAATTCAGGAGATAAGACACCTTTGTTTTTGTTGTAGTGAAATAATTGAGTTAAAGTTCAAACGAATGTTCATATTTCCAAAAAAGTGCTTGTTGTTCGTTGTTCGTTGACTGTTGTCAATAACATTAGAAAAAAGCAAGGGAATGTCAAACCATTCAATCAAAATAGATTTTGTCACAACGTCTCTCTGATCAATATAAGATATCATCGAGTGCACTTGTTGTACGATTTGCTTTCAAAATTTCTGGTAATAAGTTGCAGACAACTCCCATCAGGTGCTTTTCCAATTGATCACTCACAGAGTACCTCACAAAGAAGCAAAAGGCGTTTACGTACGCACTGGCATCGAGGCAGCTTAACGCGCTACTGGTCCTGCTGCAGTTAAGCTGACCTGCTAATTACAAATCAAGCTTTGTGGGATTTTTCAAAAACTATTGACAACAGTAAATGATTTAACTGCAAGTTTTGCCGCTCTCAAAAATCTCACGTGAACCCAGCCACGGAATAAGTAAAATATTCCGTTTCCGTTGAAAAGAAGGCGAGAAAGTGTTTTACATAAAACCTAAAAGAATTTTTATAAATTTTTAACCAAGCATATAGGCAACCTTCGGACTAACCTCAAAACAAATTCAAAAACGCTTTCTTTTTACATTATTCTACGGACGAGTGATATAATGTGCGACATGACTCAAAGCAATCGAGCTTTGGTGAGAAAAGCCAAAACTACTCAACACTATACTTACCACTCCATTAAACTATATCCTATCACATTGAATGGCATCATCAAGAACGCAGTCAGGAAATCAATGATGCTAAGGTTTAAAATGAACATGTTGAAACTATTCCTTCGCAGCAGACGATTTTTCAATACAGCCACTATGGTCATTAAATTGCCAGCCGTTCCGGCAAAAATGTCGATCAAGCCGATGACAATGCCAAAGTATCTACAAATATAATAGAACTGTAAATCGTCTTGAGTTCGAAAAACTCAACGCCTGCTTGATTCGTGGGAGAGAGGGATATCATCATTGCGAATAAACATAATTCACCGCGAAACACGGCCATCTCTGTCTAAAAAACAAGAAAACATAATAATCACTAAGGTAGATATTTATCAAATAGACTTTAAGCTTAGTTATGTCAGATTGAGTTATGTGAAGAAGATCCGAATGGAGTAAGTTGACGATTACGCCTACTTCTCTCTACATTTACTGAACGCTGTTCGCGACTGTTGAAGCCAGCACCTACCGACAAAGCAGCAAAGGTACATCATTCTTAAAAGCAATTTTTTTATTATTAACATTGCTTCTACGTAGAAAATAGCATCAAGTTAGCATCGATGATCATAACAAAAAATAAAGGTTTGTTTATTGACAAAATAAATCATGAGTTTGGAGCAAAAATCGTTGTCCAAGGAAGTTAATTTTTACGAGCTTGGCAAGTTATCGAAACGCCATTTCTCCAATCAAAAATTTTGTTAAAACAGATTGAAGTATTAAACCCCCAGAAACGCCATAACTTTTCAGAAAAACAATATATTTAAAAAACGAATGACCTACCAAATGTTAAATGGCCATGTAAACAAAAAACAGTGAAATATTAATGGATTGATTTGCTAGAGCATGCATGGGCAAACTAAGGGCGGCGTGCCACATACAGCCCATCAAGTTCTTTAATCCGACCCTCTGAACTTGTCCAAATTATATTAATAAAGCCAATTCATTTTTTTACATCTATTTCTTAAATTTTACACAATCAAGTCATCTTGCTGCTCCCGATTCGGCCCGCTGTTGAATTTTAGAAACCAACGCCGCCCACGGCGGTCAAAATTTTGCTCCTGCGCTATGGTGGCCCTTTATCGTCAAATCAAAATTTTGTTGTATTTAAAAAAAATCACTCAAAGTTTTTTTTATCAAAAAAATTAGTTTCGAAAAACAACTTCCCAAAAATTTCTTTTCAACAAAATATTTCCGTTTGAAAAAATTATTTTAATTTATAAATTCTTTGAAACTTAAAAAACAACTTTTTGCTCAAAACAATTATTTTTCTAGTAAAAATTATCACGACGAAATATTTTTCTTTACTGCGCCCAACTGCTTAAATGAAGTATTTCCCACTGACATTTGCAGATAAACCATGTTGTAAATTCAGTTGTTACATGCTTGTTTTTTGAGGCAGTTTTTATCTAATGAAAAAATCATTGTTACCCTTGTATCTTCTTCGGCATGCTGCTTGGCATTTTCTCAACGAATTCTAACATCGTTTTTAATAACCTTTGTTGAAGTCGATTTTAGATTTTTTTATATTTCTATGGTAAGTAGAAATTGCAAAATGCATGCCTTGAATCAAAACTTCTCTGGATTTGCATTTTCCACCTTGCAGTTAGATTAGATTAAGGCACTACAGCGGATAGATGTCATAGGTGTACCGTAGAATACCAGACCACAAGCATTAGAGAATGCCATCATGCGTGCTTGTAATAACGCCAGAAGCAGATCTTGTAGAGTTCTGCAGGGTCCTTACCCTGTATCAAAACGATGGTTGTCGGCAGATTTGGATAGGCTATATATATATATGCATTTGAATGCACCGGATAACTCTGACACGAGTAAAAGACGGATCGCTTCTCATTTTCCAGTACTTGATAGGGTAGACTTAGGTTAGTAGAGCAGGTTTTTTAAGGTGTTTTAGGTACCCGATTCGGGTCCATAGAATTAGAGAAAACAATCAATGGAAATATCTGAACAGATACTGCAATCAATATTTTTGGGTCCCTACAGGTCCACACCGGTACCTAACATTTTTCTTTAAAAAATACGGGTAGAGTATTATAAAAGTCAGTGGACGATCTTGATAACAGCAGATGATAATAAAGCTAACCAACCAAAACACTTTTCTTTCCCGAACATAAGCTACACAGCAACGCAAAAATTTAGGAGAGTTTTTAAAAATGACATCGCACTTCGTAAGATGAAAATGATTGCCACTTATGATAAATGTGAGTAGGAAGCATCTAGAAATACAAAAAGTTCGGGAAGTATTATTACACTTTAAAGCATGACAAATCGCATAAACAATCAGGTACAAACAAAACCTTCCTTCCATGCACAGAAGATCAACTACAGTTGATCTTCCAGGAAAATTCTCCTGGAATATTTTATCGGTTACTGTTGAGACAATATGTCCCGGATGTATAGCTTACCTGAAAGATGCAATGGCAGCGTTGTTGTCGGTGATGTTCGGCACGTTCGTTACCTTCTCCAATTCAATCATAGCAGCTCTTGTTCGCGCACGGAAACAGTCAATAAACCTTTATTCCACAACTTGTATTTGCTAAGCAAATATCGGATCTATGCCAGTGGTGATTAAAACAAATGCTTGTTATGTTAAACAAGCTTGTTCTATCTACCTTCACCTGCGCATAAATTTAACAGAAGACACATAAGAGTTAACATTTCAAAAGATTTTGCAAAACAGTAGCTTTCGCGTTTCTTTCTCGTTGCTTATACAATAAATTCTTCAGTAATGTATCTCCTTTGATTTTTTCTTGGCTTGTCCATAAACACAGAGCATTTCAAAGAACACGTGAACAAAAGCCAGCCACAGGGTTTTCTTTTCAATGCATTAAATCATCTGTGCAGTGGCTAAGACCAGAAACAACGGAAACCACGGCCAAAATGGCAAATGCATAACTTCTCCATTGCAAAGTTAGTACTTTGTTCTTTTAAAATGCATTTGAAAAGGGGTGTGGTGTTTAAATTGAACGTACCATAAAGGATAAAAAGTATTTTTTATGTCAACAACTGACTGAGCTCAACGAAGCTAAAAAATGCCTTCCCGATTGGATTTCCTAGCTTTTCGGTCTCTTCGTAAAGTAAACAAACTTCTGGCTTCTCGACTGTCACAGCGCTGCAACCAAAACTCTTTTTCAAACAAGGTTCGTGACGCAGCGTTCGTCGCATCTGTGACTCCACTGCATTGAGCGGTCATTCGCTTCTCCTGACTACCAGCCAACTGACTCAATTCTCGTCAATTTTAGCAAGTTTAATGCC
>JGI24021J15306_10003955_pt1 | contig 17012 bp, 6 predicted proteins | sample Ectturendosymbi1_FD_15306 | JGI IMG/M metagenome (IMG submission 15306) | reverse complement strand
ACCCAGACATTTCTGAACGTACTAAAATTTTAAGGGAGCTTTTCTATATAGCCCATCTTTGAACAAGACTGTTTGAAGTTGCCCACAATTGAATGAAGCTGCTGCAAACTGGCATAATTTGTTTTGACTGATGAACTTCACCCAAGTGTTTCCAATTATTATAAATCTTTTTGTTTTTACCCACATTTGATTGAAGCTTTTCTCATTTGCCAAGATTTAATTGAGGCTTTTGGACCTTACCCAAATGCTCCTATTTTACTCAAATGTTTCTAACTTTACACAAAACGTTAGTAAAGTTTTTCAGTTGGCCCAAATGCGATGAAGGCTGCTGGATTTACCACATGATTCCAATGTTTATTTTGCCATCAGGGGCAAAAAAATGGCCAAATATTTTGCCGTTGATTTGGTTATTATTTTGCCTCAGTTTGGAAAAAAGACACTACCTCATTACATGTGAATGTAGCTGTATACTTTGCCCAAATTTTGAAAATTTTTGCCCGAATAATGGCCAATTTTTCAGTGTTGGGGATGCGACCACATCCCCTGCATCCCCATGCCGTAAGCTTATGTCTTAAATTGAAATGACTGCAATTTCATGAGATTATTTTTGAACTGCTCTGATGCTCATAATACTTTAACCGCACTTGCAAGAAACGTAACAAATTTGAGTTTTACGACAAGGAAGGAGGCGGGGGTGCAGAGGGTGAAAATCCACCTCCAAAAGTGTTGGTTTGGTGAATATTCGGGAAAATCCCTTAAAATACTGGCAAAAGCCTGTAAAATCCGAGTAAAATATTTGAAAACTTTCAAGAACTCCCTGAAAATCTGAGCAAACTCCCTGAAACAATGAGCAAAAATGGGAGCCCAACATGCTTTGATTTGAAAAAATGGCCCCCAAAATGACATGAAGAGCTTTTCTATGGAGGTCACTTATTTTTGGTGTTTTTTTCGGGCAAGTTTGGGAGAATTCAGGCAAAAATCCTTCGCACCCCAAAAAATTTGCCTGCTCGTACACCTATGTAGCTGGGATATTGCAATACATATATACGATTTAAATCTAAAGTGTTACAAGTGCGCGAGACTGAGATTTCACTGCGCAAAAGGTCTGACGGTGTTGCGCATTTGCGCACCTTAGAAGGAATACCGCCTCCAAACCTAAAATGAAACTTAGTCGGGCGACACGTCGGTTGATGTGAAGCCCTGCAACAATCTCTTCGTACTTGGATAAAATTTGGTGCGGATGTGAATACGTCACTGCTGCGTGGTCACGTACTTTCTGTGCTCCACCATTTAATTTTTGTCAAACCTTTTTCTCGTTGGTTCCTGATCAGCATACGTGTAATCACGGTCTACTTGAGATATCGTAAGTATCTAAAACCTGCGAAAGTAACTTTATTTACCATGATTTTTACAATTTGGGAAAACAGTATTCGCGATATAAGGCCATTTTGTCGTTCACTGTTTTGTCACAGCAGTGTTGTGAAGTATACTTCATCCCTCTTACAGTAGCGAAGCCGTTATGAGATTTGAGTACCAAATATTACTGAAATCGCCTCCCCGTAAATAGGGTTAGTTCGCATTTCAATAATTTTTAGTATCCGGGTAACGGATATATCCGGATATTTGTATTTTAGCTAACCAATTAACTGGATAATAACCGTTAACTGTTATATAATTGATTTCACGGTTTTCTTGATAAATTGAATGCAAACTCATGACACAGTTCTACTGTAAATATACAAATGTGGACAGGGTCGGATTTAGCACGTGCAGGGCCCGACTGGAAGTACTTTGCGGGGAGCCACTGAGTTGTGCGTGCAAAAATCTTGTAGGGGGTCATCAGGTTATAATGATAGAGGTCAGTGATGTGAAAAAGATAGGCCGGAAAGGTTGGCGCCGAGACATGGATGACGTACCGTCTCACATGTGGCAGTAATGTTGCAGTGAAACTAAAACCGTCCTATCACTTTCGTTTCTGGCGAATATTCTACCGTGATTGTGGTTCTCTTTGGGCTAAATAGTCCCAAACATTCCGCTCCGTGACACGTGGCCAAGTAGCAGGATCGTTTGTTCATGCAATGGTTCCGGCAAATTTTGAATTTTCGTGCTCGTAAGACTGATCAGATGCATCAGCCGATGAACTTCCTTGTTTGTCAGAATCAACACTTTCGAAATGACTTACTTCACTTCTTGTACTTTAGCTTCCCTTTGGGTGTCTGGCACAACATCATCAGTCTGGTTGCTTACGTTGTCGTAATTTTCACTGTGGTGTGGCTCTTCTAAAGTTTTCCTTCGTATTCGGAGGTAGCTCTGTTAAAATAGTTGTCCAACGCACTATCCTCTTTCTCGGCTTCAGTCTTTTTTGCCTTAGTTTTAAATAGCCCTCTTTTGATTGTCACTCAATGTTTTTGGCCGAAGTCACTTGGCCTTTGGCTAATGGCATTTAGATTATTTACAGAAAAATAACATATTTTTAAATCTTCTTCTTCTTCTTATTCTTCTTATCCCATAACCTTATTTTTTAAGGTCGTTGGGGCGCCATCGTTAAGGATTGCTGCACCAACTGAGTCCATAGTTGACGGTTGTGTGCGACTGCCTGGGTTTCTGCAAAGGTATTCATTGCTCACTCCGTGATGTTATCGGTCCATTTTTTCTTCTGTCTATATTTCTCTGGCGGTTGATCAGATACAAAAGTAACGTTACTAATGAGTTTTACACTTTTTAACGCCCTGCAAATCTTCAAACGCACTAAGAAGCTCACTATCCAGCCCGATTATGTGGAAGCAGACAGGACATTCAGTGCATGTGGTTTGTGAACTCTTTGCTACGACTCCACAATCGATGCGTTGTGCTTCATACGAAATGCGTTGCCGAAGCAGCAAATGTTAAAAATGCATGGTTTTCGTCATACATGCAGCGTTGGCTTTAACCCGATTTGACCGATTACTTCTGATGGGGCCTCTCGCACTACGCCTACTAACCTACGCAAACTTGCTGCTTGCGTAGTGCCGGCGCGCGGTGGGATTCGTTGCCAACGAAAATCAAAGTGAACTGCGTGGTTTTCGCCCCGATCATAATTCGTTTTTGTGCTGTAATTGTTACAATGCTCATTGTTTTTCTGTAATTTGTAGCGTGTTTATTTTAATAGCACCTGGTTAATGCAGAGAGGGTTTTACGTTTTGAAGCTGTTTACTTGTTTGTTTATAAAAACGTTTTGTATTTGGCAGATGAAGTGTGAAATGTGGTTCGGATTGATAGTTGTGCCACTTCAGTAATCACTTCTGAAGGTTAAGTTTAGTTCGTAATTGCAAATGTGGGCTGCTTGGTCAGTCTTATTTAATTTCCCTTCAGAGATCTGACGCTGCAACCTGACATTGGCAAAAACGTTTGAAAAATCCTAGTTTCGATTATGCCAACTGCATGAATATCGATTCTGTTATATAGGTGTGCAAAAGTAACGGTCCTTAAAAAGTAACAGAAATGAATACTAACAGTTAAACCATTTACAAAGTAACAGAAGTGACAGTTTGGTTCACGTGGATAAGCTTCATGATGTTCTTAGTTCTTGTGTTGAAAGCGGCATCATGAAATACCACCGATAAAACAATCATGGCATCAATCTCACACTGATTGGCGTCGTAAACTTTCTGGGATAGACTATAGCCGGCACTACACAAGCAGCGAGTTTGCGTAGGTTAGTAGGCGTAGTGCGAGAGGTCCCATTAGAAGTAACCGGTCAAATCGGGTTAAAGTCAACGCTGCATGTATGACGAAAACCATGCAATTTTAACATTCACTGCTTCGGCAACGCATTTCGTATGAAGCACAACGCATCGATTGTGGAGTCGTAGCAAAGAGTCCACAACCCACATGCACTGAATGTCCTTTCTGCTTCCACTTAATCGGGCTGGATAGTGAGCTTCTTAGTGCGTTTGAAGATTTGCAGGGCGTTAAAAAGCGTAAAACTCATTAGTAACGTTACTTTTGTATCTGATTAACCGCCAGAAAAATATCCAGATATCGGATAGCAAAAAACTCAAGGTTATCCGGTTAATCGTTATCCGGATAATACAACCCTACCCCTAAGCTTACTCGGTGGATCTGCCCCTGCCTTCAACTTCTACCAAAAAGGTACAACGAAAGCTGATTTACCGACCATACAGAAAAGGACAGGCAAAAGTTCAAAATGTTCGTTCTTGGTTATTGATCGAAATGATATTTTTACTACTAGGCCTACTCTTTTATTTGCTGGTGAGACACACAACGCATACAAACAAGCAACAAACTAATTGACCAGCAAACTACGCTACAACTGTGCGCTCCACCTTCTGAAACTTTGACAAAAAATCTTGGCGCAGGTGATGTGCCTATATCTCAACTTCCTCTGACGTAGTCCAACAAACTCTACAGCTAACCCTGCTCGTGCCCGCAGGGTTAATTCAACTTAAACTCTGCTGACCGCCAAGACATTTTGAGAGACCGCAACTATTCTATCGGGAATAGCGAGATGGTAGTAAAGCACGGTTTTAAATGTATTTTGGTGGTGGTCGTAAAGCGAGTTTCTAAACTTGCTGATGTCAGTCATTTAGCATTCAAACCATAGTACGTCCAAGTCAGACAAAACTGCGCGAGGTGGTTTGCAAACGGTTCATAGGATTACCCAAAAAAAGCTATTAGTATGAATTTAAGGTTGAACAAAGCAAGTCGTGCTGCTACTGAAAAACAATGATTAGTGAGTCGGTGTTGTTCGGTAAACAGATTTTCTACACAGGCTTAACCGGGCGTGGACATTGCAAAAGCCTTTTTTTCACTGAATGCAGATTTCACGCTATGAACTTTCACTGTTTGGAAGTTAAAGCATACAAAGCATCTTCGTGTTTATATCAAAGACGACAGCACGGCGTATTACAGATCATATTCAATCACTTTATGCAGCTTAACGATTAATATTCCTTCCCTCCTGAATACGGTTGTAACAATCAATATACCTGTTTGCAGATGGTTTTGGTGATTTGTAACGAAATACAGAAAAATCGAAGTCGTTTTATTTTTCAATGGATTTTTGCGAATCTGTTTCAAGACGTTTTTTATTTGAATTGTTTCAAAACTATGTAACTGCGTTTGTTTGCAATAGTTTGGTGTTTGCTATAATGCGAAACACAGAAACAACATTAGGTTTTATTCTCTTTCAACCATGGATTTTACGAATCAGTTTAAAATAGTTTTTATTGAATTGTTTCAAAACTATGCGTCTGTTTGCAAATAGTTCGATTGCTATTACTGAACCAACATATAAAATAATTTTCAGAAACGAAACAGTACAAGTGAGCGTTGAATTGTACACCACTTGAGTATCAGAGCATTGAGTTGTTCCAAAAAAATTTCATGTTTACATCAAAAATATGAAAACAGAGATACAGTGTATTTGGGATTAATCAATATAAATCAGTTTTAATGCAGTGATCCTGCAAATACAGTTTTTCAAAACCGCTGGTAACGATACAGCCGGCTTCAAAATGCTGACGATATTGGGAACGGTATTGCTTTCAGTCATAGTGATTTCAAGTTTGTCATTGCATCGCTGTTGACCCTACATTGCATCGGTCTCAGACAGTTTGATGGTGTATTTCACAGATAGTTAAACACATAGAGTTTGTATCATGACTTGGATTGGCAGATGCAGTTCACGTCAGTCACAAGTAAAGCTGCAATTAATTATCAAACAAAGGTAAAGTTTTGCACGCCGTCAAACAAGTTGACGCACCATTTTAGAGAGCGGAACAGGACTTTTCGGTCTGGCCGATTCGGTCTGAGCCGTTTCGGTCTGGCCTTTCGGTCTGAGGTCATTTCGGCCACGACATTTCTGTACATAAACAACTGATTTGCATTTGTTTATTTGAATGATTATATAGGCAGGCGAAATGTCATGCTAGCTGGTGTTATACCAACTCCCTTTTGAGGAGTCATGATTGCGATTAAATCTGAATTGTAATTATGAGTTTGAAGTATTTGTATCTAATTGAAAATGTCGATAATGATTTGATTTCCTCGCTGATGATAACGAAAAATCACATGCTCATGCTGATTAACTGTTGGATCTTGGATCATGTTTGTAGTTTTTTTAAATAAAACCTTTCGTTGATTTAAGTACGTTTGCATTAAAAAGTGAAGATATAAGATTTCTGCAAGATTTCATAGCCTGACCGAAATGTCTCGAGACCGGAACGACCAAGACCGAAAAGACCCGTGACCGAAACGGCTCAGACCGAATCGACCAGGCCGAAAAGTCGCGTACCCATAGAGGGTATACGCAACGGGTAACTTTTCAGGTCATATGTAGGCGTGAAGTCATGAAATGTAGCTCTGGTTCCTGGTCATTTCAAAATAAACACAAGGAAGAATCGTTTAAAGTTTTTTACATAAGGCAAGACATACTGCACAGCAGAACAAGTTTATTTCACTTGTTCTCGTAAAATCAAAATGAACGTCGGTGGTTTTGAACGCAACTGCGAGCAGTGGTTTGTGACTTCATCACGGATAAAGTCCATGCGGTTTTGAGTACCAAGGAGTATGTGAATTTAGCTCTCACAACAAAACCCTAACTAATATCGCAACAAACCTAATCGACCTACAGCCTTAAAAAGTATCAGATCGCAAACTTATTACGAGATGCGAAGCAAAACATAAGGGCTTATGTATCTCGCTGTTAGATTCTCGTGTTGAGCGACGCTCGTTTTCAATTCAGTATGAAAATACTCACCAATGAATTGCTGAGCACACGACAACCATCCATGTTTTGGAAAGTAAAGTTGCAAATGTTCGCAACATTATCGATATCTCTGGTACCACCAAACATGTCGAATGGAAAAAAAGCTGTTAAACCAAGTAACATAGTGCTTCGTTTTTTACGCGATATATCAAGTTTTGCAGACTATGCAATTACACCGATAGAATTTCACTAAGATTTCAAAAATTATCTAGATTGAAGAAAATGCAAGTGCTCGAATAATCGTAGTACTTGACTAACAATTGTTTAACGTTTGTTATAAACAAAGTAATTAGTGTTAGCAATCTAATATGAAAATAATTTGAAGCGGCAATATATAGACACCGTGCACATGGCCCTAAAATAATTGTTTTGCAAATCTCTACGGCAAAATGGCATACAGTGATTCGTACAGTTAGTATTTATTTTTTCGTTAAGATTTGGAGGCACCTAAACAATTTCGCACTGATTTCGAAATCTTTCTTGTTAAAACGCTGATGCCTGATTAATCGTTTTTTGAGTTAAGAATTTCAAAAGTCGAAAGTTGTTATTTGAAAAGTTGTGTTTCTCTTATGTATCACTACTTTTTAAGCTTTCGGCACAAAATTCAAATACGTTGAGGTGAGACAATATCTCAAAATTATTTCCACGTTTTGTGTAAAAATTGCGGAGTGTTTTGCGATGGACACTTCACTAAACCTTTAAAAATCGATATACATGTCTATCTTTCAAAGGTTTGTTCCAGACCTCTGTCACTGTTTGCATATATACTATTGGTGCTTTTTGATTGAACTCCAAGCTGTTTTATATTTCAATGGATTTTTTTGACTTGTTTGCAAGACGTTGAGTTGGTAGTTGAATGACTCCATAATTCCTGTAAAGATATTTTGTTTTTGGAGCATAAATCTGGGATAGACTTAACAGTTTCATCAACACTAAAAAAGCCTTCAAAAAACTATACATGTTTTATTTCTTTTTATTTTTTGACTGAAGATGGATTAAGAATAATCCGAAACGTCTCGAAATAAAACATGTATAGTTTTTTGAAATATTTTGTTTTGTTTCGTACCTTCTGCTGATGTAAGGTCATGCTTCAGACTTGTAGAGCTTGGTTCAAATTTCACAGAATTCGCAGTACTTTGAAACAATCGGGACTTTACTTTTTCAGTTTGATTGGTGAAAATTATTGACGAGTCTGTTGTTTTCAACTTACCGCATATGTGATGAATGCCAGGACGCGTCTTAAACGTAACTAAGTTGCAAACACGTTAACAAATTCCTAACTGACAAAAACAGCAACATCGTGTTGGTCACAGTCTTTAATTAACTGTGTAATCGGCAGAGAGATATCTTGGCAGGCATTCTACAGCGCTTTGCTGCATCATAGCTGAATTGCTTTGGAGAAAGTGAAAACACAACATGTTACGTCATATATTTTTTGACAAACCGCGAGGAATGAAAAAACATTTTACCGAATAGTCGCGTGCTTCAAATCTACATTCACATCAAAGAAATGTATAATACATTCCGATCAATGTTCAATCACTTCAAATCTATTTTTTGTAACATGAACTTTATGCATAACCTGCAATTCTTTTGAAACCATTAATACTGACTTGATTTGCTGCACATAGTTTGATCTAGTCTTCGAAATAGCACAGTTTGTGCATATGTTTTTACAAAAAAGCTGTCCAAATCTAACGCAGAAGCGTTGAACTTTGTGTTTTGTCAGAGTAACGCAAATTACAATTTGAGCAATGCAAGTGCGCATCATCCAAACAGCCGTGCGATGCTCCGTTAAAAAACAGCTGTATTTATCCCTTAAGCAAAAACAGTCCTCAAAATGATGCATAACTTTCAGCTTGCAAGATTTTCAAGTTTTTCAGTCCTTGTGACTCATACTGCAGCACCGAATACGTACAGTAGTTGCAGTCTTGCTGTTGCAGCACTGCAACCCACTTTGGTAAAATAGGGCGCTCGACAAAATTGCGTAAATTATGGATTGCAAGTTTTTTTATTGTTTTTGTTTCATTGTGCAAGGCGATGTTTAGCTTATGAAAGTCGGTCCAGAATCATTTCAAAACATGAGCATGGTTTCCATCATTTCAGCCCTTTGACACAGCATGCATTTAGTCATCAGCGCAATTTTGTTTCACTTGCTCTCTCAAAATTTCTGTTAAAGCAAAGTATAGTTTTCTTATCGAGGTAAAACTTTTAAATATCTCGTTTTACACATATCATTGCGTTGATCGTGAAGTCAATTTTACCGCGCACTTGTTATCTCGCAGAAACGATAAACAGCGCAACTAAAGTCCGTACCATTTCGAAAACATGCGTTGTCATCATGACGCTTCATCTACCGCTGCACAACGAAACGAACTCGTGTTCGGTCAAAACAACGCTATGCTTACATTGGCAGATGCAGTTCACATCAAATAAGAACCAAGTTAAGCTGCAATTTAAAGTGTCCGAACCTGGGTAAGACACAACAAACAAAAAAATGTTTGAAATATGTACAATCGTGTTTCATTTTATTTCACAACGTATTGCTTAAAACAGTCAATTAAGATTTGCATACGTTACCAAGTTTTACACTGAAACAAAGCCCATAGAACTCAATTGACCGCAGACAGCTTAATTGATCTATGCATGGTGTGCAGGCCCGTCGCCAGAATTTAGCAGCAAGGGGGGCCAAAAACCAGAAGGGGTGCCACATTTTTAAAATACTGTATTGGATGTATGCAGCAACCAGGAGGCCAAACGTGAAATTGGGGTGCACAGATTTCAAATGGGGGTCGGGCACCACTAGTCCCCCGCTGGCGACGGCCCTGATGGTGTGTGCCTTAAATGTATTGGGCTTGTCTCACAAACAACGTACCGGTAGCAAGACACTTCTACGTTTATTATGATGTTTTGCTCAGCAAGCATCACACATTAACTCGTTTTGTTTTGCCAAGGACAAATAGGCATGCTTACAAAATCATTCATACCTTTCCACCAAACTTGTTACATGTCACAAGCCTTTCTGTCAACCAATTAAAATAGTGATGCGGTTCACTTGGTAAACGTTTTTTCGTTACACATTAGAATCTCACACCCAAACAATTTCGCACTGATTTCAAAAGTTGTGTTTCTCTGACATTTCTCTTACAAGACGCATAATCACCGATTGCTGTTGTAATTTGTGCAGAAAATGAGACCTCTTTCAGAAAACGACACAGTGTACTGTATCATTACTACAGGTGAGCTTTCAAACATTTGCAATTTAAAAAAATATTATTGAAGCTCAATATTGTAAGTTAAAATATTGTAAAATATTGAAAATATTGTGTGCTTGGCAGCGACTTGGTGTAATGTTTCGTTGAGCTGTGGTTAGTCGACTTTCAAGATGGTATGCATTTTATTAAGAGTCTATGAGTTCTGACTGTTGTTCAGTAACGTCGTCACACGCAAACGCGCTAGAAGTAAGCATGCATCACAGTAACAAGGAACACAAGTACACGGTAGAACACGATGATAACACGTGGCTGTTGTCGAAAAGTATGGGCTTGATGGCGCTAATACATTTACTTCGATGAAACACAAGCACAAAGGATATACGAATGCGTGACGCCATCTCGATTGTCATAATGTAGTATTGCGATGACGTCCAAGTAAAACGATTTATGAAATGCATGGGGGAGAGGGAGGCTGCGAAGGACCAAGGGTCATTTAGACTGCAGACCTCTCGAGGACGAAGCTACTTATAGTGAAAAGGGAACAGTTTGTTTAATAATTTGTTTTATCCTGTGGGCTTGAGACATCTGTTTACAAGTAAATTTCTTCCACTCATGGGAAAGCTATGCATTGAGGAATTAGATATTGCATTTATTCATGCAAGTACGTATCAGATACGCCCACTAAAAGAAAAAGCCCTTACGGCATGTTAGGAGATAGAGTTGTCTATGTTTTCTCTCACAAATAGCATCTGTAAAAAATAGTACAGCCATGGAATTTGATGCATTGCCGCGCTTTATATTTTTCTGAACTATAAACAAATTGCTAAGGATATTTTTTCAGTTAAAACAGATGAAGGTAACGATAGCAGTGTTTCATCTCTCTCGCAGGTCACTTAACATGCATTTGCATGCTTCCTCAGGCAAGTTACCATCAGATCCATGCAGCACATTTCAGTGGCCAATAAGAAGCGTCCGGTTTAGGGGTGCGAAAATGCTGTCGCGCACTCGCGCCGCGTGACCAAAAACGTGGAGTGCGCGAACGTTTTTTGGTTTACTTTTTATATTTCATACATACGAATGGTGTATGGCAAAGCTTACATGCGTGCGCTACTAAAAATTGCTGCGCGCTACTAACATTCACACAAAATTTTGCACCCCTGGTCTAGTTACAAGATTTTTATAAATGCACTTCTTGTAATTTCAGTCATTGGATGACCCACTGCCTTGTATGTCCGGGGCCGTCGCCTCGTTCATGCCCCTTCTGCACATCCCTGGTAACAACATTGTGTAAGTTTTATCGCTGCTCTAAAAGCACACGCAATGTAGCACTCTGCAAGCACTGTTCTGTCGTATACACACAACTGACAGGTGGGAGGATGCATGCAATGTGAACGTTGGATTCCCATCCTATTGTGATGCAACTATAAAATGATAGGGACGTCGGAAAGTTCGCAACCTTGCCTTTCTGAAAGCATTGTGACGCAGCCATGAGTCAAACCACAAGCGGGCGCTTATTGCTGGAGACAGAAACTCTGCCTTGAAACGTCACTTAGGTTCAAAATTGCGCGCTTTGCGAACCTTGGTGATTTTAATGAGATTTCGCAATGACATTCGACGTTTTGTAAATTGTAATTATTAGTATCCGTTGCCATTTCAAATCTCGTAATTTGTACGTAACATTCTGACCTCAATTTGGCGCCCCCAAAGTGCTGCGCCCGGGGGCAGATGTCTCCCGTTGCTCCCCCCTTGTTACACAACTGCTTGCGATGGGGACATCCAAAAACAGATAATCACCAAAACGTCTGAAGTTTTCGTAAAAAGTTCAAAGTAGTTTGTATGCAGTAGTTGTAGAGTTAAAACCGGACATCCCTTCCTGCAAAAGATTAGTTACTTTTTCTGAAAATTGCTGAAAATTGAAAATAAACAAAAATAAACAAAAATCGTTTCAGAAAATTGAATGCTGTAAGTTCACTAAAACTGATAATAATAAATGCTTTAAATTTAAACTTGTAAATATATCTTCAGCAGCTAAACTAAAGAAATTACACTACAGTTAGTATGAATGTGCTTTTAAGTAAAGCAATGATCACTTCACAGCTTTGGCAAAACGTCAAGATGTGACTTACGACAACCAGCATCTTTTACAACCGGCCTGAGTGTGAAAGCACAATCGCAGTCGCCCTGATTTGCAAATCAGAAACAATTCTGAGAGGAAATTATAACTTTTCATACTTCTTCCCGTTTTGCAGAAGCCCAGAATGATACCGGATTTGCAACAAATACCACTTGTGTTAAGTCGAAACTTTAAAATAAAAAATGATAGTCTTGGCTGCTATTTTAATATCCCCGTTCCGTGTCGGCCCCTTTTGTTTTTGGCAGGCTACGTTTCATTTCGCTCAGAACAGAACATTTGCATGATTCTACTTTGCTAAAATAGTAAAAAAGTTCATTTGCAGGGGCATGGCCATAGAGTAAAAACGTTTGCAGACCCTCAGGCAGTCGCTTAACTAGAAGTTTGAGTCAGGGGGCAAAGCTTAGCTGAAGGGGGCCCACTGGTCACCGTAGGGGGGCCATTAGCCAAAACTCAGAAAAAGGTTAAGAAATCACATAGAATTTCGGCATGTCGTGTCGTGGATGTCCATACCAGATAAAAAAACGAAAATACCCCGAAAAAAACAACAAATTAAAGAATATTAAATATCAAAATGTCAACTAAAGGGGGCCCCGTTTTTACATTTAGCTTGCCAGGGGGGCGGCTCGCCCCCTTGCTCCCCGTCAGTTACACCACTGCCCTCAGGTATATGTAATTCGAAACAAAGAGCGGGAAAAGGTCATATTATTTTGTGCATGGCAGCACCAGAATTTCGTGCACCACAGGATACCGGTGTGTAATTGTTAGTATCGAAAAAATCAGTAGCGTTTTTAATTTGTGGAAAAAACTCACATTTCAAAGACTTGTTGGGCCATGTAAGAACAACGCCATTGTACGCATTTACTTACCTGCAAGGGCCGTTGATGGTTTTAACATACCGTAATCAGATTTTCAACGCAAAAAGACCTGCTTTTTGTCTTATTACGCTCTGAGGGTTTAACATCAATCGCACTATCGCATAAATAAACTTTAACTTGAACAATGTTTCCAAATTTTATCTAGTACATCGTTTTCAATGTGTAAAAACCAACGTTCTGCTTTACACTCCTGGCTGGAAATTAGGCTCAAACGCTTCACAGCAGAGAGTAGTTTAGGATCACAACCGCAAACAAACTTCCGTGATTAATATTTTTTTGAACTGGTCACAAACACAGCAGTGATCACTGTGCGTGGCTGAAATAAATGCGGCGTAGAGTCGAAAATTCACAAACGATTCAGAAATTTACAGGATTTTTCATACATATACCACATCATTTACAGAACCGGACTTTGCTCCAGCGAACCTGGTCTGGACGTATGTTTTCTGCTACGCAGCCCCTGCCCTTAACGTGTTTCCATCCTATGCAAGGCTTTCGTCCTGTATTTGGTCAAAGGGAACCCTTTCGTTTCTTTGCACATTCTTGCCAATGCAGTAGTCACGGCCACTTTCCTGAAACTTTAAAAAGTTTTGGCATCTAGATTTTTCAGTGTGGACAAAATATTAAAGTAAATTATTTCCCAAAAGTACCTACTGTTGTAAATTAAATCAGGATCCACGACCCTCTTTTAATTAAGACACTTTCATGAATTCTTTGTCGTCACAATCAAAGGTGGTGTCTCCTCCAAGTTATAAAAGTAACGACAAACTGTGACAAGCGTTGTTATGACGCCATTATGAGTGTGCTTGGTGGTCGTTGACAGACCTGTTTCTAATTAGATGCGGAGATTTGCAACGGTCCAGCAGTACACATGGCACATAGGTGAAAGCCGTAGAGAAATATCTACCGATGATTGTATCTTTGCATAAATTACTGAAGGAATCGTTTTAGTAGACAGAGCACGAGAGAAACGAGGAAGTCGCTCGAAATTTTACGTTGCTATGCCAAGCAAGAGCCATGATAATTGCAACATGTTTTGTATAGTGGTGCGCAGTATTGTTTTTCCAGAGATGAGGATGAGTATTAGTACTTATCATCAGCTTATCATCGCATCGATTGTCGAGGTTATTGACAGATATGATGCTTGTCCTTGTTACAGAGCTTGTCAAGTGAAGCATAGCGTTGGTTCCGCCTCAGCTTTTACCGGCAGTCGCATCTCATGTAACACTGCTGAAATGAATCTATAAGGTTTAGCATATATTTTTTTGTAAATGCTAAAGGCATGATTTTCATGTCAAGTGTTTTGCTGTGGTAAAAAAAGCAAAAAATAAACTGGAAGGTTTTGTTGATGACGACAAGTTTTTTCACGCGTTTCTGCAGCTCCCGATAATATTCGTATCAATGTAATCTGTCAATAGTAAATGAAAAAGGCGTGTTTTTTGAATAGATGCTGCATTCCACATCGCTTGTTGCTTTCGGAAGAAAGGGACTGGCAAAGCGATTATAGTCAGCCCGAACGGTACTTCCCATGCCTTTGACCAGCATTTTTTTAAGGTTTGACCTTGCTTACCGCAAAGATATATTTAGAGACCGCAACTATTTTATCTGAATACCGAGATGAGTTCCGCAAAGTTTTAGTGTATTTTGATGGTTGAAGTAAAGCGAGTTTTTATGATAAGTTGAGAGACTGCTGGAAAAATTTGAGACCGTAATATCGATCGTTTCGGTCTCTCAAAACACCCTCACAAGACACTGCTTCTGAATGAGCGCATTTTCCTTGTCTGGCTTTCTCTGAATATATCGGTAAAGTGTTAATAATAATGACGAGGTTCAATATCTGAAAAACAATGTTCGCTTGGGTTCTTCCAAAGGCAGAACCTTCCTTAAAGACGCTGATGTAGAGACTAACATTTAGCTTCTTTGCTTGAAAAAATGCGTTGATAGTCTGGGTCGTTGCGGTTTGCAAATGGTCGTCCCTAGTTATTGATTTTGATGTGTTGTACTTGAACATGAAAAAGGTGAAAAAAGGCTAAACTCACTGCAACCACACTTGAGCGGAAGAGAAAAGCAATCAATAATTTTTTTCCCTCTGAAGTAAAAACTCCTTCCTGTATATATTAAACATGCTTTCCGCGTTAACCGTTTGCCGGCTATGCCCAAGATTACGTTCGCAATTTGTGGTGCATTAATTTCGAGTCTGCGTTCTGGCGCAACAACGCCGTCTGTTCTGTATTTTTTCTCGGAAACCAGCGCCTTTTTGCAAAGTCTGCTTTCAGCAATGTCTACACCAGCAAAACCACAATTGGGAAATGAGCGTAAGCAGTCTTCAGTGGAAAGGCAGTGCAATGTAAATTCGCAACATACTTTCTCATTTTAGGAATTTAACCACCACGTAGCTGCGGTACATTTGTGATGTGGCTCACTTTTAGTGTAAGAACAAAGCAAAAAGTAGCAGAAGCTGTTCCCAAGTGAGAAAAAAGTCTAAGAGGTTTCATTCTAATAGCTCAATTAGGTCAATGCCAATCAAAAACAACAACCAAAAACAAAATATATACGCACCATTCATTCACATAACACAGATGATGTTTGGAAAGCAATGTGTGAAGAGTTGTGAGATATACAGATGAATATGTGAGTCATTCACACAAGCGGGAAAAGTGACAATGGAGGTTATGAAGCGGAAAGTCATGCAGCAAACATAGCATTACAAAACAGAGGAGACACGTACCAGCGGCAAAAAGCAGTTTTTGTCAACATAAACCTGGAAGAAGAGAAGTTCTGTGCAAGCTGCGCTCAGCTGTCGGGTTTTTATGCAGTTTAAAAAAGTATATTGTTGAGAAGAAGATACATTTATTGCTTGCCTATTTTTTCACACGAAAATATGCCCGACCTCATACATAGTCCGCATAGATTTTCCTAACTTTCGAAGCTTAAAGCAAAGTATTATGGATTGGAGCAAAGCTTGAATCTCAGAAATTGAGTTCATGTAATTGCTTATGTAATTGATTTTATCAAGCTTTTTGTCAGCAGTTGTTGGTTCAATGTGCAAAATCATTACAAATCAGAGGCGAAATTTTCTTTGTTTCTGCAAAAATATTACCTAACTGCAAGTTAAGAAGAAACATCTGAGACTGCCATCGAAACTAAGCGGCTTTTACGTGCAAATAGCCTGCCAAAAGGTATTCAGTAAATGTGAGTCCGCATATATATTGGACAGGTGTGGTAAGGATGATACTCTTCCAGTAGTAAATGCAAAGTACTGTTGCTCGTGTTTTGTATTGGAAACACAGTTATTTCGTCAGACCGCACGGTTCGACAAGCTGCAGCCAGTGAGAAAGATTGCTGCGGTTGTTGACCGCAAAGCTTTGCGGCTCGCACAAAAGCAAGCCTTCGGTACTCAGGTCATGAATTGCCTGTCGAAAGCCTGAACCATAAATGGTCATGCAGTGCATTCTGGTTCAAATGACGCGAAAACGAAAAACAGGCAAAATTGCACGATTAAAGCTGCCTTATCACAAACACGCTGCAAGTACTGCTTCTTCATAAGAACGTGTTTGCAGTACTACAGCTAAAGGAAGAGAAAATTATTGAAATTACTTTCAGAAAAAAAACAGTGGTAATTTTGATACAACAATAACATGAAGCATTCCTTGGGATTACTCCCAAACTAAAATAGAAACTTAAAATAGATTGCTATGCTTTATTGCTTTCAACCTCTTAAAAAGGAGTTTTGAATTGGTAAGAAGCAACCGGATTAATGAAGTCTATGCGAAGGATTGATTCGTGACATTAACAAACTGCTTTTAGCAAAAGACTCTGAGGTGAAAAATAAGAAAACGAAAGAGAAAATATGTACACAAACAAGCCAAAACGGAGTCACAAAGAAATGTAGCATATAGCAAATAAAAAAATAAAAAATAAGAAAACACAATAGACATCAACATAACACAGATGATGGTGGGCAAGCAATGGGTGAAGAGATGAGGCATGTACAGATGAGCAGGTGAGGCAAGCATATA
>JGI24021J15306_10003953_pt1 | contig 17013 bp, 14 predicted proteins | sample Ectturendosymbi1_FD_15306 | JGI IMG/M metagenome (IMG submission 15306) | reverse complement strand
TAGTTGTATTAAAACTCGCTGTAACAATGTTCATTAGCCTATATGACTAAATTTTTTTTGGTCATTTCAAAATAATTTTGGTCTATATGACCTGAAGAAAAACCCAGGAATGATGTACTTTTTCTGAGTGCTCGCCTGCAGTAGAAAACACTATTCTGTGCCTTTTCATGCCAATGTATGCTTGAAAACGCCTGCCTTGTTAGCGTCTGCTAAATTTGAGCTTGTATATGTGCAGTAGGTTATATTCGAATACAGTGAAAACACGCTTTTTCAAAGGTGATGCATGTGAGCCCAGTGACATCACTGGGAATGAGTGATGCCTAGTTTTAATTGTAGCAGCAGTCTGGAAACAAGTATTACTCTGCAATATTTGCCCTTACAGGTTGCTTGTAAAAGTTTTTCGTGGTACCTTTCAATAAGAAGGACTAGTGTTTATTTGTTTTAGCTGTTTGCGAGACATCTTACGCTCGAGGGCTGAAGCAAATGCAGCTTGTTACCGAATATCCCTGCACAATCAAACGGTCAGCATCTCAGTGGGGCCCCTTTCTTGAAGGCAGACAATGCTCTTTGTTGCATCACTAAATATGTAACGTCAAAGTGTCGGTGTCTGTTTGAAGGAATGCGTGACTTCAGGACTAGCACACGTACAAAGGTTTTCAGGTTTAACCAGAAATTTATAAAAGTTTTCAAGTGCAGTGCAAATTTTAAGTGCCGCCCAGTGGGTAAAATTCGGTGGTACTGGGTATGATGCACCAATCCAGCTGCATACTAGTCACCCGCACGGTGAAAGCCCCTCTCAAATGGCCACTGCTGCTTCACACAAGTAACTCGTTGCGAGGTGGGCGTGGCTAGACAGGCTTCGTCAATGATCTGGAACGTTATCCACACTGTGATTGGCTGAAAACCTCTTATTCAGCGAATAAGGTTACATTTTGTAAATATGCAGCCCCCAACAGCAATTGAAATTGGTANGTACCTTGCTCTCAATGGGCCTNAAAATGTGTAAGCACCTTGCTTTCAAAAATCCCCAACAGCAACTTTAATGTGTACGTATCTTGCTTTCAAAAGGGCCACCAACAGCAACTGTAATACTAAGTACCTTGCTTTCAAAGGGGCCCCCAACAGCAACTGCAACGTGCAAGTACTATGCTTCCTAAGGGGCCCAAACAACAACTTTAAATGTGAAAGTATTATACTTTCAAATGGGCCTCACCACCATCTCCAACGTGCAAATAAAGAAAAGCTTCAAACCAACTTCTATACCTGAAAAAATTGTGGGTTAAAATTTCTTCCAAAAAGTTCTGAAAAGACCCTACCAAATAAGAGTAAATATCTGTACTAAACCGGAACATCTTATACCAAATGATAATCTTTTATACGAAATGATGCTTTTTTGAAATCGAAGTATTTGGTTTATTGATCATTTTATGAAAATGCCACAGTTGAACAGAAAATATCCAAGTGGAGCAGCAAAAAAAGGAAAAAGGAAGAAATAATAATGACTGATGAAAAATGTAGGCCTAACGGTCTCCTGGACAGATTTTTTGATGTTGCAGGTGGTACTGGTGAGCCTACAGAGGAGAGTGCAGCTTCAAGTAACGAGCACCCGAGTTGTTAATAGTAACTATGTCTGTCTAGTGCATAATCAGATGTGCCATATGCAAAAACGCCAGTTTTGTACAAATGAAGTTGNTAAATACATGCTTTAAAACNTTCATAAAATTAATCCAAGGATTTCTTTTTTATGTTACTGAGTTGAAAAGGTTAGACACACTGCTTGCGATGTTGTACATTAGTAAACATTTCCACCAGAAAATAAGACAGCATGCAATTGTTATAGCAGTGACCACACTACATCGTTTAATTAACAGAACATTGTATTGTGTAACGTCTTCACTCCCACACGCAAAAAGAAAGTGTGAAATTTTCAAAGGGGTAAACTTTGTGGTTTATTGATGGTGAATCCAGATAAATGGGGCGCGAAAATAAAAGAAGTGGGGACGATGCCAACTTTCAATTGACTAACTTTTATGTGTTGACAGCTTTGTTTTCGCACCTTTCAGTGTTTTCAAAGTTGCGTATCATGAACACCCTTTTGCATTTTCTCCTGCTATGTCAGTCAGGCCGTAGTCTCCGGAACGTATACTTCTGCGGCCGTATCTTAGGCTTGATCCAGGTTTTTTAAGGTGTTTTAGAGACCCGATTCGGGTCCCTAGAATCAGAGAAAATAATCATCGGGCACCTAGAATCAAAGAACATCGGGTCCCTAGAATCAGAGAAATCGAGTCCCTACAAGTCCATACCGGGTACCTAACAGTATCCTTAAAAAACCTGGCTTGATCAAAAGTGCTTATCACAGTTGGCTGAGTATGATGACGTCATAAGAGGGCCGCCCTTTTTAGTTATGCCCGCGGGCCCCCCAACCTTAAACCCACGACTGGATATGTTGCCCGTGATATCCACTACTTGCTATTTAGGACCACGTTTTTCGTACTTACGAAATTCAGTATACCTAATGGTAGTGTGGCGGCCATAAGATGGCGCCACATGCAAATAAATGGTCACCGCGAGATGGTGCCCATGAGTAACAAGTCACTGTGGTAGTCACTACGGGCGAATTATCGTAATTCTCTTATCCCTATATAATGATAGTGCAACTTAGTAGTAGTAGAGTGAACTCAGTGAGGGAGTTCTATTGCTGCTGGTTGCTTTCCTGTTAGTTAATGCCCCGAATTGCCATCCTTCGCTGTGCTTGCCTCAGTAGTTCAAGGCGATGCAGTCAACTGCAACATTAGTCACATGGATGCCCACATAATTTATGTTTTAGCAGTTGTTCACTTGTTCAAGTGTATTTTTAACTTAGGGCCCCGTGCTGTTTATATGCTACACGCCCCGCTCTACATTAATCCGGCACTGCCAACAATGTCACAAGTACTTTCTTCAATACAGTACATTTGCTTCTGAAAGACCTCAGGCTCGAACATGGGAACGCCAAACTTGCTTCTTGCCCCGACCCGCCATCTAACCACGTTATGCCCCTGTAGACGTCATTTTGCCGTCGTAATAAATTTATTTTTATTTGCACCAGACACAAAGTCCAACACAAGCCCGTAATCAGACATTTCAGTAGGGGGAGAAACAATAAATGAGTCTGACAACATGTAATGCCCCATGTGATCTAGGAGAGCACCAAAAGATTGATAAACTGAGGTGATCGTCCCAATCGACAAAAAAGGAGAAAGGAGTGAATACATTAACTACCATGGCATCTTTCTATTTAGCCTCCCTTGAAAAGTGTACGCCGTGAGCTTTGCAAAAAGATGCGGCGAAATTATTGAACCAAAGCTGGATGATACCCCGTGCGGTTTTGTACGGGCCGTAGCATTACATACCAAATCTTCCCTATCCAACAAATTTTCGAGAAAACTTGGGCGTATGCCAATGACGTCTGCAACATGTTTTGTCGTCCTCGAGAAAACATATGACCGGGTTCCTTGTGAAAAGCTTTGGGAAGTGCTGCGGGAATACGGTGTTAGCGGCCGCCTGTTATTGGCCGTCAAATCACTGTATTCTTGCTCAAAAGTTTGTTTCTGCGTCGGCGAGTTAATCTCAACTGTTCGCAGTGGGTGTTGGAATCCGACAAGGGTGTCTGTGTTGTCACCACTCCTCTTCATAGTCTACATCAATTGGATATACAGTAGTCGGCGAGGGTGTCACTGCTGGAAGCTGCAGGATCAACTGTTTGCTTTTTGTGGACGATTTGGTAGTGCTTGCAGCTTTTGAACGGGTTTTCAACAAGCACTTGATCGGTTTTCTGTTGCTTGCGAAAAATCTGGAATGAAAACCAGCACTAAAAAACAGAAGTATTACGTCTCTCCTGACACCCAAGTCAATGCACGCTGCAAGTCAGCGGTAACATTGCAGCAGGTCCAGATTTCAAGTACCTTGGGGTGGTATTCACGAGTGACGGAACAAGGAGATTGATACACTGATGGGTAAATCGAAGGCAGTTCTGCGTGAGCTTTATTGCTCTGTGGTCGCAAAACGGGAGCTTTTAAAAACCGCAGAACTGTCAGTTTTTACATCGGCCTTGGTTCCGATCCTCACCTATGGTCATAAATCTTGGGTAATGACTGAAAGAATACTATCCAAGTGCAAACGGCAGACATTGAATTTTTGCGAAGTGTTCATTGCGTAGCACTTGTGCGCAGCTGTGAAAATCTCAAAACCCTGAATTTCCAGCCACTCTGCCGAATCGAGAGATCCCAGCCACGTTGGTTCGACCATACCTCCAAAATGTCCCAAGAAGGATTGTTGAGGCAAGTCCTACTGTAGGCAAGGTAGGCAAGTCCTACACCCACGGCTAACCGATCCAGAGGTCGTTCAAGTACCTGGTGGAGTGACAACATCTCCAACCTTGCTTGTTCCCATCTTTGTGTGGAGCCAGCAGAACGATCGGAGATTGATATTGACTGTGAGGTATTTCGAGTCCCCCTAGACTAGCTGTGCCGCTACCCTCCCCCAGAGGAAAAGCTGGCAGGAAAATTAATGAATGAATGCCCCACGTTTTTAAAGCATCATCCATGTATTTGCCCCCAACATGTATGGACAGTTGGCAAACTATACAATACTACGTCGATCAGGTTCTACTAGAAACTGAAGTACGATAGGTTCCTCAAGCACTTTCGTTGATTTGCACTGGAATATTTCTTTGGCTTACACATGCTATCTGCAAGCGAATTTGTTGGGCAGCAGTATTTGATACCCTGTGTAGACAGTGGTTGGTGAGGTATACTACAAGATTCTTGAAAATCGCAGAAGGTACCACGGCAAAAACGTTGAAGAGCACTGAATATGAAGAGCAGTAAGGGCAAGGAAAGCAAACGATACAAAAAGTTATCAGCAGTGTCAAATTAATCTGTGGTCTGATAGGATTTTCAGGAAATGTTGAGGAAATAAAATGTTTTCTTTCGGTGGACTCTGATAAGACCGCGATATTGGCCCATTATTCAAAATATATGGGGGTGGGTACCGCTGGTGTGCGCTATTGGTTGAGTTTTATAAACGCTGATGCTTTTCCCGTCCTACGGAAACATGCTTTGAAATAAGTGTTTCTCGTTTGAACAGCCTAGAGCTATGTGCAATTTCTTTCTATAAACTACATCTACCAAAGAGATGACTACGTGCCAGACTAACTGGTAAAACATTGGATTGCAGTTGCTGGTAGCCACATTCATGGTTTCAACAGACATCACCCTCCTGACCGAAGTTAAGAACTTTCAGTCATTTTGCAAAGCTTGAAATGCATGTTGGATTTGAATACTGAAGTAAAAAATCATGTTGGATTTGCGCATGAAAGCAAAAAAACACGTACATTTTGTTGTATTTTTCATCATAAAGACACCCCTTTGAACAATTTTGCAACCCCTTCGTGATATTCCACAATTCATGCGGCTCGTGATGCTAAATATGTTCCCAATCCTGTTTAATACACACTTTTTTTCACATATCCGAAAATACTTATCGTATCTTTTTAACATTTGTCTCACAAGATATAACACACTACACAGCAATAAAACTCAATAGGGACTATGTCTTAGTCACCACTGACAGTGCCAAAAAAAGTACCGCGAAATTACGTATATATACATATCGCAAGATTCCTTTTGATTTTAGAAAGCTGCATTATCCAAAACATAATTCTATTAAAACGCCTCCTTTTGAAGCAAGTTCTGCACAACTATGTGTTGTCTTGACAGTTCTTCTGCGGCTTTGCATTTGCAGTCAGCACGTTCACGTTACTTCTTTAGAAAACAAATAATCAAATAAAAAAACTTTACTTTTTGTTGGTTTATTTGAACGAAATGGCAAATATTCCCATAAAACAACAATGCATTTGGCTAAGTACCATAGTTATACCATAGTTACGAGGTGTAATGCCAGCAGGCTGAATGAGCGCAATGGTAGTCAATGCTGTGTACAATTCGCGTCACAGTTTTTTTTGAANGATTAAATCGCCCAGTACAGTGCAGAAAGGCATCAATGTGTCTGGGACGAGGAGTTGCCGCTGAAAAAGTTCAGACGATGTCTAATATTGTTAACACTCTGAGGTTGAGTCACGTTAAAAGTCAGGAAAAGCTCACTTTTTCAAATATAACGACACCTTGAAAACACTACAGTAACAAGGATTCACGATCACCTACCACTGAATCAAGACGATAAAATTCAGGCTTCAGCAAATGCACAGTTTCAAGTGCACATAGCACAAAATTTATGTTGTTTCTTCCACTTTGCTTCGGGGCGCTAAAACCCTCGACTCGCCAGTAAGCAAGTGCAACCTCTCTCAACGACTGCGTGATTCGAGTCACTGACTCGAAATCGAGTACATTTTACTCGATACGGCTTCGAGACACTATGAGTAAAAATGATTGGAAGATTTAAGACACGAGTCAAATGTCTTCCAAAAATACTAGACTGGATACTAGTTCGCTCGGTCTTACAGCAATTTAACTTGAGGCATCGCTTTTTCTTGTGCTTCGACCCCGTTCACGCTGAGGGAGTCTCGCATCAGGGGGTAAAATTCGAAAAACCGTGATGGTGATTTTCTTTTAATCGACATTAGCTCGGGCTGGTAAACCGCTGGACCGAAAACATTTTGAGATTCGATTCAGTATTCGGTCAGCGATTTGATTCAAACTTGACCCGTTAACGTTTTGAATGCCACGGACTCAGGAGACTTGTGGCATGACTCGAACGCATCCTTCCCCGCAGTTGCAAAGAGCAAAGCGCTTGTGTTCATGAAAACAAGCAGCTAACTTGCAACGAATGCGTGAAAAGAATGAACGAAACGGCTGAACGTGAAAGCTAATCCTCCGAAATTCGCGTGCACTGTTGCAGAAAGAGTTATTTTTTAAAAAGGCACCGTGAAGTTAAATAGTATTCATACGTATCGGCAAAGAGGCATTTGAAAATTGCCTTGGAAAGGCGGTTTTTTGTTTGCGGTCGCATGATCTGCAAGGAGACAGAATAATGGTTCGCCATGATTCGAAAGAAAAGAAAACGCTGGCAACGTTAACGACCATATTAATGTCGTAAACCGTCAAAGCAACGTGTATTACAGAATCGGCAGGAACCACAAAAACCACCACGATCATTGCCACTGTATCGCTCAAAACACAGACGCCGGCAAATACAGCCGAACGTTTTATTATCAACATCACACGTTCCGCGTTGGTGGCAGTGACATGAAGGAAAAGGGGATACAGTAGAAGAAAAAGCAAGGCGGCCTGGCTGATCATGACAAGGGTTATGATGACATAAAAAGGCCAGACAAAAAAGGCACTATCGCTTGGAACTCTCATGCATCCGTATCTTGAATTGATGGCACCGTCTGGAATGATCATAGCCAGTGACGCGAACAAGCCTCCGATGACTATTAAGAAAAGAGTGACATAGCTGAGCACCTCCAGCCAACTTTTCCTGAGCATTTCCATTTTCGGGTGCTGGTACAGGGACCTCTGTCGATGCCACAGAAACACGTAAGTGCTGATTAAGGTCACCGCGTAACACCCGATAGCAAAGTCCACAGCAACTTCGCACGGCAATGGCGTTTCATCTGCGTAGCCCAAATTGAAGGCGACTTGATTTGTTATTGCTCTTGAAAGGCTACCCAACGTTGCGGTAATGGCCAAACTGTAAACAGTTCCGCTGTTGAATCTTGTGTCGGTAGATTGTTTCTCCTTCCGCCATTTTCCAGTTTTGTTTCCGTGCACAAGCAGACTCAGCGTGATCCATGTTATAAAAACAACCTCCAACACGTTAAAGCCTTCGCATAAAATCCATTCCAGCTGCTGAAAACGGTATTCATGATTCTCCCACATGGTTGCTGAGTGGGTGCTGTCAGTTGTATTTTCCTCCATCAGTATCGTTTTATCAGATTGCTTCTAACACCACAAGACAAGAAAACACAACAATCGCTACAGAAGCAGAATACGATCTATGCCGAAAAGCAAGCTAAAAATATATAAACCACCGTGACAAGGCTTAGCGACTGGTTTCAGTTTTTAACTATTGCTTGTTCTAACGCAGGGGTTACCAACCTGGAGTACATGTACCCCTAGGGGTACACTTGCTTATCTCAAGGTGTACTTTTGTTGTACAGCCGCAACAAATTGACTTGGAGGCATAAAAATGTCGTCTACCTTTATGGTTCTAAAAATCTAAAGTTCTATTAAAAATTCAGTGGATTTTTGTTATTTCACTCAGCCTTTTTATCATAAGAAATTTCAGCGGACATGCTTGTCAGTCGAAATGCTGAAGGGATACATGGTCAGAGAAAGGTTGGGAACCCCTGTTCTGACGGAAGGCATAGTTTTAAAGTTCATCTAACCAGATGCGACTGAATACGACAGGGGGTGGGCGAGCATTTCAACGCAAGGCTCACTTCCGGAAATCTCAATTTTGCGTAATACACCTCATACACTTCAGTTTTGTTTATACCCGGTTTTTGAACTTTTTGGAGTGTCACAGGTTGCTTTCGCAGTCAATGCTCTGCTTGCGCCGTGGGCCATGCGGTTGCTTTCGAAGTAAGTGCTGCACTGGCAGCATGGGCGTCCGCAGAAATTTTTCCAGGGGGTCGGGGAAGACGACTTTTCGCTTATCTTTTTCAGGTTGTTGGCGGTGCAAACACAAATGGACGTATACAAAAAAGAAAATGTCCAATGTAACGGAAACAGTTGCATACAATGTTTTCCTTGGAAGAAAACATTACAGTGAGCAAATGCTTGTTTTAGTGAGCATGGATTTTTAAGACTGAGTCAGCAGAGTTCTGAATGAATTATAAACTTTGTGAATTTTTAGAAGTTCAAACAATCTTGTGAAAATACGAGCATGCTACACATTTCATTCAAATAGCTCCTTGTTTTCGTGCTTTTCCAATGATTTGAAATGTTGCAAGTGCGCGAGATGAGGTGTCACTGCGTGTGTCCTTACACATAGTATCAACCAGGGATGGGCAAACTTGTTCAATAGAAGAGTCATTAGCAGAAAACCCAAAAACACCAGCAAGCTGCAAAGGTAGTTTATAGTATCAATACGAATATGGTAAAGAATGCAAGTTTTACATTGAAGTACAGTAATTGTCAGTATTAAGTTTTTGTTTGATTTTCTAGTCACCGAAAATCTGGACACTACGTTGTTTAAAGCTGTGCAAATTAATTCTCCTAAGTGTTAATTTTTCAAGGTTGCACGATGGTTTGATTTTACGAACTTCATTACAGAGAAAAAAAATTCACAGAAATATGTTGAGTAGAAATGACTTATACACTGATATTTCAAATTTTGGGTATTTACTTTCTGGAACCTGTCGCCAGAAATTAAGTGTAAAGTGGCATTGACTAAAGTTTTATTTGAGCCAGATTTTCCTTCACTTCGGTCAGTTTTATTTCTACAGCAGACAAGTTTGTAACAAACAGTTAGCGAACTGGACAGCCATCACGGATACATTAACATTGAATGGATTTACAAGGAATGAAAAGCATGGCTTTAACTCCTGGAAATGGTCAAATCCGGCTTGGAATTTCCCCAGTAGTCTTACAATTTTTGTAGTATTCTTCCACTTTGTGGTCTGCAATTAAAACTGCTTCCTTCTCTGAATACATATATGTGATTTATGTGGCATGTATCATATTATTTATATTATGACTACGCCGTGAGTCTCACAACATTGTCTGTGCAACTGCACACATATGCAACAAACACTATAGCAAAATGTACTCATCCTAGCACTGTAGTTAAGATTAAAGCAAAAGTTTTTCTGCACTTGCTTGACATGGACTCTGCTAATACGATTAATTTCAAAGCCAACATGAACTCCAAAAAAACACTGTAAACTGAAATTGTGACACCTTGTAGTCAACCTTGAGCGCTTCTTTCTTAGCTATAAGAGCACTGTTCAAAAAGAGTTTGTTGTTCACTGACGAACTCTTTAAATTTGCCCTTCTGCTATTCATGACATGCCCTGCCGAAGTAAACTCTAGTTCACTATCAACGTTGTAGTTGCCATCACGCAGAACGTATTTCTTGCAAGATCACTAAGAGCTGGAAACTCCAACGTGGTCTTGCCACTACTGGAGAATGTCGCAACACCCTTGTACCACAAGCTCTTTCTAGTGGCACTGAACTTTTTGCTCATGCAACTTTCACATGCATAGGGTCAAGATTCAGTTACCCGCACAAAGAATCTCTTATCTCGCGCCCGCCCGACACCCGTGGGTTCCCGTAACCTCCCCGCAAACCGCCCCGCGCAAGATTATTACTTTGTGATATGATATTGAATTTGAGTGATGAGTTGATCTTTTCCTATTCCTATACTTCCGCAAGTTCAGCCCGCCTTATAGCAATGAAACTGCGGTTGACGTTTCTAGCCACATGTCATAGTTGCTAACCAACCACAAAGAAATCTCCCCAACGATGACTTCCTGCCCACTATATATTTTATTGAATATATTTTCTATTGAATGCATTTCTATCTATCGAATATGTTCGATGAACAATCTAATTTTTGGAAACGTTTAACACACCTGCAGCTGATGATGATAAAAAAATACAAGCGTCAGACAGTCTTGTCACACTCTCTGAGCAAACGCGCACGCGCTTGTGCAAATTCTTATCAGAAAAGTATTCACGAAAGTCTCAAACTGACGCCAAAAGAAACGCGTTTAAAACATAAATAATTTGGAATGATGTAGCGTTAAATTATTTTCAATGGAAATTTGGTGACATTCTATGAAAAAGTTTGGGAGGTACATTGGGTGCCGACAAAATTTGGTGAAATCAGGTCTTTCATGCTGCAGTACACCACTAACTATCTGACCACCAAACACCTAGAGCAACAACGAGGGACGTAACATAATATCTTTAGCGCAAAGTCTACATCCCCTTCCTCGTTTTGTGTACAGTCGTCAAATATCAGCATTCTGCTGCTTCCTCTCCGTATACCGACCGTGTTCATTTCTGGCTATGAATGCTGCCGTCCTCGTTCACCGTCTGAGAGAAAGCCGTCAACAACTGCGTTCACGTTTAGTCTTATAACTGCATTTGATTCCACTTGAAATGTTTAATTATAAAGGACCAAGAAAAGGATCCCAGAGGGTTCAAACAATACATTCTCTTGTTTAAATTCACTTACCCGATAAAATGTTTGATGCAAAGCAACCAAAAAGGCATGAAATAGATTCAAATCCAATTTTTCTGCGTCAGGTAAACCCAGCTTAATCGCTGTTGGATTTGAACCTGGCGCGTGTTTTTACCGTTAAAGTTGTTGAGGAGAAAAAACAAGAGGAGAAACAAGAAAACCAAAATATCTGCCGGGGTTTTTCCGAAATACTTTAAAATACGAAAAGAACGCCGCAGAGTTGATGAACTGCAACAAAACGTACCGCAAGGTATCAAGCAAATTTCTCATATCCGGCTGAGGATGGTGATTTGATGGGAATTTGGCAAATATTACCCAAGCGCAAGATGACTCCACTCCCCAAAAGCAATCCTGAACCAGGGTTGCCATATTGGCGAATTTATCGCCAGACTCCGGAATTCTGGCAAATTTTGAATGCGTTTGGCTAAAATATTTTGTTTTGGCGATTTGGCGAATTTCTGGCGACTTTTTGAAAGCATTTGGCTCCAAATTTTTTGGTTTGGTGATATGTACGACCTGTATATTTGCACGTATTTGCTTACATATTCATATGTAGATTTACTATTTCTAAGCTTGCTAATGGTTTGAAAATTCATGACATCAAATGAAAGTGTGAACGTTTTGAAAGTAGAAGTGTGGTATTGAACACTTCTTTTGTATATCTTTGCAAAATGTCGAAACTGATTATTTAGAAATATTTGCAAAATGCTGATAACCTATATGCTTTCTGGTAAAATACAAGGCGAAAGATAAAAGAGCTTTAAACGACTGATTTCCAATGAAAAACATAATGTTTTGGTAAAGATGCAACCATTTTCAGACGTTTGGCGAATTTTTGCTGAGTTTGGCTATTTTTTTAAGTGAGTTTGGCGACAGTTTTTTATTTCTATCTGGCAGCCCTGTCCTGAACCGATAGAAAACAAGCGTAGCAATAACACTTTTCCGCTGACCACGTGATGGTCGGTCTCAAGCAAGAATATGACTGAGCTTTTCACCCTAAGTACCCGAAGGTAGCGTTCTTGCCCCAAGATAGTGATTCGTTTGCAGTTTTGCACTGTGATATGAAATGCTGCATCGCAGATTTAGCTATCGACATTATCGCTCACCCTCTACGATCTTGCAGCGAAGCGGTTTTGGTGTGCAGGTTTTCTTATATTTATGCGGTTTCTTTGCCTCGCTGCGCTGCAGACCAACTGCATCGGCGCTCTTACCATCTGCCAACCTTGAAATTGTCGCTTGCCTGCTCATATCAATTCCTTCTACACGTAGGTCATCTCTGAAAAATTTTAAAAGAAACCGCACATCCTGCAGAAAACCTTGCGACGCTTCAACGTAAACTTTCATCAGATTGCCACTTCTTGTAAATTTAACCGTTTCAACAGCAAGTCCATATCTAACGAGCATTTCACTCGAACTAGCGCTGCAATGGCGGCTCTGCAGAACGCTTATAAACGAGCATTGCAAAACGCATAATCCGTCAAATCCGCTCAGCATCAATTCCAACAGGAAAACCACTGCGTTCGAAGAAGCAGCATGACACTCGCGGCTTGAGATGCGCAGCAATGTGGATCGACACTGAAACCACTTCGCTGTTATTCTGTGACTGCGTCAGCAGTCCGCAGTCTTCCTAAGTCCAAACACGTTGGCACTGTCAACAAGAAGTCAGTTCTAGAAAAGAAGAGGCTCCGCTGCGAAGCAAGGTTGAGACGATTGCAGAGTGTGATCGTCACAGCTCAACGCTTTCCTACAATTTGTCGCCAACCATGTCTTCAACTAAACAACGCACGGCAAACGAAACAAGTAAATCCAATTAACACCAGGTCCCTTGAAGCCGCGGCTTCATTCAATTCCTGCATATATCGCAAACTTGGCAAGACACGCAAGCATTAAGTACTAGTTTTGGACATTGGCGTATGCTGAATATTTTTATTTGCTTGTGGAATATAATGGCAGAATATCCTGTTTGCAGATAAAGTACACCAATGCAGGGCAAGTTTGAGCTTCAGGCCTGTCGCTGCTGGATCGTCAAACAACAAAAGCAGAGTCATATTCAGTCATATTCGTCAAACAAGGCGGCCGATTCGCAAATTAAAACCTTCAATGCATCCGGAATTACGCAAAAAATGAAACGTTTGCACTCAAACTTGCAACATCAAAGGGGGCTCAGCACCACTGCCCCCACCAGCGACGTACCTGATAAACGTACTTTTTTCGAACGTTGCCATAGCGACCACGAATTCTTCTCTAAATCTGTGTGTATTAGCTGTAAAAGATTGTTTATTTTCAGTGTGAAGGAATCTCACGCTGTGACGTTAATTAATAATTTACAAGAACCTATTAAATAAAAAAAACAAATGCGAATTTGTGACTATTAAGAATTCCCTGCACGAAATACGAAAGGGCCAAATGTGCCCCGCGTGGACATTTAATGTGGTCCTCATCAGAATTTTCGTTGCCCGCGTTAGAAAACAACAACGCGTCAAAACAAAACTCCAATGACAAGCAGACATGTAGAAAGTAAGTCAAGAGATGTCTGTCTCACTCCTCTAAAGCTTTCTCTCCTTGGTTTCCTTTGGAAGATAGAGGTAGAATTTTAAGATAAAATAAAATAATTTTTGCGGCCCGCCAGTGATATTCCATAATTCATGCGGCCCGTGATACTAAATAGGTTCCCTATCCCTGATTTAAACAAAATTGTTTTCGCATGTTTCGGAACACGACTGCGTTCATCGTTGGCAACACTCGAAACGTCTGATATGATTTCATCGTTAGTCGTTGCGTTATTTGTAAGACGTGCAAGTGCTTATGTTCCAGAAAAGAAACAATTTAGCACAAAATAATCACCCAAGACTTTCGTTGGCCTTGGTGTAGTACTTCGCAGAATCCATATTGAGTTCACCAACAACTTAGTCACTGACTTCAAAAATGTTTTTATTTAAATACCATCACCGATAACCCGCGCTCCTGCAACGTTGCTTGCTTACACAGACGCATCTACCGGCTCGCAGGAGCTTTGCTGACACGTTCACCCTGTCACAGAGACATAAAAACGTACACATGATATCATGCGTCGGACAACGTTGAATGAGCTCAACTGTGCCCTTTGTAGTTGCTGAGTTTGCTTGACGGATGTCAGGGTCTGCAGCCTACTGACGCAATTACACGCGATTATCTAATTGTTGAGGTAGCAGACTCAGTAAACTACAATATTCATGTTTGTGTTTTTCATGTGTTTATCTGTTTTTTCGCGTGCAAGACAGCTACGAGCTATTTATATTTATAACAAGTTAACAAATGTCCTTATGATAACAAATCCTTTGGAACACTTTGCAATAAAGATTTTGGATGGACCACCTAGATTTGCGAAAGAAAAAATCTCAGTAGTCTCAGGTAAGCAGCACGCCTCGTCACAAGCAAAAAGCTTGCAAGATTTTTCGAAATGCATTTGCATGTGTAAAATGTTTGAATTAGAAACAGTGTTCTTTTCTGAATTTTTTGTCAGAAGTTTATTTTAGCACCTCATGTCATTCGCTTGGTACCAAATACCAGGTGTTTGTGACAATAATTAATAAATACGATGAGACGGAGTACTTCTGGGACGCACTCAGAAATTAAATTACTTTTCATTCACTTTTGCATTGCAAAGGAAAGGCAGGCCAGGATTGGTATCAGGACAACTGCCACCCGGACAATTGCCGTCCGGACAACTACCACCTAAGAAAATGTGAACTCTAGCTATAGTTTATTGCTATTAAAAACATATGAACTTTTCAAGGGCGCTTCTTTGATGCCACACAGTCTGAAATCACGTCTTTTGTTGAGGGGGCACCTCGCATTGCTTCCGTACACAAACGAAGGTCTTTTCATATCATGGCCGAAAGCAGGGGCAGATCCATCCAATAAGGTTACGGGGGCGATTTCAGTAATATTTGGTGGTCAAATCCATGGGCGTCCGCAGGGGGAGGCAAAAAGGGCATTTTCCCCCCCTGGAAATTGGGACTAAGAATAAAAAATATATGAAAGAACTGAAGTCAGCATCTTAATACCGATTAATTGATTTAATTCTTGCATTGATAGTTTATTTGCCGGTATAATACTCAACTTGCACAAGAGCCAGGTTCACTCTTCTCGTGTCAAGCGGTGATAAGCTTACAGTTCACTCATGTCCGCTCTTTTTCCTGCAGTAGCAAGTTGCGAAACTTGCGAGCGGATTGTTCTATCGTTGGGTTTTATCGCGTGACAATAACACGGCAACAAATCTTCAAAGGTTTACTTCAAGTAACAGTAGAAGGCATTTTGCCGCATGTAAATATTGAATGCGACATCTTGGCACTTGGCATGTAATGCAGCTGATAGCGGAAAGACACGTAGTTTTATACTGTGTGAAAAAAAGCATGAGTAGATCTGCAGCAATGTTTTTACAAGTTTGAAACATCCATTGTTAGTGTAAGACTGTGAGTGTGTTCTGGGTTTATTTCTTCAGTCATAGACCGATTTTTTAAATTACCGAAAAAAATATGTCTTTGCCTGTAATTTTTAGATGCTCTTTCGGGCAGTCCTGTCGAAATCTGCACAAGTTTTGTAGTTTTCGATGGGGAACAAAAATTTGCCCAAATTGGCCCATGGTTACCTGAGGTGTAACAAACTTCCTTCACAAACATCCTCCTAAGGCAGGGATGGGTAATTATTTTGGCTCGAGGGTCACTTTGAGAAGGCTGCGTTTAGCGGAGGGCCGTACGTTGTAAAGCAGCGCTTCTCAATGTTTTTCGGTTCGTGACCTCCTTTGTTATTTTCACATAACCTGTGACCCCTTTCCTCCACTTGTTCAACACATGTAATTACCACAAAATGCATTACCGAAAAAATGCAACCAACTGTACCACAACATTATTACCACAAAAATGCATTTCATAACATTTAATTTTAAACTGCAATGGATTTCCACAAACATTTTCAACGCGACGGTTGACTTTGCAATCGTGTGGCCAACTTCGGAATTTGTGGTTGAGTGTTTGACAGTGCTAATCTTATAACCTCCTCTACTTTCCTTCGATTTCGTGCCTTCAATTTGATGTGACCTAGAGCATAAGCGTAGCCAAGGTGGGTCAAAGGGGCCATGCCCCCCGAAAATGTTTGGAAAATATGGTCATTTTGTGCTTTGAGAGGCGTTTTTGCAAACAAAATAGTGTTATTCGCCTAAAATCAAACATTTTTCCCCCCTCCCAATTTTTGGGCTGGCTGCGCCTCTGAACCAGAGCTGAAAAACTACACTCGCAGAGAAATGCTGCGGCAACGGACGGAAGCAATATTCGGAATGCCAGTTCAGACAGTTGTGAGTATCACACATAGCTCATCAGAACCGAGAAAGTGCCATTTCATGAAAAATATCACGTCTTCTTTCGTTTGAGCGAGTTCTCTTTTAACCACTGCTAGCCCGCCTAGATATCGGGGAAAGTGTTAAGCAGCCATTCGGTTGTCTCATCATCCAGAACCGTCAGGCCGTGTAGTCCGTGGGGAGGTCGATGGATTGGACATTGAAGGACGACATGGTCGACGGTTTGTTCTGCGCCGCCCTCACAGGCCGCAGAATGGCCATACCCCATTTGTACAGGCAGGAGCGGAAACGTCCGAAACTGGTGAGGAGGCGGTTGAGCCGGACCCAGGCTTTTCTTGGGAGGGTCATTCCGGGGGTGGGTGCGTACCGGTGTCTGGAATTAAAGTGCGGAGTCTTGTGGGGTTGTCCACCCACTCCGCGTTCCATTGATTGTCCGCCCACTGCGCAGCACGTATGTTGTTGTTGTCAGAATAACTGATGAGTT
>JGI24021J15306_10003951_pt1 | contig 17014 bp, 15 predicted proteins | sample Ectturendosymbi1_FD_15306 | JGI IMG/M metagenome (IMG submission 15306) | reverse complement strand
CACCGCCTGCTGAGATGGTGGGTGAAACACCGCCTGCTGAGATGGTGGGTGAAACACCGCCTGCTGAGATGGTGGGTGAAACACCCCTTGCTGAGATGGTGGGTGAAACACCCCTTGCTGAGATGGTGGGTGAAACATCCCTTGCTGAGATGGTGGGTGAAACATCCCTTGCTGAGATGGTGGGTGTAACACCGCCTCTTGAGATGGTGGGTGTAACACCGCCTCTTGAGATGGTGGGTGTAACACCGCCTGCTGAATTGTTTCGTGTAACTCCGCCTGCTGAGCTGATTCGGGTAATGCCGAGAGATTGAATTGTTGGGCTTGTTGGGTTGCTGAATTACTTAAACTGCTGAATATTTGCTGGTTGGAAGTCAGGTTGAACTGAACACCTGCCACAAAAAGAGAAATCATAAAAAATGAGAGATTTGGTGTTTTTTTGCATTCCAACATTACCATATCACGAAATTGAATATAGCTCAAACTTTCAGCAAAGGTTGTTTAAGAAATTTAAAGGAATCCGACTCCACACAAAAACCTCCAAACGTGAGGAAATATTTATGCAATCTCAATATAGCCTACTGTACATTCTTTATAAACGATGAAAGGAATACCATTTCAAATATTCCAAAAATGTATTTTAAAAACCATTACAATGCTAAGTTCCCCGTTTTTTCCAACATAATGGAAATATTGGTTAGATTCTGTTTTTGGTCATTTAGACCTCGCATTCTTGCTGATTACGACTCATTGGCAGATTTTTGTTGAAAACGAGGCATACCGAAGTGAAAGACAATCAGTTAAAATTTTTTAAAACAATAACTTGTTCTCACTGATCTAAATTGCAAATGGAAATTCACAAATGAAAGTGATAAATTTTTTATGTAAATATGAAAATTTTTATAACGTTATTTCCCGCTTCCGGAAGGCTGTTAATTTTTAAACTCGCTTTTGGTCTCTGGATGATCGTGGGGAAAGCAGTCTTATAGGATTATTCAACAATTTTAGATAGTTCAACATGCACGGGTCAAAGCAATGACGGAAATTATGTTCTGGTCATTGAACGATTTTTGGACCGCTTTCCCGAAAGTGGCTGTATGGCATACGTTGTCTTGCCAATCTGTCCTTGGGAATTTGACACAGGGCCAAAGCAACGTAGCTTATAAGTATCTCTCGATTGGAAGAAGTGGTTCGAAATTCATTGCTTTACGCATTTCACTACTCCGCACTTTGTCGCGAAGTGTCACGCCGTGAACTCTATGCAGATAAACTACTGCTTACCCCACAATTTGGGTTACAGCACAATTCCTTCAGTCATTACAAAAGATTCATAACCGTAAATGAGGATCGGAACAAACGTCGATTAATAATTGAGCTTTGNGTTGATAGAGTCATCCCGTTGTCACCACAGAGCGATANAGNTCACGCGCAAATGCATTTGCTTTNACACTGTGTACCATTCTCCTTGCTTCACTTTCCACCACACATGAATACCACCAAGCTGCTTGAACTTCTTCACCTGCTTGTCGCTTACTTGCACCCTACATTGATTTGTGATTCTGGAGAGATATACTTGGTTAATGTCATTACTGCATGTTCAGGCGCAGCTTACGCAAATGAAGTATGGCCCCTTCCTGCGGCCTGTGAGTGTGGCGCTGAAGAACAAACCGCCGACCATGTCGTCCTCTAATGTCCTATCCATCGACCACCCCATTGACCGCACGGTCTGACGGTTTTGGATGATGCATGAGACAATGAAATAGTTGTTCAATGCCTGACCCAAGATCTAGTGCGACAAGCAGAAGATAGTAACTACTCGTGAAGCGGCAAAGAAAAAGCGCAGCAAAAACTCGTACAGTGCATGTTGAAAGGCCCTGTTTAGAAGATCATAGAAGTAACAAGTTGTTGGCAAAACGCAAACAAATGATCCTGAAATTTCAAACAGGACAATTAGGAATGGCTGTGACTGTGTGCAATTCATACAGAACAGATAATTCGTGTCTGCAACAGGGTTGGATGAACTGCAATTGTGGTTGTAATTGCGTATTTTCATGTAATTGTGCATATTTCAATCGCGATATTTGTTCTTGTATAATTGTAATTTATTAAAAAATGGGCATCAAATTACAATTACAGTTACTTCCAATAACTTCACAGAGCACGAAAAAGCACATAAAAATCACTGCTGTTACCTTCAGAATATGACCTGCAGATTTTATAGCAAAATACTGTAAATGCATACTGCACGGAGCTTTAAGTGCACATCATAATGGCACACATGTTATCAAAGCCAGTCAATTAACAGTGAAAACAGCGTGCTATGTTCGTACATGATGGGTTGGTTCGATAGCTAAAGCATGAGTCAGCGAGACTGCTTGCGATGTAGGTGAATCACAAAACTTCGAGATAGCGCTTGTTACAGAGTTTCGTGGCTACAACATCTTCTTGAATTTGTCCTGTAGTGATTGTTTTTGAAAACATTGGAGCAACTGAAGAATTCACATCTCAGTTATTGCAAGAGATTGGCAGTGAAAATTTAAGATTCTGTTTCAAAAAGGTTGTTGCCATTCATTAAATTCTTATATAACAGACTTGCATTATCCCATATTGACCCTAGGTTTCAACCAATGATTCTCAACGTGGTCCAGGCTGGATAACGGTGGTCCACCTGGAATCTCTAGTGCTTCACAGAAAGTTTAAATCATGATAAAACGTTTTCAAAATTTTACCCTAATTGCAACACAGCTTCGACTAGTTGTTTGACGTGTCAGCATAGCATAGTAGTTCATCGAATTTTTTAAGGATGGTCCATGGGTCAAAAAAGATTGAGAACCATCGATTAAGATCTTAAATAAAGAATCCTCATCAGAATAACGTTTGTTACCAACAGGTAATTTTATGGCGCAAAAACAAATTTACTGGGCACACAGTACACACACTTCGCAGGCTAATCACCATCAAGCGTAATACTGTGGATGTGAAGAACTACCGAAAGCAAATATTGAACAACTATTGTGGTTTTCGTGTGTCTGCTTCTATTCTGGCAAGGGATATGCAGAAACGCCTGGTTATCCCTGTCCAGATGTTGATATCTCTGTCAAGGATTGTACATGTCCAGGGTATCTGGGAGTTTAGATATCTCTGGCTCTTCTCTTGTTCTTGGCACTTCAACCTGCTTTGTTTTTTTCGGTTTGTTAACTTCTTTTGCAACTCTTCGGCTGTATTGTGTCATCATTATCTAAACAATGTTATTTGTAATTTTTGCTCCTGCTTTTTCAATTGTCTGATCTTTAATGCAAAAGCAAATACGTTCAAAATGTCACGAGGTGACTAATATCTAACGTGTCCTGACATCACTTCAGTAATCACAAACCATTTGCCTGTGGGCTAATGTTCATGTTCTTGTCCTATTAAAAATATTTGAAATTCCGATTTGCAATAAATTACCCTCTCAAAAACAATTTGTTATTTGAGATATTTAGCACAGATTAATTGCAATTTAATTGAATTGATATCTCTAATCTGCACACACCCATTGACAGAGTTCTTGGCGGTTGCTTTCAACTTCGCCCACTGGGACACCAACCTTCGAGCAGGGAATACAGTCACTTGACGGCTAGGTGCAGGCGTCCGTCATCAACACTGCGCACTCGCTATACTCTCCAAAGCTTTTAGAACTTCAGGCTCAGTGGTGTGTTTAAGGGGAGGCAAGCGAGGCACTTGCCTCTGGCCCATTTTTGGAGACCCCTCGAGGTATTTATTCAGTAAATTTCTCATTTTCCTCATCTTTTGGTGGAAAACGTAATGTCCACTGATATAATATACTGCGAATCGGATCAAAAGTACTGTGCTTTCAACGGGGCCCCAACAACAACTGTAATGCAAGTACAACTTCCAAAAGAACCCCCAACAGCAAATACAATGTGTAGGCAATTTGCTGTGAAAGGGTACTTAACAGCAACTGTAATGCGCAGCCTAAGTGGTCTGCTCTGCTTTGAAAGTGGCCCCCAACAGCCACTGCAATGCGCAACCTACGAATTCTGCTTTTGAAGGGAGAATACGCATATGGTTCCTTTCTGCAATTATTGCCACACCAAGTCGGTCACTTCATCACACCCAAGTAGCAGGTGATACGGCAGCTGATTTACACAACTGGCAAACCACCTTCGCGATGCATTTCGTGAACTCTGGACACGCCTTCGATGCGTTCTCTGCAAAGGCCTTTTTTTACATATTCTTTGGCCAGGGACGCCCACATGGAATGCTATTCTAAGCAAATTCCTAATAGTTTCCTTTTGGTTCATGTTCCTGTTTGCAGGAGTTTTACTGCAAATAAACGTGGATGTTGCAGTCCTAGCAACACAAGTTTGTCATGTCAGAACTTTTTTTGCGATGTTTGAGTTTGAGATCAGTTATTTGCTTTGAGCAAATTTGTTTGTTTCTTGATGCGTGATATTGCAAAACAAAGTTTTTGGTCCCAGATCCGCATCAAAACCCTGAACAACGTCTGGCTCAATACTAAAATAATAAGTACACAACTTCATTGTTGATTACTCACGTGATATAACGTCGTCTTCATAATCGGAATCTTCATCTTCGGTTTTGTTATTTCGTTGAGGAAAAGGCATTTTCCGTTTTTGTGGATAGATAATTTTTTTTCCTGAAAGCCCAATGTTTATTTAAAAATTACGTAATATCAACCTGAAGCGATTGTACTTCACCCTTTCAAAATGCAATCAAAACAAATATATTTGAAGGGTGTTTCCATATTAAGAAAGTGTTGTGTAACTACAAAGCTACACAGCTTTCTCAAATCAGTTGCGTGTAGTGAGCATAGACGTTTTCGGTAAAATGGTTTTAATTGGAACAAACTTACTTAAAAAGCATTTTGAAGGCAACATCTCCTGGATAAGGGATTTAAAAGAAAATGGCTTCTCAGGACAATCCTATTGCAATGCAGCATATCTTCATTCGGTGGGTTATTAAGAAGTTATGCGTAACAACAGTGGCGTAGCAAGGCTAACTGCCTCTCGGGACCGACCATAAAATGCCGCCCTTTCCACCTCTCAAATTTGCTTACAAATTTGAAATGAAAGAAGATTATATTTCGCGCAAATTTAAAGATATAAGGATTAAGAAAGCATCTTGAAAATCACAATCAAACACTCACAAACTGAAATGGGCCTTGTTTTTCATAGTCGAATACAATTCTTGCTTTTTCTACTTATCACTACCTTTCTTAATAATTTCTATTTTGTGCTTTCTTTACATATGCATATACGAACCTGACATGTTTCGTCAAATTTTCTCCTCCGGTAAGCTCACCGCATGACTCTTAGATAGTTTGTTCATTCTAGCGGGTAGACCACACGAACAAATTTAGGGATATGATGGCGGCTCAGCTACTTTACAGATGTAAATATTTATGAATGTTATAACTTCGTTTATTATCCCTATTTTTAACTAAAAAGGAGTATATCTACTACATATACCAGGCTAATCTGATAATATGATCTCAGTGATGTAAACAACGTTTCACCGTTCACTTTGCGCTTCCGTAGTGGTTTAATCCTTTTAGTTTGTTTAGTATGTATAAAAGGCTTCTAACGTTAACTCTGTTGGCACTTGCACGGAGCCCTCTGCAGGTGCAGGGACTCATTTTCAAACAATATCTTAAACAGGTTTAAAATTTATGGTTGAGAAGCCCTGGCTTGCAGTCTTCATCGTTACCTGCGCACTTGGTCTAGCTGTTGTTTTGGACCTAATCAAACTACACGTGCATAGTGCTATTCCTTGCCTTTGTACGTTACCAACAGAACCATCGCATGAAGGTCGTCAGTTGAGGGACTTCACGTTTGTGCAGGGGAGGATCGACATCCTAAAATGTGACAAAAAATCCACGGAATTATAGTGCTTCATATGTCTGATTTATAGTGCTTCATATTTCAAGAATTGGAGGTTTGTTTGGGGAGCTAAGCCCCAGTGGCGACAGGACTGGTGAGCAACAGACGTCTATTTCGAAAACTGTATTACCAAACCATGCCAAGTGGGACATAGGCCCTATTTTAATGCTCAGCGGTGATTACAACTTCTTACCTTCGACAGTGTGTTGAACAACTTTATTCAGTACAGCTATTGCCAAGTTGTGCAAATGTTTTGATCAACGACCCCTAAAAGCCTTCACCACTATCATATCTAAACACTTGCCTCAAATTCATCAAATGAGAGCAAGACCTTTTCTAAGCTCTTCTTGTTGAAATGAATTTTTCTATGACTGCAAATGCAAATGCTAAGTAAACCGACGAACAATGGAGACTTTTACGAAACTCACATGGCCTATCGGCTGGCTCTCATTCGCTCCACTGCAGTTCCAACCGACTATCTGAGCTCAAAGTTACTCACGAAAACGCACCAAATGTATCACCCCGCTTCAAGAACGTCATTTTCCGACACCATTACGTAGGTCCGTGACCAGAGGGGGCGCAGGGGGGAGAGAATCTCCCCTAGAAAATTTTTCGCCCCCCTTGGAAAAATGTGTTGGACATATTTTAAAAATATTGCAAATTAATTCAAAAAATCTGGGCCCCTTCGGGAAAGTCTTCGCCCCTCCTGGTGTCCCAAGCTGGTTACGGGCCTGCCATTACGTCATGCAGAAAAACAGCCGTTGTTTTGAAACTGAGCGAAGTTATCGTTGCAGGGTTCTTTACTTCAACCGCCAAAATTTAATGTTGGTAAGCCTACCTAAAGACTAGGCTTCACCTTATGGCACTTATTTAAAATATCCCACTTAACATTAAAAAATAGCATGAGATATGTCACGAATTGTTTAAATAATTTCGGCGACGGCAATTATCGACATACCAATGCCTGAAATTGCTTCTTACCGGGGAAGTTGAGGTGAACGATCTTGCCCAAGGCACGCTGCGGTGTTACACTCAGTATTGGTGAATTGGACACACAACCTTCCACATGAGAGACGAATCTCTATCACTGAGCTATCGCTACCCCAACAAAATCTTTGTCGCCAATGCCCAGGTGTCAGGTGATGCTATGATGTGCCGTTGGGGAGTTGCTGCGGAACCAACGATAGGAGATAAAAGGTTAAACTAGCCTTGACTATTTACCGTGATTTCATGCAAAGCTTTTTTTATCAGATTTTGAGAGGAAGGGCAATATCAACCGCGAACAACCGCCGCCCTAATGTTTTGTGGCGGCGGGTAGATGGCGACACATGTAAAAAAGTGGTCACCGCTAGATGGTACGCATAAGCAACAAGTCACTGTGATGGTCACCACAAGCGAATTATCGTAATTCACTTATCCCTATATAATGATTGTGCAACCTGGTAGTAGTAAACTCAGTGAGGGTGCTCTATTGCTGCTGGTTGCTTTCCCGTTAGTTTAATGCCCCGAATTATCATCTTTTCCTTGTGCTTGCCTCAGTAGTTCAAGGCGATGCAGTCAACTGCAAGAATTTGCTAATCCGCAGTCGAATGTCGTTTTTTTTCTTTGTTCAAAGGACTTCGACTGAGTTGGCGGAAATGGCTTTGCCTGGCGTGGAAGGTGTAGGGACTGGGGCACAATTGCCACACAAGTAAATGTACAAAAACCCCTAATTTCAAGACAAACACTGGAAACATTGGATTTCTGACCCAGACTTTTGAATAAACATTTCATCCATTTGCTCACTTCACAGCCACATGACGTGTTTTTATAGGCTAACCTACCAGTCTAGGGCTTCTAAACAAAATAATTGAAACGAGTTGAAACTTACAAATCTTTTCAAATTAAAAAAAATAAAACGAAAACGTAGAACGTTTAAATTCCCTTCAAAAATTTATTTTTAATAAGCAAATTGCCGCCGCCCCAAAAGTGCCGCCCAAGGCCCGCGGCCCCCAGGGGCCCCTCTTGCTACGCCACTGCGCAACAATATGAAAACACGACGTAAGTTTTTTCATGTGGTTATGATTGTGCCAGGCCCTGGTCCAATGGAGAGTATGTTTCGAATATGAACAACAAATATAACCTTGAATAACTTCAATCATTATCTGAGATGTTCTGTTTGATTGCCTTTGCGACTTGGCGGCGCATATGAACCACTGGTCGCACATACGGTGCGCTGGTGAACTTTCAGATTGAGTGCAGTTCTTTTTCATTAAGCTTCAGCAGATTACGAAAGTATTTCTTGTGTTCTGTCTAAAACACTGGTCTCGTATGTCATGGGCCTGAATATTAACTGTGAATAAAACCACAGAGTATTTAATTAAAGACATTTAAATTACTTTTGTTAAGTTGAAGTGCCATGTACAAGGCTAAACCTTTCAAGTTGTGGTTCGTCACAAAACCGACGTAAAATGATTCATACAAGCCCCAAGTATCATGTTGCAAAATACGCACATCTCTGCCGCCATTGATTCTTTCTGCATATGCCGTTGTTCAATTATAGGTACATATTCCGGTATTCAATAAACGCTGAAGAAGAGGCTTGTGCTACGATGCAGCTATTTCAGCACCACAAAATGAAATCGAAAGGGACTGTTTCTATATTTGAGAAACAATAACAAATCACTTACGGTTTCGGTGTTGCTCAGAATGGGACTGATTTTCATCGTCATCGTTTGTTGGCCTTTTACTAGCCATGGCTTAGTCTTTCAATTTGTCAAATGATAGCAGAAGCAAATCTATTTCAAGAGACTTATGCGTTGCTCATCAAGAAAAGGAAATTTGAAACAACTGAAAATGACAAACAGAAAATTGTTTCATTACATCCTGAAAAGTTTCTGCAAAACACAATCGACATTTTTCTGGAACATTTTATTAAAATTTATTAGCTACATAGCGACATTCTCGAAAACAATAATGATCAGCAGTTTGTTGTCAAATGAAAGTGCAAAAGAATTTATCCACGCATTTTTTAGACCAGCAGAGAGTAAGCTTTGGCTACAAGTGTTTCGCTTCCATAATGTTTCATTACCCTTAGTAACCTGACGGTTCACACACCAATCCTGGTGAAAGAGCGAAAATAGTTTCTCTACTTCCATTCACCTGTAATCCACTCCACCCGAAGCACTACAATCAGGAATTTTGCGCAAAGTGCTTGTGTTTTTGTTGATGATTCGCTAATTGCTGCCAAAGTGCTGGCAGGTGAGTTGATAATATTGTTTTAAAAAACCAATGATATTTCATTCAAAAGCATCACGGCCTATTGCCAACCAGCCCGTGGACTAGTGGTAAGTGCATGCATGCGCTTCGATGCTAGTAGGTTTGGAATTCCACTCTTGGCTGTGTCTTACCAAGACCTTGTGGATTGTTATTGTAGCCTTTTGCCAGGTGCACGGTGTGCAGAAGAGCTGCAGGGAACACGACCTCAACACAAAACCAATTGATCAAATGATACCATAGATATTGTACAAAAGTCTGTCTTGGTGCTACAAGACCATTGCAGTTATAAAGCGCCATCAAAAACACCATATAAATTCAAAATTACGGCCTGTTGCATCAGATATGTCAACGCAAATTGTTTTCAACAGTATGTTTACCTCATTAAACGCCCTATCAACTGCAATTGTCATGCAATTTTCAGAACACCACACATATGATTTTATCTATTTATTATCAAAAATAAATTTTTGTTGGTGGATATGAGACATAGTTCCAATTTTCGTATTTTTGGTCGGTGTGCCGGTCTCAGACACGATCTTTATGTAAAAATGCTTGTCCTCATGAGTTTTAAACTTTTTTTCTCATACGAGGAAATATCTCTTTTGCAACAAAGTTGCACACAAGAAGAGACAACAAAATATTTCAGAAGTGGAGTAGCTTTTTCTGCAAAGTGTAGATGAACCACATCATCCTGATTTGTGTGAACCTTCTCCTATCGGTTTTCCCGGAAACCCTTATATCGCCCAGACTTGTTTTCATTTTTGGACTCACGACGACATCTTCAGCACTTGTTTGTATCGCCCTAATATAGACAATTACCAATTTTCTGTTTTTTTATCATTGTGGAGAAATGAAAAATTTCCCATGTGGTATCGTTGGATGGATTACATCATTAAATTTCCTAAATAGTGGGTTTTTGGCTACCAGTAAATTTCCACAATTCCGAATTTGTAGCAGTGTTAGGTTCAATGCACGAAAGCAAACGCAACATGATCTAAAAATATTGTAGTGAGTTCATAAACAGACGTTTTGGCGATCAAAACCTTGCGAATGATAGAGCAAAAGGATAATAGTCAGTTGAGTCAATGGTTAAGCTGCAGCACATTGCTGTTAGTGCAAATCCCCACAAACCTTTCCTTTGTCTCTATGCTGACGAACACTGCGCTTGCTGCATATGAACCTGGTGCTCTTGAGCAAATTGTGCACCTTCCTCGTTTGACTGAAGCAAGCATATGTCTTACTCATCAAATCTCACATCTTGCATTAAATCAGCTATTCATCCGCCATTAAACTGTGAGCAGCTTATATTTGCTGATTTCAGCAATCACGGAGTTATCTCACTACGAATGTTTTAGTAAGAATTTCTTCTCCCGTGGAGATTGCAGCCTATACGCCAGCTTTCTACAACTTTTGTGATGAGTGCATTGATTACCAACGGGAGAAACCATTTTAAACACTGAGTCTGGGTCAGCATGATCTCAATGGTTGATCATGTGAATCCACACCGCCCATGCCCTTATTGTGGGCATGAATAACATGAGGTTGCGGAACGCGGCAGTTTGGTGTTTTCCGCGCTCTACGAGTCACTATGTGCAAAAAAATGGAGTTGTCATTCCATTTGAACATGAAAAGCTTTCCATCTCACTTGTACTCGAAAGAACCACGCTCTTATTCCTGAGGCTCTTTGTGTCAATCATCGCATTTGCTTCTTCCACGGTTCGGTTAACTCGAATTTGTCCTTGTTGCTACAATATCACGATTTCTCAAGTTTGGTAAAGGGGCACAGCTAGCGTAAAAGATCTCAAAAAATTGGTGCTTTGAAGGAATAGAGTTTGAAGCAACGCATTTATGAGGTCATTGACAACACGCTGTGGTAGTTAGAGGCTGTTTCACAGGGTCTACCTACTTCCTTTGTATATCTGCAAATGATAAGGATGTCCGTCAATCCCTCAAAATGCCCATAATTTGTAACCATGATTGGTTGGCTTCCGAGCAATAACATATTTAGCGTTGTAGCGGCAGGGTTCGTAAAATTGACTCACCTATGTTAAACTTTGAGTGGAAAATTCCAATTTGTATCAAACTTTCATTCAAACCTTTATAGAGAGGATCCGTTTTTTTCCACTTTGTTGCCTTTTTGAGGTTGTCGTTGTCAGCAACATGGAAATGAATTTTTATTGAAAGGAAGCTATTCCGCCTCATTGTTTCAGATACAAATTTTGGCTCCAAAATGTTTTTTTTTTTAACTAACCAGGAATGCCACACATTTTGGAAGGAATGGTGTCCTGATGGAAGTGAAATCTCCTAAAACTGTGCCACCTCATCTTCAGAACCACTCCATTCAGGCTTGTCCTTGTCAGGGTTTGCATAGAAATAATGTTGTTCTTTTGACATATCGAAACATATCTTGGGCAAATTTTTCAAGACAAATTTAAAAGCAAGTGAGTCTAACCAATGCGAAATGCTTATGTGTTAAATTCTTTTACTCAACAAGTCTACAGCTTGGAAACAGAAACTCACCATTTTTAGTTGAATCTTCAAATTATTGAAGCAGAATTGTGTGTTGACAAACATTTTGATGGTAATTACTTGCTAAGATGTTGTACAGCATTACAATACCTATCAAAAGTGAATGCATAAAAAAGAGGGACTGCCTTTCTGGCACATTGCTCTCTTGTGACGATGTAATATAGCTTCAGTCAGCCTGCTGGGGAAATACAATATCATTAACGTAGTGCTTCCATGAAACGGCATCCATCATGGAAATTACATCGGATGTGATATCTGACAGACGTCGGATTCCCAGGGAGTGGTTTTCTTGCCCTCTTCGAAACTCTTTGCGCTGTGCATCAATCAGAGAAGTGCTTCTTGGTCGTTTAATTTAAGTGATTTGTTACAGTCCACTACCATACCGCACTAGATATCGGGGCAGGTGTTGAGCAGCCAATCGATTGCTGCATCATCCAGAGCCGTCAGGCCGTGTCAGTCCAAGGGGAGGTCGATGGATTGAACATTGGAGGACCACATGGTAGACAGTATGTTCTTCTGAGCCACACTCACAGGCCGCAGTGGATACCATACCCCAATTTTTCAAGCAGAAGAGAAACATCCGACACCGGAGCGGAGACGGTTAATCCGGACCCACGCTGTTTTTGGAAGTTTTTTCCACAAGGGTGNGTGCTGGAGTCGGGAATGAAAGTACGATGTGTTGTCCAACCAGTCCGTATTTCATCGGTAATCCTCCCAGAGCGCCGCACGTATGTTGTTGTCGGATGAACTGGTGAGTTGTTGTGCGGTGGTAGCAAATACGTGTCTTGATTTGAGAAGCCTTGCATTCGCACTCGGTGCACAGGTGAGCGCTAAGTGGAGCAGGTGTCCATGTTCCATGGCACGGCGTGCTAGAGACAGTGAGGTTCCTTTGCGACGAAGCCCAGCAGGTTGGATGCTCCTGAGGATCGCTAAGTTGTCTAACTGATGCGTTTCTTTCCATATCCATCGGTGGAACGATTTCTCACAAATATTATTATGTCAAATATTTGCTGTTGACCTTATGATCTTATGCAACATTGGGACTGCTATGGGTCACGATTAAATAGCAAGCGACTGAGGTATTTCAAAAAGTGTAGTTAACCTGATACGAAATTGTGAAGTTAAAGCATTGAAAATATTGCAATGAACAGTATGTGCTTTGCAGCATTGACAAATGTGTTTTTCTGCGTTAGAAACTAAAGCTGCGAAATTACTACTTAATGTTTTCGCCCACACAATTACTTCTGATGTTTAATTAAAATATTCCTTCATCAACCACTTCGCGTTTAGCAGAAGATAAGCTTTATGTATTCCACTGGTTTCTTTCAGAGCTGAGAATAAACTCAACATCAGTGCCATGTTGTTGCCATGGTCAATAGTCTTTTGATTACGCACAAATTAAGGCTTTGTCCTTGGCTTCAGACTAATCCGAATATAAAACAGTTGAAAATTCATAAAACTCAAATCTCTTTATATCACGAGTGGCAAAAGCTCCTTCAGAAAATCATCCTCCGTATAAATACACCGAAACAAATCATGTCACAGGACGAAGAATTCCTTTTCGAAGATAATGTGAAAATGGAAAGAAATTGTGAAAGCGCTTCCGTTGGCCCATTATATCACCCCCATTTTGGGACGAAGAATTTGGCCGAAGGTAAAAGCAGTTGATTACGTAATCGATAAATGCATGATTTGCAAAATTGTGATTTTTATTTTAATATTAGAAACTCCTTTGCCTAAATGAGATAAATAGGGTTTTGATATTTGTTTTACCTTTGGTGTACACATAGGTGTAGTAGCAAGAAATGTCTGGAGGTGTAAAGGATACTTTGCCCGAACTTCCCGAAATTTGGCCGAAAAAATTGTATATCACAAATTTTCTCTCAGCAAATATTCTGTTGCTGTTGTTTTATTATATTTTCCGCTACCATGTTGCCATAGACTTAAAAATAGAAAACATTTTACATTCAATTTGGTTCCTAATAACCTCAATTGCCAAAAATATACGCTGTGCTGCATCAGAACATTGTCGGAAGCCCGCTTGTTCAGCATACTTGAGCATCTGTCTGCCTCACATTTGTCAAGTTTTCCATTCACATTCCAGCTGTTGCTGTCAGCGAGGAACCTTTTACCGCACTGCGGTAGGCCACTCAAGACACATATGTGATATACAATAACAACAATTTTGTATTTGTCCTTGATGCTAGTGAACTTCTGTACACAGACACAGCACACGTGTCATGTATCATAATGTTCATAATATGAGTGTGTTGCGAGTCTCACAACTTTGTCTGTTGAACTGCACATATGTGCAACATACTAGAAATCGTATGGCAAATTGAGTTTATCCAAAGATTCTAACTAAAAAAAAAATCTGCAGTGGCCTGCATGGACTGTGCTAATGAGTCTGCAATTTCGGCAAATATATTTCGCTGCTTTATCAAGAGATCCTCTACAACATTAATTTTTTCTTATGATATTTTCGTTGGAGTAATTTGGCATGGACGCAATTTGGTGGGGGAGAGGGGGGACATGTGTCCACCACCTTTTCAGACGGGGTCACATAATACGCCAAGTCCCTCCACTTTTTTGTCTTTAGGTTTTGCATTCGGGGAAGTTTAAAAAATGAAAGTGATTTTTGTCACGTTTTTATGTGAAGAGCTTTCTAACGTTAGACAGTTGGCAACACATAGCCAAGTTGATGTTGAAATAGAGTTTTGTGTGGCATCACTGATTCTGTTAGTTTATAAAGTTTAGCTTCGAAAAATTAATTTTTATCATTTTTCAAGTTTCTAGAAACCGTGATGATCGTTAACTGCTGCCGTCCGACATTTTACCCTGTGTGGTATACTGTTGGAAAGGTTATTTTCTTGTAACAGTGAGAGTATTGCAGCTGCACATGTGAGAGACTACAGTACAGGCAGTGACGTATTTACGCATAGATCAAATCGGCCATGGCATAGGGACCGGCGAATTTTGGGGCCCCGCGCAACTCCTTCCCATGACGACTCATTCTTAAATAAAATCTGCGAAACTGCGCAGAGGCATAACTTCACAATTTACTTTGAAACGAGCGGAAATGCAAACGTCTGGACCAGTGGTTCTCAAAGTGGTCGGAATCTCCCCCTTGGGAGTGATTTTGAGGAGCAAGAGGGCGAACAAAACAAAGTGGACGATAGGGGGGCAAAACAACAAAAAGGGGGCGAAAACGCTCAACTACTCTTCAGTACCCTATTATTATGACGTATTACTTTCTTGAAAATTTTCATTTGCTATAATAAATGTTGGAGGTTGTTGCTCAAGCAATTTATCCGTTAAAGTTTTACTCTAGATCGTCAGTGTGCCCGGCTACAGTGTGGATTATTTTCACAAGAACTCTGAACGTCTTATCAGCATCGTAATACAATTGCATGGTTCAGCTCTTGTAACGCAACAGATTGGATTGTTGTGCTATAAATGGTACCGCTTTCGTCCAAAAATACTATATGTGTCTGCTTTATCAGGCTTGGGGGGCGAAAACGATGTGTCGAGAGTGAAAAGGGGGCGATGGAACAAAAAAGTTTGAGAAACACTGGTCTAGACTCTTATCAGTACAGTAACAACACGATAATATTTTTTGCTACACAATGTAAGAATGACAATACTGTTTTTCCTCGGAGTTCTGCAGTGTCTGGTGGTTGCGAGCTTTTTTCAGTGCTAATCAGATCGACAATCAGAAGATATTTTCCAGGGTGGCAACAAGGTCTTGCATGACATTGTATCTATCCGAAAAAAACTACAGAAAACGCTAGAGATCACTGAATTTTAACGAAATTTAACTTCTGAATTAATTTAAAAAAAGATCGCATTGCCATTTGTTCTTGAGAAGAATGTAGTAAAGTCTTTAATTTCTGTTGAAGATCTCTAAGGCAATCGTAGAACCAAAGTTGGCATCACAATTATAGATATTTGAGGAGGCGATAAAAAGGATATGTTTTCACGCTTTTCAGACAAATGGACAAATAGATTACACCTGCTTGGGGCACCAAAATCTAAGATGGCCTGCAGCACAAAATGATTTCATTCTATTTTACTGTTGGTGGGTGGAGGATGTATCTTTTCAATCTTCCCTTGTTGACCCCTGCATACATATCCACACAGAGTTGTAAAAGGGCCTCGCTTTGAAGCCCGAACCCGGCTCGAGTCCGACATTTGATTATGAAGCCCGATGTAGGCCCGAAAGCCAAATTTTCCGAGGAAGTTAAGATATGCGCAACTGCGGAGTAACAAAAAACGTTGTGTGCAGGTGTAGTTACAGGTACACGGTTTATCACACCGAAAATAGCAACCAGCATTGACCAAAACATTGGCATCATCTGGCACAAACGTAGCATATTAGTCAACGATAATACTGCGGAATATAATGTTTCTCAAGAAAAAAAGAAACTGTCACGAAACTATCTACGATAGCTCTATAGGCACAAAAGAAACTTTCTAGGGTAGCTCTGCATATATGAAAAGCCGGCTTGTACTTGTAGGCTTCTTAAAAGAAGTCAAGAATCGCGTGACTGATTAATCATTTTGACGCAACGCCATTGCGTTCTAATTTCCTCAGCGCTGTCGCCTTCTCAAAAAGAATGTGAGACTAATCCCAGCAGAGAATAAAAGAACGCAGCTGTGTTTGCAAACGGAATTAGCTGAAGAAAAATCACAATCACTTCACGCACAGAATTTACTGTACTGCGGTGATCACAACAAATCTACGTCACGAAAGAAAACAAATGTTGCTCTTAATGTTATAAAAAAGCTTTGCATGCAGACCCGAAATATTTTGACAAACCTTACCCCCAGCAAGGCCCGACTTATAACTCTGCACCATGTCAAAATTTTCATTCAAAGAGTTCTACTTGCATAACGACACAAAAATATATTTGAGATTAAATCAAAATGCACAATGGTGATTTGGAAAGAAAGTACCATGTTTCACTTTCAACACGAAAAGAATGTCCAACAAAACTAGGCATGATGTATCTGTGAAGCAAATGTTTCGCACTTGGATTTAAACACTGCTGCATTGTGGTTTTGGTTAAAGTCAAGTAAATAAGAGTAGTGCATTTTTCTGTGTTTGAGCGCCGTTTCTCTTAATCCTTAGTTTTGTGGGGTCTTTGCCAGTTTCCCCCTGTCTCTGTCGCCTCCCCTGTCACTTTGCCAGGTCTCCCCTGTCGGTTCCCTTGTTGGTTCCCTTGACGCCCTGTCGGTTCCCTTGTTGGTTTCCCATGTCAGCCTGTCCTGTATCCATGAGCTAAGGTATTTATTTTGTCAGGTTGAATTATTCTCTTGTCGTCATT
>JGI24021J15306_10003950_pt1 | contig 17015 bp, 7 predicted proteins | sample Ectturendosymbi1_FD_15306 | JGI IMG/M metagenome (IMG submission 15306) | reverse complement strand
TGTACTTTCTGTAATAAACGAATTTCGTTCCAGGCAATTTAGGTCTGTTTCGGCAGAGCCCCTGGCAGCCACTCACTGAACCCTGAGGTNCCGTGGAACTCCGGTTGAAAAGCACTGACCTAGACNTTGCATTGTTTTCTCGTNAGGTGATTTCTCCGTAATCTAGGAAAGGCTTCANCCCAGTGATTGGCAGACTTTTGTAATGATGTACCAAAATNCCCTTACAGTCGTAATTAATTGCCCATGCTTATTTTGAAGGCCCAATTTCAAACTTATATTGCATTCAGTTACCTGTTACATACAGTAGTATGCTAATGTCATAAACCGCATAATAACAAAAACAATGTTTTGTTAACGTCAAAAATCAATGTTTCATAGTTGTTATATAACCTATGTTTTGGTCCCGCCGCAGAACTGTAGCTCTTACATACCACGCGGCCTACAACAGAAGTTGGGTGGCCCATAGCTAAATGACCTACAATTGGGCCGAAGGCCACAGTTTGACGACCACTATTTTAACCGGTAGTTGAATTTAGGCTGCTGACATACTGCTTGCTACACCTAGCTTCGGTCGTATACAAGCCTGCTTTATTTATGTGATGCTCGAGTATAACTTAAGCAAGTTTTAACGACATTGATGGCTGCTGGAAAATGAACATTAAAACTTGTGTAATCGCAGCAGCTCCTATACTTGGGGCTTCTGTGAGATAGGCGCTAAAAGCTTCTGCTGTTCTTCTNTCACCTTTCAGTCNGCATTTGCTGGACTTTCATAAAAATTCTTGGATGGAGTACAATAAGCGCGCTATGGCTCATGCGTTGTTTNGANTTTGTGCTAAAAAGCTCATTGTTTTTTATTAAACTANCACATAATAGTTTTCATTCGCATTTTCCTCAGTCAACAGCNTACAGGCCATAGAAAAATGATGTAATAATAGAGACGGTACTGATGAGGGGTGACATTGTTTAATGGTACCGTTCTCATACTGCCATACTGAAAGCTTGATGCCATTTCATAGCTGCACAGATACCTTTTAGAAACATGTAAATATTTGGATTACAGAGTGTTAACTTTTTCTGCGTATTTACAAGACGCAAGTATTGAATTGAAAGCAGACGAGTCTTCGTGGAAGTTGTAGATATTCGATTGCTGCTCCAATGACAGTAACGAAAAGTAGTTGCCTCTTAATTGAACGTTTAACTTGTTTGCAGATTTTTTAAGCTTGTGTTTAAAATATTATGCACGACATGATAAACGTTAGTATTCCACCTGCTGCGACGCGTTACTGTTCAGCAAGCATTGCATGTTTCAGGAATATCACAGTCTCCTCTTTAGAAGTTCTTGTAAATGTCTAACTTGATAAATCTACGAAAATCCTATCAATAAAAAGACACTTAAGAAGCGCAAAGCCAAAACTTTCAGATTACATATTAAAACAAACATCTTTTAGACATTGTTCTTGCGAATATTTTTGTTAGATAATAAAATATTTCAACCGGCTAAGTAAGTAGTATATATTGGGATAGAGTGCGCGCCACTGAATTTGGTAAGGCGGTTTCAATCCCAGTCGGTTCAAACTGAAGACATGAAAATGGTACTTTCTACTTTGACCTGTCCATCCTCAAGTTTGGCATTATTGGATGTTTGCAAGTGAAAGCTTCACGCGCGGTGCTGCCATTGGATGGCCACCAATTAACATTCAATATGAAAGTAGCCCCCGGTGCAGAGTGAGCAGAGGTGGGCGCCGTAAACACTCCAAAAGGAGCACAAAGCGAGTATAACGAAAATTTCGTTCTAAAATATTTCATTGTCCCAATTTTAGTTAGGCTTTTACTAAAACAAGTTCAACTTTTCAATCTTTCTAAGCTCTTAAAAAGTTTGGGGAGTTCCAGCAAGAGTTCTACACCTACACGAAATGAATACTATTCTCCAACATTTTTGACTGAAGTCGCAGTTTTTTTTGTTGCTACATGCAGGTTTTCCTAAGTTGCCCTGATGAGATTTAGGGAAGTCCTCTTTTATGACAATGTGTCCCAGCTTCAAAATCTGGCAGCGATTTTTTTCTAACTGCAGAATCTTTATCTGCAATTTTTATGTTGACTGCAGAACATCTTTTGACAAATTGCGCTAAGATTTTACTCCTGCGCTAAGAATTGCGCAGGCTGCTGGCGCAACTCTCTATACATTTTCTGTACCTTTCAGCAGAACATGATTTTCATTAAGTAATATATATTCTTGGATGAGTGCCACTTGCATAACAAACAAGTAATCTGGAATGCACATTTAAATGTTTTTCAAGAACCAAACTGACATTTTAAAAAATACACTGGCATGAAGCAAAGAAAAAGTGAAGATGCTTTCGAAGAAAAAAAGTACTGTACACGGTACTGCATGGTCAACAGAATGCAATAAACAAAGGCTTATTTCCACGAGGGGGTACGAGAACGTGAATGTGGTTTTGCGAGATCTTCGAATCATTTTTCAACGGACCACAAATAATNATAAATTTTAGTTTAGATTATTTGAAGAACATAGATTTTCTTTTCATGTCACGCTGGGCATTTTAACATCTGCAAACCTCAGCAGCCGTTTAGTCAAAGTACCATATGAAACCGGACAACGGTTAAAAAGTGATCCAACCTGCTGTCTTAAGCAAAACGTCTTATTTCGTGAACTGCGTATTAAAGTAAATATAGGACAAGGGGTATTGACAGGAAAAAATTCGGAAGGCTGAGGCCCATTTAGATAATATTCTGAAATAACAACGGTGTATTGACGTGTGGCCCAGAAAGGTTTTAAGTTATCCTTTCCTGCAAATCAGCAATCAGGTTTAGCTCTGCAGGTTTAGCTCTGCAATGTATGAAGTGTTACGTTGGCGTGCTCTTATTTTCCAAATTGGAATCGGGACGTTTTATCTGACCAAGTACATGATTCAAACCAAGCGATGACGGTACAATTTAACGCAAAAGGGTTCAGGCATAACTGTGGTTATTCCTTTGCACAAGTTCGTAGTTATCATCTTTTAAATCATATCTTCAGTTCTGTTAAAATGTCACGTTATCGGCATGTGTACATCCAACAGGACAAATGTTGGAATTCAGCCAATATTGCACAAAAGCACTTGAAAGAACATATGAAGCAGTGAGATNGCAATATCACATTAAAATCTTGCCTGAAAATGAACCAATTACTATGTAAATTGCCAAAGGCGCCCCACCTTTTGCGTAACATTGTGCCACAGACAATTTGTTGCTATACGAGCCACTAGTAGATACCAGGTCTTGTGCAGATTAGGTTCGGTTACGGAATTACGATTGTGACATTGACATTTCCATTGTTTATCAATTTGCAGAAAGGCACGGTCTATGAATTGGGCACCAACTATTTCAGAGGTTTTACGTTTTTTGGGAATTGACCTCGGTAGTTGCCAGCTGGAAAGTAATTTGCTACAGCGAAAATTGTTCCTTTTCCATCCGCTGCAACACCAACTCCAATCTCCTTGCTTTCTTCCCACACCACCTGGGTAAAATGACCTGCAAAATGCAATCGTAAGATTGGATGTCATTAAGCCCTTATCCAAACGCTTCTATAGGCACTCACTTTTGTTCCCAGTACAGTACTTCATGCTGATGTTCTCAGCTTCAGCCACAGGTTTTTGTTTACACGGCAAAAGTTGAAAACTAACGCCCAAGGACCTTATTTTTAGTTTTAAAAAGTTATGTCCAGTTTCAGTTAAACATTGTTTTTGTTGTGCTTTTTACCATCTCAATTTTTGTTGGCGTTATAATAGCATCCGCGTCACACCAAACGCAGCCTGAAACAAGAGCTTCACAAACGCACAACATTTTGGTGCAAGTTTATAACAAGCATTTTTGAAACACTGCCCCGACAAAACTCAAAAGAATCTAAAACTTTGAAACTTTTAATATTTTCATGAATTTAATAAGTTCGTGCCAGATATTAACGACCTTCTCGTTTGCGACATTTCTAGCATACCAGGGCCTGGTGGTGAGTTTCGTGGGGAAAGCACATTAAGATGGAGCGGCCCTGAATAGGACTGTTTAGTTGTAATTTAGTGTGAGTATTTGACACTATTTTGTTGGACATACCGCATCCAATGTTGCTATAGCTCAGTGGTACATTTTTTTCTATCAAAATGTAATGGTCCATCGATGTGAGAGGAGATGACGTTGCTTCGACCAAACCCCGGAAGTCAATTATAAGCTCGCTGTGAATAACCGTAAGTCACACAGTAAACCTCAACCCACACCGCAAGCAACTGTTCTGATATTTGCGTATTCTAATATTTGTAGCTCATTTGTTTCTACATCTTTCGTGAGTGACAACTGCAATTTGTACGTACATATGGAAAGTTCGCTACAATTTTCTTGAGTTGCTTTTCTGTTGTTATGCAAGCATTTGTCTGGATGTACTGCGTTGGCTTTACTGGCTTGTTTCTTGCATCATCTTGGAATCACGTAAATAAATGAAACAAATCAAGCTTGATCATGGTTATCACTAAGTGAATAAATACAGAACTTATTGCTGTGGACATGCCTCAACCAGTTAAAAAATAAATTAAAGATCTACTAGAACATTCCAAGTGAATGTTTAGGACAACTGAGAATCCAAATTTACCGTTAGGGCAAGGGAATAAGCACCTTTCTAAANTTTTCTGACAACCACGTGAAGAATGAAAGAACAGATCAAGCACTTTGACAGCAATATTGTAAGTTACATTTTTGGAACACTTCCAGANAAAAAAGTTAAAGCAACATTTGCATTACAAGCATTTGCAGATGCATGTGACAAAAAGGTGAAATACAGTGAAATTGGAAGTGTAGCACTTATTTTTTCCCACATGTCATTATCGTCATTAAGACACATAATGGTAATGTACACTCATTTATGCCCATTTTAGAATTCGGTTCAAGTCTGCAGTTCCTTTTGGCATAGATACAGAGATGGTTATAGAGGGGGATTTCGAAGCTCACACCTTCCACCAATGTGACCCATGGGAATTTTCAATTAGGTAATAATTTCAAATCAAAAGAAATTGCAAGGCACCTTTCATGGTTTAGTCAATTTCCTGCTACATCTTAACCTTTTCCAACATTTGCGTTAATGACTTCAGCGACGCGAGAAGAGCATAAATTAGCAAATAACTTCTTGCACCCAACGAGAAAGTACGTTCTGTCTCCGGCTCTGGAGTTGTACTACCGTGGCCGTTGTGATGGCGGCAATGATTCGAGGCATATATATGGCGGTGCGCTAATGCTCAAATGGTATGAACGGACCGGCCACACGTGAAAAAAACATCCTGTGCAAGTAAGGAAAGCGGGAAGATATACTTGTGCTGTCACATGAATTTTTCTGGCTTTGCGTCGGATTGTTCGGGATTCTAAGGGTTTGTCCTCCGTTCAACTGGACTTTAATTCACCGTCTTTTTTAAATCTTGCTACATGTTATTTACAGCGTGAGCAATATCTGTTAACTTCTGCATTCAACATCATCAAAATCTTACTTTTAGTATGCAATATTGCCTAGGGCTAGGCATAGCCGTACGGACCCCAAACACTTTGCGGAGTCAAAGTCAATTTTTCCCAAGTATTGGTATCGATACACAAATTTGCCCAAATTGTGAAATTATTTACATCTTATACATAATGAATATTGTTGTATCATAGTGACTATAAAATCTGTTGCATAAATGACTTCATACAAACGGTGTTACCTATATCAGTGCTTTATCTTTGAAACTCTGCCACTACCTCAGCACACACATTCAACCAAGAAGACTAAAGCAAAACTAGAAGCCAATAACCACCGGGAGTGTCTGGCATAGGTTGCTACCATGAAACAATAACATTAAGAGAACCGATTCCAGATCCCATTTGTAGATATTCTAAAAAAACGGATAATGCAAGTACTTGCGTTGGTCTGAAAAACTCATAGAATCGATTGTTGGTCTAAAAATACTCAACTGCACAGCAAACTTTAAAGCGGTAGATATAAAGCCTACTTAACTTCCTTGCCCTAAACGAAGGATGTTGTCCCAAATCTCTGCAACCCGGTGGGGTGGTGGGGGAGACCGTCTTCCCTGTCTCGTAGGCTAGAAACTTTTTCAACAAATGGCCAAGTAAATGTGGAACAGACGATCTGTCTCTTTTTGCAGCATTGAGCGTGTAGCGGTAGCTTTACTGACGAGGTTCAGAAAACTGTGATATGAAGTGAACCTGAGGTATGATTGTGGTCCAGGTCTACTATTTCATTGTTGCTTCGTCAGAGTGTTATAGCGAATAGCGAAATGTTGTTTCAACGAATCGCAGTCACAGCAAATCTGGTAGAAAGTAACCAGCAGCAGAAAGCTGCAATGGAATATGTAAAACGAGAGCTGCATGATGAACGAAAGACCATGCAGACTCGCAGGCCTTGGAGGCCAGTAACAATTACTGATGTCTCCATCACGCTTGCAACCTTTTTCTTATCAGGAACGACACCAGGGAAAAAGTTTAGAGACAATAACCGAGAAGTGAATAGCGAAGTAAAAATTAATAACAAAAACAACGGCCAAAACAATAGAAGTCTGCAACATTATACGCTACAGTACATTAGCATCAACCGTGGGTTGAAATCTTTATTTTATTGGATAAAAGTTTGAAGTATGTCATTAGATGAAGTATATTCTGTTACGTTCTTAGGAAGTTGAAACTCATGTTGGTGTTTACATATAAAGACAATGATTGCTTTTCAAAGATGGTTCAAATTCTGTACAGTAAGACCACGTTTGTGAAGTCCGCATTTTTAAGTGCTAGAAAGTGTCTGATAAATAGTGTTCACTAGTATTAAACTATTTTTTCAAAATACCTGTTCCAGAAGAAAAACCAGGTTTGTTGAAGTTGTACTTCTTGATCTCATCGTACCACATGTCCGCAATTTCATCACCTAAACAAAAGATCCTTGTTGAAACTATATATATGCCGCAACTTGTTTCGATCGAATTAATCAAAGTCACATGATCCTCCGAGAAATATTTCGTTGTTTTACATCCCTAGAATACCAAGATTCAATACCGCCATGGGCGTTGGAAAGGAATGGCAGGGGGGCTTGGGCCCCTTGATTTTGAAATTTCATATTTTCCTATACACGTTTCAGTAGAAAAATGCCTTTCTATTAGTTTCGAGTTGGTTAAATGAAACTTCACTACTGATGGCCTCCCCTGGAAAATTCCTTTTGCCCACCTCCTGGAAAATCCACTATTGCCCGGAAAAATCCTTCCGACGCCCACGAATACAGCTAAGATTTAGTTTGATCTTAATGGCAAACTGTCGATGCTGGTTGTTAAATTATCACCGTTGAATAGGCAACACGTTTCTGTACTTGTCCTCAAATTTCTGTACTAAAATAGAACTATACGTTTGTAAACTACGAAATGTCGTAAAAATATCATGTTGTGCCTACCAGTGAATCTCCGTTTATCCGACGAAAACTTGTAAGCTACATTTTCACCATATTCGTTCGTCCCGCTGTGCTGCAATCCACCAATGCTAACGAGATGATCAGCCCATTTCTGTGCGTGTTCTTGCAATTTCCGACTGTGCTTTACCCTGCATGATATGGTGAGAGAAAAGTCTTTTATCTCAATGTTGACAAGGCATGATCAAATTTATCAGAAAAGCACCAGCAGCATCACAAAATTGTGCAATTGTGTTGTAATTAAATGGTAAAAGTATGAGATATTATTTTCATTTATAAAATACCAAAAAAACTTGAATTTCAGACGTTTCAAAGAAAAAACCCATTTACCTCAAAAAACGTTGTTGCTGCCAAAACCTTGTGATTTTGATTATTTTTTGCAGCAACTTCAAGGTATCATCACTGTGTGAAGCACGAGTGGTGTTGCTACATTGTTCCGAGTGGCACAATCAAAAATTTTGTCACGCCTTTTTTAGACTTGCAATGCGCAAACTTNAATTTCTCGGAAGATCACGCCATACGTTACGTGTTTTTCAACATTTCAGGTCAGATAGTGACGTTTGAATTGCAGGTAGTACGTGATAAGTTTGTCATTCAACTAATAAAATCAAGAATTTTGTTTCAAACGTTTCGCAAAGCAACAATCTACAGATGCACTGCCTGCTTCTTACACGCAATATTTCAGACCATAGCCATGCATAAGTCACTATCAATTCTCACGTTTCGCTTAAGAAAAATAAATATCATAACATTTTTGTTCGGCAGTGACCACAAAAATATATGTACTTTGATGTAATTTCAGGAATGAACATACTGACATGAAGAAAAAAATAGATATGACCTAGTGGCGTACAGGCATCTTCATCAGGGAAGGAATAGATTTACTTGGGGCTCAGTGACCCTTGATAAAGGTGTTGAAAAATAAGCATCAAGGGATTAAACAATGCGTTCAATGGAATGCATTTCTCTTACAACTTGCAAACTGCAACAATTGTTCATGTTTCGTCAGAATTTACTTTTCAAATGGCTTGGCTAAAAACTGTAAATCGTTTGTTTCTGCCGAAACAGGAGTCCACAAATTATACAGAAGTTTTGCTGAATTCAACAGAAACAATACAGGGCTTTGTTCTTCTTCAAATACTTCATTAAGCACTAAATATTTTTATAATGCTCACACGAAAAACAAGTCAGTGGTCGATGTAACTTTGGAAAATGGCCAGTCTCGTGATTCCCGTAAGCACTTAATTGATATGCAAACTTTGTAGACTGCCAGTTGCACGTAAATCGTTTTACACTGTATTAGCTCTGAAGCATATCAGCCCAACGAATCTTATCAACAGCTGCACGTAATGTTTGCCAGTTAAGACTGAACTTTTACGACCGAAATTCGACGTTGTTTGTTGCTTTTTGCAGTTGTAACCTGCATTATGTGCAAACAACATTGGATTGTAACATGCTTAATTCACCTTAAGCTTCAGTTCATTTCAGCATAAAGGAAGGGAGTAAAAAGTTAAAAAAGAGAAAAAAACAAGCAGATCTTCTGATCTAGGTGTCAAAAACTGGTACCAGAATTTGCTTGAAGTAAGTCGGTAAACATGGACTTCGGATTGTTCACAAAAATGAAGTAATAGAAACAACTGAGCCGTTTTCGTGACCTCTTTATTGAAAATTTGTACTTGACATAACAAGTTGCATAAAGCATGGAAACCTAAGCCGGTGGACTTCCTATTTCTTGTCTGAGACTCGGTCTGATAACATTTTATCGAAGACGCACACTTCAGGTGACGTAACGACCGATTATATAATAAATTTACATTGGACAAAAGAAACAACTGCTGTCAGCAAAGATGGATTCAACACAATAAAATATTTCCATGGATTTAAAATTTCCTTTGATTTAAAGCAGGGATGGGGAACCTATTTACTATTACGGGCAGCATGAAATGTGAACATCATTGGCGGGCAGCAAAAATTAAGTAGTTTTATCTTAAAATTTTACCTTTATCGTCCAAAGGAAATAAGGAGCGAAAACTATGTCACGGAACGATGGAGGCTTCATTTGACTTGCTGTCTACGTGTCTGCTTATCATTGGTGTTTCGTTTTGACGCGATGTTGTGTTCTAACTTGCGAAGCGAAAATTCTAATGAGGGCCATATTAAATGTTATCGCGGGCCACCGGTTCTCCACCCCTGATTTAAAGAATTGTTTAATGAATCTTTGCAGACGATGAAAAGAGTTGTTTCCGGAAATGTGCAATATGATATCATTGTCTTTGTGCAGCTGTTTTATTTACGACTCAGCAAGACTTGCGAGTTTCATTTCGTTTCAACTTTTTTTCCAACATCCCACTAGTACAACAGCGGTTCCCCAACTTTTTTGAACGCGACACAAGTGTGAGTTTGGTGAAGAGTTCGCGACCCAAACCTCAAACAGTGTATGTTAACATGAAAATAATGATTGTATGGATAATTTCTGGCGGTAATTTGCTAACTTCGTATTCAGTGTCAACAACCTACTCTTTTTTCAAGTACTTACGCTACAGACAGACAAGCAGTGGTAGTTTGGTCCACTCACTATGATACAATGTATTTTATTACAAACATAATCATTATTTCAGTGTGATTGGCGAAAATGATGTTTCTCATGACGTCTTCAATGCAGGGCCTGATCTGGCTGAGTGCAATGCGCATGTCGTAACCAGGATCAAGGCGATTGCGAGCCTTGGTTTTGATGACCCTCAGTGCCGAACATACTTGCTCGCACAGATACGTGGTCGGAAACGGAATAGATCGCCTCGGCGTAATCCATTTTCTGACCCTTCGCGACCCTTTTTTATGTCGCGACTCATACTTTAGGAATCACTGAGCTAGAGGATATTGCATGATAGTTGTCAGACTATTAAACTGTTTATGAATGAAATAACTGAAAAAGTGTCTAAGACTTCGATCATATCATGGCGTTGCGTACCAATTGGTTTACATGCTTAATTGAAACAGGCCTCAAAAGCCAGGAAAAGAAAATATCAAATTAAAATATATCCAAACGATTGATGCGCAAATGATTTTCCACTGATATGCAAGAACTTCATTAATGAGCTACAATTTAATGCGATTTAGCAATTCCAGTATCATTATCCAAGTGCCAATGACCTTTAGAGCCGGACCCATTCAAAATCTAGCGCCTACAGCGATGAGACGAGTTCTCAGCTTGCCTCACGATGAGTAATATTATAAGAAAGCCAACATGAAAGTAGCATATCATAATGTTCGTCACAAGGAAAACAAATTTTCCTGAGCTTACCGAATTTTAGCATTTTGAAAATTGAATGTTTAGTCTTGGACTTAAGTTGGCAAGCTTTGAACTTAGCTCCATATATAAATAAATAAAGCGTAAATAAATCTTAAAAAACAGGGATAATAAGAGAACAACTCAAAACAACGCTCTAAGGGGTGGTGCAGTTATCAATTTTGCATGGATAGTGCTTGCAGCTCCTATCACCCCAAAATTAACAACAGTCACTACTGTATTTTGAGATTACCAGTAGTAGAGACTAGAGAGTGAGAGAAACTTTAATAATGACAAATGCACTTACGGAGGAGCTCCGTGTTTTATTCGTAATTCATTGTGTCTCTTGATGCACTCCTCCTCGAATTGCCGTTTGTCTTTTGAGCTCAAAATTGAATGTCTGGAAGATTTGGGCGAATCCTTCAGTTTCAACTTATCCACTCCGCTTTGAATTCCACTGTGATCTGTTATAAATTTACCTGTTAAATGCACCTTAAACAAAATATTTCAACTAGCGTCAGCGAATTTTTTATATGACTTCACTGGAAATGTGCTTCTTGACTGTGATCTATCAGAATATGAAAAACACTTACGTCTTCTTTAAAAAAATAAACTTCCGTGGAATCAGGGGCGTAACGAAGTTCGATGGCACCCGGGGAAAGAGGCAAATTTGGCGGTCCAAGCTCGAAACTGAGGTATTTCGGAAGCAATTGTATTGTATTAAAGAAAGTACTTGTGACAATGTTGGGACTTTTCGGCGCCCCCGCAGTGATTCGGCACTCCCATAATGATTTGGCGCCCGGGGAATTATGCCCCCCTGGTTACGCCCCTGCATGGAGTGATAAGGTCTTCCATGAAATTGAAAAATTAAAAAACAAAAATCCGCTTATTTCGGGGTCGAAATAGATAAAACTAACAGCGAAAATATTTATGTTGATGCTGAAAAACGGGAGAAAGACGAACTTTTACAAAACACGCGATAACAGAGATGATAAGGGTACATATAGTCAATGGTAGACATAATATTTTGGTACAATAGCTGAATTGTGCAATACATACAAAGTTAACATAAATGAGTATTAAGGGTGTGGCAATGCGGCGAATTTTACAGCTAAACGCTTGCCTTATCGCAGAGGTGCTGATCAGCGGAAGAATAAATACAGTATGGAAAAACAATATGGCAGGCATGGACAAACAGTTTATTTTAAACTTGTGACGAAGTAGTTAAAATCTCCATGCATCAAAGCATTTCGTCAACAGTGTTCACCTCCTTCATAAAGTGCCAAGCTTTTACACTTTTTGTCGTTTTTGAACATGAAAGAAAAGTGCACCTTACCTGGTAGTCTACATAAAATCATATTTTTCAGGTACGTGCAGCTTCTTCAAATGGTTTCATAAAATTGAATCGCTAATATTCAGATATATTACTGTGCTGTAACCAACAGTGTGAAAGACCGTTGCTGCAGAGTTATTAATATTACGTTAATTTATAAATATGATTTGTTTGCAAGCTTGAATTATTGCAATTCATTAAATATATGACCTCATTCCAATACTTTTTGTCCACGAAACACCCTGAATTTATTTTGTAATCGCCTCGCTCCAATAAGAGACATGTGTTTGAGATTGATAAACCTTCAGAAACTCATTCATTGACGTTCAGTGCATGAGCTAAAAAGTTTTGGGTCTAAAGCAGACTCTTATCGTTCTTGACACGAACCAGGGGAAACAGCGAAGCAGCGTATATTCAAAAGATTTGTAATAGACTGTAGTTCACGGCTGTCCAAGGATAACCTTCAAACGATCCCTATTTGAGAATGTTTGATGCCATTGACCGAAATTTGTGGTGGTTTGGATTGCAGCCTAGTGAGATCACGGAAGGCTTCTACATTTTTAGATGATCTTAACATGATTTTCTTCCTTTGACAATAAGAAAACCATGTGTTTCCCCGACATGGACAAGATCAAGCGCGTATGGCGTCGACTCCAGCGTTGTGCTGCCTATTGTTCCCTACATTCAACATTTTATTCTACCGCCATGCTGCGATTTGGAGTCTTCGTGCTTTTTCTGTTTTGGTACGCCTTTATTAATAGAACCATAAACGTCACTATAAGAATAGCAACCAAATGTTTTTACGTTAAAGCTAGACCGACCATTGCCTGACTGCAACAAACCGCGCACCAGAAGTGCCGGATAGAAGTAACAGAATGATTGTTTGTAATTAAACGGTTGTTGGATCTACCCTTGTAAGGTGTCCACTGTCCAAACAAGTCTTGCAAAAAAACGATAAAAGTGCTTTACCTAGCTGTTCTGGACACTAAAACTTCATCTAACGCCACATAATTTAAGGCAGATTTTTGACACGTTGATCTAAAAATCTGCTGAAGAATAAAACTGCATGCCATTTCCTTAATCTTCTGGTCATGCCTTCCTAGGCACTTCTGTTAATATACAGTGATGCACTTTTGCCATCAGACATCTATAAATAAGGGGCTAGGCGAGATGGCATAAGAAGTGGGATGCGGCCCTAATGGATTTTTTCCCACAGGGACCAAGGCATTTGACCAACATAGCGACATCGATGCAAAGCTAATGCCTGCTATGACAATAAATTAATTGAATGAATAAAAAAATTATTAACGGAATGCGCTTGCCCGCCCGCTCTGCTGCAACGTGTAAGAGTATAAGTGTTTGTGTTTAAAATAAGGTTTTCTTTCAAATTTTATATCCTATCGAACGTATGCTGAAGTGTAATAAAAAAACTGTCACAAAAGACTTCAGGGCATTAAAAAGGTTGAGGAATAAGTTTTCTTAGTTTTACGTCCACCTCGTTTGCCGGTAAACCCGTCGTCAATATATTCAGTATTGACTTCTTTCTTAGTAGATGTTGATTTTTTTCCGCCGGTTGTTGTGATGGTTGTTGTTGTTTTTGTAGTTTTTCTAACTCGACGTCCTATTTCGGAAAGAAAAAATAAACATGTCAAAATATCGTCACTTATCGGAATCAAAACTTTTTGTAAGAACCCTCACCTTTCTCATCCGTGAACTCTTCCACGTTGGTTTGCACTTTCGTTTCATTCTTTGCGTTGGATGGGGCTGGTTCTGCCATTATTTAAAGCGCACTTTGAAGTAATTAACTGCCACTCGTACGTGATAAAATCCTAAGGAATATTTGATTTATAAAGCATTCAGATTATTCACTCGCTTTCCTAAAGCGTGTTTGGGCCACAAGTTTGAACCAGAAAATGTATACCCGTAACCATCCTTAATAGATGCATAATTTAGAAATTGTCCTTTCTCTTCAATAACGCTTGGTCTCCCAGTGCAAAAGTTTGAATAGGAAACAGTAATGTTATATGATTTGAAGGAAAGCAATTCCAATTCATCTCCTGCTACCTAGGTAATACCGGAACTGAATTTTAGTCAAAAGACAAATGTTTGGTGATATTCCGGAAACACACTTTTGCGAGCACGCAGAATATCAAAAAATGTTGGGCACTTTTGACTTCTCTTTGACAATACTTAGGGTTGAGGTTTTAGGAAAAGAAAGAAACGATTTGTCCACAAATTATTAGTAGTTCAGAAAAGACCTGTAGCCCCCAAATAAGAGGAACAAAGATAGCAGTTTCGAGCAATTGAGTACATGCAGGGTGTTGATAGTTCACAATGTGAAAGGTAGTTTGAAGCAGATAATATGTTTCTTCAGGGAAAGAGCAAAATCGTAAGCGTGTGTCATAATTTATTTGCCTTTTTCAAAAGCCTAGAACGTATGCCTAAGTCATATAGCCTTTTGATTTGTGTATGTGTAATTGTTATTCAGTAAAATCCAATTTTACTTCTTTGAAACAAAAAACTGGCCAGTGTCATTTATCGAGCAATTCAAAGAGATTTTTTTTGCAGGAGCATCGGGTTTATTAATGGTTTAATTAAACAAAAAATGCCTGAAGAAGTTACAGGAAAGGGTTGTGATATAAGTGCCGGTTTTAAGCATATTTGACTAATTTCATCAAAGTGGACCCTCACCTTTGTTCGTTCTTTTGTGATGTTTTTTCGTTTTTGTAATGCTCACCTCGGCTCTTATCTTCTTGTAATTTATGGGGGAGAGAGGCAAAAATGTCTGAGGTTTGAAAAGGAGAAATATAAAAAAATGTTGAGAACCACGGTGTTACCATAACAGTTTATTGGACCGTTGCATCCAGGAATTTGTTTGAACACAAAGCAGGTGCTGCATCACAACATATTTCGGTGGTTGAGCCCCTTCCACCAAGCGTACTTCATTACATCTACCTTATATGGGGTTCGTATTTGAAAATACGTGGCATGAACTCAGCGAGTTTATGAAACGCAGTGCCGTAGAGAATGTGACGCTACTTTTTAAAGAACATTCCGAAGCTTCAAAGCTAGCTTTCGGTTTGAGACCGGCAAGCTTTACTGAACTGATACATAGTTGTTTGTGGTCTTGAGGTACCTCTGACATCGCGTAGACGCAGAGCAATTGAAAGAATTGTATAGAGGAGCGTCGAAACTCACAAATCTCGTTCCAGATCAAGCGTTCGTTTTTTTACAGCCCGGAAGTCACTGATAGTGACAACAATTTGCGATGCTGCAGATTCAACAACACAAACCAGCGCTTCATGCAAACATCGACGCCTCTACGCATTTTAACCTGTCGCACAGCTTTGTGCAGCAGCAGTAATATCACATACCATCGCCACCAGAAAGTATCCCGCGGTGAATCAACTGACTACTAATGCTTCGCTCCCGTATGTCACCATAATGAATAGCACGACTTTTATTAACTTGATAGTTGGGCTATTTACATGGTGCTTACTCTTTTTCTGCTGATAGATTTTAAAATACCTCATTCGTTCTCCGACTCAGAAAAAGCTTTAACATAAACGATACATTTCACATATTTAAATAATGAAAGAAATAGTGCGATGGTTTATTTTAAAAAGTCATAAAAACAAGTTTACTTGATTTAGATTCATGTTTCATTCACCAAGCTCAACAGGCCTGAAGATCGACACCTTATTGCCACTTTTGTTTGTATACAAAATTAATGACTGTCAACAAACAAAAAAGCGTTTAAAAAGAGCACATGGGTTCTGAAGAATAACGGTCAGGCATATCAGTTATACGATTAAAAATAGGAGCATTGCTCTAAAAACATTTTTCTAATTCAAAACCGACTGCTAGCAGCAAAGGTTAAAAACGCATTTGCATGATTTCATAGTAGCTAAGCCTGATTTATCATCAGATTATACTCAAAACATTAAAAATCAAGTTTATTTCTTTTCCTCTTTGTTTCAAGCGTCATAATCCCGAACGTTTTTGAGTTTTGTTATTGATCTCAGCAATCACGTCAAGTTTCGAGAAACTTCCAACACTACAGCGGACTTAGCTCGTTTTGCTTGCATCAATATCCATCACACTGTGGCTACTTGCACAGTCTGCATAGGCCTTACGAACAACGCCTCTTTGAATGCGAGCTTAGACAATAGTCTTTACTGCAAACATTTGTACGGCACAGATGCGGTAGGCTCAGTGCAGAACGTGCAGAGGTTGTTAAATTGGTAGCCCTAGTATAAAGTTGAGGAAATGACGCATGCATACGTTGCTGCAGCTGAACGTAAGCAACGATTGCTTTCTAGCGTTGTTTTTCTACGTAACTCATTCAGGCTAACTCTATTTTTAACTCTATTTTTTGTGCAGGCTAAATTGCATTTTCAGATTGCACGAAAGCCTCAGCTGCTAACATTCAACAAAACTGTCATTGTCTCAACTTGATGATATATTCCAACGTGGTTCACTTCTCTCGTGTATTCATTGGGTCATTACAAATTTATCGTCATTGTCAAGCATGAAATCGACCTCTGTAAAGTAAGTGGGTGCAATGCACTACGGCGCAATATTTAACCTAAGTGATATCAACTTGTCAGTTAGTCTATCCAAACCGGGTTCAATTGTGAAATTGTTCAATTTCCGAGAAACCTAAAAACATTATACATAAAAAGTGAAATACCTTCTTTTTGTAGTTGTTATGCCCAGCTTTTGCCGAGTCACCAAGAATAAAAAAGGTTATAAGCAGAGGGCCCAGAAAACTGATGGTTTATTATCATCCCCTTAACCACGCCCAATCAAGTCGAGATCCTATACGGCAACGGATTTGAAAAAGCGTTGCAAGTTCAGTGGAAATTTTTGCTGGTTTGCATCATATTTTCTCCAGTTATAAAGTGCAAGGATAGCGATTT